>Ga0214923_10008104_pt1 | contig 11283 bp, 11 predicted proteins | sample LL1510_MetaG_FD_177993 | JGI IMG/M metagenome (GOLD analysis project Ga0214923, IMG submission 177993) | Freshwater microbial communities from Lake Lanier, Atlanta, Georgia, United States - LL-1510 | ecosystem: Environmental > Aquatic > Freshwater > Lake | place: USA: Georgia | collected... | reverse complement strand
ATGATAATGATAATAAAAGATAATAAAAGATAACATACTTAGATTTCAGGTTTAATAATTTACTTTTTTTGGAAAATGATACAAAAAATCACTACAAAATTTGTATGAGTGTAGATATTTTTTAGTAGGATATGATTTTAAAATCATTAAAAATTTTTTAGTATTGTTGTTGATTGTAGAGATAAAGCCTTTTCGTAAATCTTACAAAATTTACAATAATTTTTAATATTTTTCTATATATTTTTAAAATTATTAATTGATTGATTGATTTCCTTTTTTATTATCTATTAAAATATCTACACTCATACAAATTTTGTAGTGATTTTTTGTATCATTTTCCAAAAAAAATAAATTATTAAACCTGAAATCTAAGTATGTTATCTTTTATTATCTTTTATTATCATTATCATGATATTAAAAGATAATATAGACCTGTATCTCTAGTTATTTTTAGATGATACAAATTTGTTATCATTAAAAAACAAAGGATAATATAGTTAATATTATTTATATGTATTTATAATATTGATATAATACTATATTTCAATTTAAAAAAATATTATAATAATAAAAATGAAATGTCAATTTTGTAATAGAACGTTTTCATCAAAATATTCACTTGATAAACATCAAAAAACAGCTATGTTTTGTTTGAAAATTCAAAATAAAAATTTGGATGAGGAATTATTATTTGAATGTAATAAATGTTTAAAAAAGTTCAGTTTAAAAGGAAATCATGTAAGACATGAAAAAAATTGTAATCAAAAACTTTCATATGAAGAATTAGAAATAAACTTAAAACAATTAGAAATTAACTTAATAAAAAAGGATTCCGAAAACCAATACTTAAAAGATAAAGTACAAATTTATGAAAAACTACATGCTGAAGAAAGTAAAGTCATACAAAAAATTGCTTTACAGCCTAAAACAACAAATAATACAACTACTAATAATAATAAAATCGTGAATTTAGCAGTTTTTGATATTAATGAAATTAAAACTAGATTAGCTGAAAACATTGAAAATATTGAAGCTTGTGACTTATATGAAGGACAAATTTCTGTTGCTAGAATATTAGCACCATGTCTTCAAAATCCAGATGGTCAAAAGATGATTACTTGTTCTGATTTTGCTAGAAGTTCTTTTTCTTATAAAGATCAACATGGAAATATCAATCGAGATATAAAATGTTTAAAACTTGCTAATGAAATAGAACCAATAGTTACAAAAAAGGCAAATAGTTTAATTCAAGAAGATTATGAAAAACGAGAGAAATGTCGAGAATTTACAGAATTAAAAAGTAGATTAAGAGAAGAAAATATTTTATTAGAAAATATGGAGGAACAACTTAATTCTTTATCGATAGGAACTAAACAATATAACGAATTAGAAAAACGAATTAATGAAAAACAAGATTTTATAAATGAAATATATGAGAACTATAAAACATTAGAATATGACGGAGCAACATATATAGAAGCTGAAAATTTTTGTGATGTAAAATTAGTTGAAGGTTCAGATGATATAAAAGGATTGAAAAAAAATCCAACAAAATTCGCAAAAGAATTATCAATGCGTGTATAAATTTTCATATCATACAATATGAAAATTTAAATGAAACTAATTACTAGATTTTTTTATGAAGGTACTTCATCTTTTTCCTCCTCATCTATTGTAGAAAGAATATCACGATAAAACTGAATAACTTTTGGATGAGCTTTAAAAACTTCTCTACTAAGATTTTTAATACTTAATCCCTCTAATTTCTTACATCTACTTAATGCTACATATGCTTGACCATATTCAAATATATTTGCAAGATCTACTTCTGAATAATCGATAGTGATACCTTGAACTCGATGCGAACTAACTGCAAAAGCTACCTTTAATGGTATTTGAGAGTAAGCAATAATTGGTTTTCCATTATCTTCTATAGTCCATGTCATATGATCTATTAATATAGTTTTTCCGTTTATAAACTTTACTAAAGGAATATCATTTTCAAATTTAACTACAACACCTCTACTACCATTACATAATCCATCTGCTATATCAATATTATATAAAAGCATAACTTGAGCTCCAATACATAATTGAATTGTAAAAGGAATATTACAATTTTTCTTTAGTTTTTCTTCGATATCAAATTTATAGTTTTTTATTAATACTTCATATGTCATTTCATATTCCATAAATTCTAAATCTTTATTGTTTAGAGCTAATTCATTTAGTTGTTTATCGTTTTCGAAATCAACATCTTTATTTAACGAAAATATTTTTGTTGCTAGTATACCATGTTCATTTGTAAGTACGACATTTTCTCTAGTTTTTAAAATTTTATAGGAGTTGTCAGACAAAATACCATATCGTAATTCATTTAATATTTCTCTAAAAGTTGAATCATTATTTTGTCTGAAATTTTCAGTAAGACAAATTATATTTTGTTTTGGTATTAAACTTTCCCAACATTCTGCATCAAAACAAAAAGCATCTTTTTCACCAACAACAGGAAGTTGAAGAAAATCACCTGTTAAAATAACTTGAATACCACCGAAAGGATTTGAATTTCTTCTTAATGATTTTGCTAGTTTATTTAACTTGTCTAATAGAGTTGGTGATAACATAGAAACTTCATCTATAATTAAAACGTCTAGAGTTTTCCATCTTTTATAAATGAATGGATTTCTCTTTATTTTTAAGTATAAGTTAGTTACGTCTTCTTTAGCTAATCCAATTCCTAAGAATGAATGTAATGTAGTCCCTCCAATCAATATAGCAGAAACTCCAGTTGTTGATGTTAAACCAATATTCAAAGATGAACGAAATGTATTGACATATAGTTTGATAATATGAGATTTTCCAGAACCTGCCGTACCGGTTAAAAAAATATTATCACCAGCTTTCATTAAATCAAAAGCTTTTTGTTGTTTTTCTGATAATCCTGATTTAGAATTAATAGGATCTTTTTTATATTTGTATTTTTCTAATATTTCCAACGCATTTTTTTGTTTTGAAACAGTATTAATTCTATTCATAAGAGGAACAATAATTTCATCTTTTTCAGTTTCCATAATAGTTTCTGAAATTATATCATCATTTTTAATTCCTTTTTCAATTTTTTCTTTATTTTTATTTGAAAATGCCATATTTTCAAAAAGTTTTTCTGAATATCCTTTGTTTTTTAAGTATTTTATACGAGATAGATATAGTAATTCTATTTCATTATCAAAACAAGGTAATTTAAATTTTATATAGTTACTGTTGTTTGGATGTAATATAATAAGATATAATTCTTTTACGTCAATGTTGTGGCATTCTTTAATCATTCTTTTATATAAATTTTGTTGAAGACAATAATGATTGAAGTTACAATTTTCTAAATTTTCTAAAGGAAATAAACCTGTTTCATATTTATTTGATTGTGATATTTCCTTGCTTCTTTTCCAATCACATATAATAAAATTACCGTCATTATCTTTGAAAAGTGAATCAATAGAACCTGCAAGTTTTAATGTATCGTTGAAAACAAGAAATTCAGTTCTATATATATTCCAGTGTGTATGATCGTTGTAAAAATTCAAAAAGTATTGAAATTCATTAGAATCGTTTTTAAAATTTTCTTTATTAAAAAACATTTCGATATCTTCATGTAAAATGGTTCCTTCTTCAGAAGCAGTATTGTTAGACCATAATGCTAAAATGTCTTCTTTAGACATACCATAGTATTTATAAGTTGGATCGAAATATTTTTCTGATTTTAGAATATTATTGACTGTTTTTTCAGCATCAAATTTAGGAAAAAAATGTTTATATAAAGCAGATACGCTAATAATATCTGTTGAATCATTATCTATACAATATAGATGTCCTTCTTTTTGAAATTTAATTCTAGAATCATTAGGATGAGGATTGAGTTTTGAAAGTAACATTATCTTATGATAGAAAATTTGATTTTAAATAAAATAAATCAAATTTTTAAAAAATCATAAAAAAATGTAAAGATTTAGTAAAAATAATATAATATATATATTCATTTAAAGACATTCTCATTAATAACAAAAATGTCAAAAGAAAGTTCATTAACAACACCTGAAGATAGAGATTTAACTAATAAGTGGAAGCCTGATTTAGGTGCTCCTCCTCTAACTAATGAAGAGGCAGAATATGCTATTAAAGAATTAAATAATACGGCTTTTGTTGATAAATTTCCAAGAGTTGATAAAACATATCAAGATCCAGCAATTCCATTACAAAATTATGGTTTGATTTCTTTTATTCCAGCTAAAGGTGCTACACCAAATGCAAATGGTGTATTTGGTTTTGCGAAATTGAGAGGTAATTTTGCTAGTGAAATGGAAGCATCTCATAGAGCAGAATATATTATAAGAAATGTTGATTCATATCATCAAATATATCATACATACGTAGGTAGACCTTTTCCTTTGACTGAGTCAAGTAAATATTCTGCTGAGATAAGTGAAGTTGATATTCGTAAAGAAACAACTCAATCAGTCTCAAGTAGTATTCGTGAAAAGAAGGAGTCGGAACAAAAGGAAGTAAATGATATGAAAGAGAGAGAACAAAGATTACTTGAGGAGTCTAAACGTGAAAATCCTGATCCATATGAAGAATATATTACATTGAGAGTTAAGAAAGCTCAATTGTCATATACTTATTTAGAGCATGTCAAAAAGTTGAATGAAATTAGAGGAATTATCAAGAAGACAAGAGAACAAGTTTCTGATATGGATGTAGAATTTCCAGATTTTAAAAATACATATTATGAAAAGTATATGGATGCGAGAAGACAATCTGGTATTGATGAGACAAAAATACAGTCAGAGAGTAGCTTTTTGCGATTTTTGGTTGAGGATGAGCCGTTGCCTGGTATTGATGTAGGTTTAGAAATCAATCCAGATAACTAATTATTTTTATTTCAAATATGAAATAAAATTAAATGTTTGTTAGATGAAAGTTATTGAATTCAGGTGCACTAGGTTCCATAATGCTTGGATAAATAATATGTGTATTTCTAGTGTATTTAACCATTGCTAATTCTAATTCAGCTTTATGAATTTTTTCTCTAAGTTCTATGTTTTCTCGTGTAGTATTTTCATGAGAAATGCCTTTTTTATAGTTATCTATTAGAAAATATACAAACATACAAGAAAATAAGAATGAATACATTAATATTTTATTTAATGATAGATTATTTTTACTTGAAAAAGAAGTTTAATTTTGTTTGTTATTAAAACAAATAAAATTATATTTATACTTATATTTATACTTATACTTTACTTATACTTTACTTATACTTTACTTAAGCCTTAGTCTTCTTAGGCTTAACGACCTTCTCCTTTACTTCCTTGGTTTCCTTTGGAGTTTCCTTAACTTCCTTTGGCTTCTTCTCTGTCTTCTTCTCGATCTTCTCTGGTACCTTAACTACTTCCTTCTTCTCCGTAACTTCCTTTGGCTTCTTTTCCTTCTTAGTTTCCTTTGGTGGAGGTGCGACAACTTCCTCCTCTTCCTCCTCTAATACTTCCTCTTCTACAACAGCACCATCGAATCTCTTCTTTTCTTCATCTGCGAGCTTTGTATATTTTTCAAAAGTTTCAGTCTTTTCAGACTTATGTTGCTTCCACTTCTCTTGAATGAGAGTATTTAAGTCCTTCTTTGAAAGTTCAGGATTTGCAACTAAGAAATCGTTGTAATTATCATCCCTGTACAAGAAGATTGCTTTCTTAGGTTGTTTTGGCTTATCTTCCTTATCAGGAATATTGAACTTATCTCTGAATTCCTTCATCTCATTTTCATATCTCATCTTATCCTTATCAGCAGTTTCTACATATTGTTTTGCATCATCAGTATTTTTAATACTATTCCACATCTCTCCTAGTTTTTCCATCAATTGCTTATTATTCAAATCAGGATTTTGATTAGCTACTGTAGCTCTATTAACCTCACAAAAACATAAGTAGCTAGTCTTTGCTCTGCGTGGCTTTTCCTTATCTTCCTCAGACTTATTCTTCTTTGCTTTAATTTCAAATTCATCAATATACTTCTTAATACTTTCACTTGTCTTCTTATTCTGTAATTCAGAAATAATTTCTGCCTTGTTTGAGCCAGAGCAATTGTTGATTAAATCGTGAACGAAACTTGCGAGAACTTTTGTATGAATCTTTGACATTTGTTGTTATTTAGTAATTATCTGTCTTTTCTTTAAATTAATGATAAAAAAATCAATTTTTTATTTTACAATATTTTTCAAGTAGTAAGAATTCCATATTACACCATCACATAAAACTGTGACAATACATAAAAATAAAAGACCAGTAATTCTTAATGTTTTCATATTACTATCAATATCTTCTGTTATACTTCCAATTAATAACCATATTGATGCTATAGCTGTCAAAATAATACATAAAACAGCAAAAATTGAATATTTGTATTTTACGCATATAGGCCAAAATATTGAACTTAAAAAAAATAAACATAAAGCATAAAATAATAAGTCATCTTTTACAATACCTGATTCTGGTGACTTATAAATCCAACTTCCTATTGAAAATAAAAATCCTATGAAAGCAACAACTTGAAAAAAAATAGTTAATATAATAATATTTTTATTCATTCCAAGCCATAAAGGATGATTTACGTATCCACCTTCATCTGTGGGTAAAAATGTTACATATGAAGCAATTAATAAAACAAATAAAATACAAACGATTGCAATTTGCCAATTTTTCATTTATATTAATACAATATTATATTTAAAGAATTATATTAAAAGAATTATATAATGTCTATTGATATCTGTTTATCTTTCTTATTTTTTATTGGAATATGTCGTTGTTATTGTGAAATTCATAAATATCTAAATGAAGATGATGAATTTACACAGATGTTTGATGAATATAAAAGAGATATCGACACATATTATAAGAATAATTATTAATTTAAAGAATTATGAATAATAATTATGAATTTTTTAGAGTTGGTTTCAATTTTAAATCCTTATTATAAAAAATTGAATTCTAAATATAGCAAATCATATGTTTCTGGATCTATTTGGTATGTAGGTGATGATTTGGTGGAATGGTGGACAAAAATTTGTATTTTTTCTCTATATCTAAAAAAAAAACAGAAATTATTTGAAATCATCGATATATTACTAAAAGAAGATGTTAATAATGAATTACATAATAAATTAATAGAATAATTCTATTAATTTTTAAAAATAGATTTACATTTTGCATTCTTCTGGTTTTTCTGTTGCTAAAGCACAAGTTTTACCAACGAATGGAATATCTACTTTAGCTGTGCAAGTTTTCAATACATCACTCCAACATCCTCCATTCATCGTGCATGAAGAACAATCTTTGAATTGAGTAACGTCGAAAAACTCACTTGACATACCATCAGTAAAAATACCAACAAAACCAAGTATGAAAATTATTGCTAATAATATCACCAATGGAGTAACGGGTATATTCAAACCTGGTACATCCATATATTTCTTGGTAAGCATATCAGGAGCAAATCTATTAGCAGCAATGATTAAGACAAAAAGTACTGTATTTATAATTTCGTGAATCATATTTTTTATTTATAAAAGAAAAAAATATAAAATTATTTTTTTATTATGAAAATTCCTAATCCATTCCACCAATTATCTTTTCCAACCTGATTATAATGTGGTTCTTTTGTAAATATAACTTTTTCATATAAATTACTTATGTTGAAATCAACAAAAATTTTATTTGTAGCGTTTCTTAGATTTTCCCAGTTGTAATCATCAACAATGAAAATACAACAATCTTCTATAAAAGGAATTATTTCTTTTATAATATCATATTGTTCTTGATAAGACATTGCACAGTCTAGAAAAATTGTATTATATGTTTCTTTTTCACACTCTATAAAATCTTTGGTGTTTGTAAAGAAAGAACTTTTTATATTATTGTTGTATATGGCTGATGATATTATTCCACGATGTCCTGTATTATTAATTTCTAAATATCTACAATTATCTAACGAACATATATTATTGATAAAATGTCTTATTTTATTACCTGTGCTATGATTTATATTAAGTATTTCTTCATTTAATTTTGATTTATTTTCATAAGCATTTTTTAAACTGTATTCAATATGATTTTTAGTAATTTCAAAATTACATAAAGGTTTCATAATTCTTGATTTTAATGATGATTTGATTTTTTGGATCCAAAATGATGAAGTTAATTTTTGCCAATTATAATTATTAAAATTTTGAGTGATTTTCTCAAATTGTTTTTCTAAAAATTCAGGTGTAATGATTGAAAAATCATCTATAACTAAAACTGGTAAATCTTCATATAGAGGATTCAAATGATTACTTAATACTATTGGAATACAACCAACCGCTAGAGCTTCCCAAGTTCTATAACAATCTAAACCTTTACCAGGTAGAGAGAGACAAAACTTATAATTACATAGTTCTCTAATATATTCTGTCCAGTATGTAAGTTCAGTATTTAAATCTTTAAAGTTGAAACCATTTATTTTTAGAATATTTAGAATGTTTTGTCTTATATTTTCAAATTCATGAAATGTATTGGTTGAATTTTTTACAGTCATTCTAGAAAATAGTAATTCTTTTTCTTTATTTTGAAAATTTACTTTAATTGAATAAATAGGAAGGAAGTTCTGCATAAAATATGTAACTTCGTTTGTATGTGGAATAACATTCCATTGAATATGTTTTTTATCATAAAATGGAATGTGTTTTACAATACCGATAGGAATGTTTTTTAATTTAGGGTGTTTATAATCTACATTTGTAGAATACCATGCTATTAAATTTTTGTTGTTTAAGAGAGAAAATGCGATTTTTGAATGCTCACTATTTTTAATTTTTGAATTATTATAAGGAACAGATGCATCACAATCACCTGTAACTAAAATAAATGGAACTTTTATAGAATTAAAAACATTAAATTCTATTAAATAATATAAATCAGCCCATATGATAGAATTTTCTTTGATATTTTCAAAGTTGTCTAATCCTTTCATAATCTTTTTATACTTTTCAACGTATCTTTCACCAAAATTAGGCCAAAAATAATCACAACTTTCAGTAATATCATTTAAAAAAATTAAATCGTTATAAAATAATTCCTTCATTTTTTTGAATTTATTTGTGTATTTCTTTATATTTGATTTTAGTTTTTACTTAATAATTCTCTACTGCGACGAGAGTATTTAGCAGTTTTCTTTACATCACTTATATTTGATTTAATAAAATTTCCATCATAATCACTGTATGTTATTTTTGAAATTCCGAATCTTTCAAGAGTCTTACAACATGCCAAACAACAACATCCATTAGTTATTAAACCTGATTTAGATAGTCTAAAATTTATAATTTTTATATTTGAAATTTTTCTTCTCTTAAGAAGAATCTTTCTAACTCTTGAGTTAGCAAGTGCAACGGTTTCACAATGTCTAGAAAAATATAGTGAATCTGTCCGAGTTCGACGAGAAATATAGTTATTAGCACTACCTAAATCATTAGGTGATGCGATTGAGATTATATCGTTTTTATAAAGAACAATCGTATAATTTGTTGCATCAAATAATTCATCAATAAGTTTTCTAATTTTCTTCGATAGAATAATCATTGATAGATTGTAAACACAATTAATTTTTTTTCATTTTTTTAAATTTTTTTAAAGAAATATTAGATATTATTTTATAACTTTTTTTAGTTATAAAATTATTTCACAAGCAGCTACATAACTTTTATGTATTTTTGACTCTTCATGTCTTTTTATGCCTCTTTTTGAAATTGACATACCACATACACATATAATATAATCTTCTTTGCGCGTTTCATCAATAGTTTTTCCAGTTTCAAGGTATTTTTTATGTCTATCTGTATCTAAATGACATGTCATATTTTGCCTTGAAACAAACGAACCGCAAGCACATTTAATACGTTCTTCCATAATTTCTTTTTTTTCTTTATTATATTTTTTTTTAGATTCTGCGATATGTTCCGCATTCTCTTTTCGATAAATTTTCATATATTCTTTTTTCTTATTTATTTCTTCTTCAGTTCTTTCCGCTGCTTTTTCCCTCTTTTTTTCATTTAATTCATCGCGATTGTTAAATTGATAATCTAATGTTCTTTCTCTAAGTTGTTCTTTATTTAATTCACGAAAAACTGCCTCTCTGTTAAGAATTTCTTCATGATGTTCTGTTCTGTATTTTTTATTATATTCTGATTTTGCTTCTTTATTTTCTTCTTGATTTCTTTCTTCAAGTTCTTGAAGTTCTTCTTGATTTCTTTCTTCTAATACCAAATCTTCCTCAATATCTTCACAAAAATTTTTTAAAATATCAAAATATTGCGTAAAAAAAGTTACATCTTTACCTTCGGGTAGTTGAAAAACATCTCTAGTAGATAGTATTTTATATTTATTCAATTTAGATAAAAGTATTTTTTCAATAGCATCCATAAGTTGAACTGATTTACAAGAAATATAATATACCATTTTGAAATTAAATAATTTATTGCTATTATAATTTTCCAATCTATTTTTCAAATTAATAGCTTTACCAATAGTATATATACCTTCCGATTCTTTTTCATCGGAAGTGCAAAGATAACAAACATTACGTCCATCTACAACTTGAGTTTCACGTTGAAGTTTTTTAATTCTTTCGTCTTTCTTTTCTAATTGTTCATCTTTCGTTTGAATTATTTCATCTTTCATTTCTAATTGTTCATCTTTCGTTTGAATTATTTCATCTTTCATTTCTAATTGTAATCTTAATTCATTACTTTCTTCATCAATTACTTCATGAAGAGTTTCTTCTAATTTAATATAATATTCATGAATTTCATTCGCTTTTGAAGTATTTGCCTTCAAGCACATTTTTTTAAAAGTTTTAATAGTCATCATAATTTTTTCACTTGGTCTTCCGCCTTGGAGGTTTTCCCGAGGTTGCGGTAAAACTAAATAATCAGTTTCTTTACTAAAATGTTTTTCTAATACATTTTTTGCATTAGTTTTTCTTGAAAACCCTAACCATATCCAAATATCATCTAAATCGATAACAAAATCATCTGATTTATAGTTTAAATAACAATAAAAACTTGTTATAAATAATTGTTGTTCTTCTGTGGAAAAACAATCTTTTAATTTATTTATTAATTTACCTTGATAAGGCTTAGATAATCTTGTATTAGGATTATCTTCCATAAGTTTAATAATATTAATATTATTTGTTTGA
>Ga0214923_10008102_pt1 | contig 11284 bp, 10 predicted proteins | sample LL1510_MetaG_FD_177993 | JGI IMG/M metagenome (GOLD analysis project Ga0214923, IMG submission 177993) | Freshwater microbial communities from Lake Lanier, Atlanta, Georgia, United States - LL-1510 | ecosystem: Environmental > Aquatic > Freshwater > Lake | place: USA: Georgia | collected... | reverse complement strand
TCCCAAAACCAATATCCGCCCCAACCGAGTTCACGATAAGCCCACCAAGAGCCAAGACCAATTCCTAAAGTCAAAAATCCGTAAGAAAAAAACAGCCAGTTTTTTAAGCGCGCCGCGAAATTTTCATCGATTTTTTCAAGTAAAAGTCCGGCAATTGCGAAAGAAAAAATTAACGAAAATCCGATATAACCAGTGTAAAGCATTGGCGGATGCATTGATAACCCGATGTCTTGTAAGACAGGATTTAAGCCGAGTCCCACAGTTGGTGCGGGAAAAATTCTAGCAAAAGGATTGGAAGTAAATGCAGTAAAAGATGCGAAAGCGGCGATGATTAAACTTTGTGAGGAAGCGATGATTATTTTTTTCTGCGGCGCAATTTTGCTTAAGCAAACGAAAGCCAAACTATAACCACAAAGCACTGAAATCAAAAGCAGCATCGAACCTTCGTGATTTCCCCAACTTCCTGAAATTTTATAAATTAATGGTTTTAGATGATGTGAATTTTGGTAAACATTTAGAACTGAAAAATCGGAATTTACGTAAGAATAAATCAGCGAGATTTGTGCAGAAATGGCGCTAAAAAAAATTAGCGCCATTAAAATTTTAGTAATTTTTTCAAGCTGCAAAACCTCGCCTCTTTTGAATGAGACGTAATTAAAAATCGGCAGAAAAATACTGATCGAGAAAACTAGAAGTAATAATGCAAAACCGATTGTTGGAGCCATGAGATTGATGTTTTGAGATCGGGAATGGACCCCGTCATGCGACGGGGTGACAACGTTGGGAGTGTTACTGAAAAACCTCCATACTTGTCACCCCGTCGCATGACGGGGTCCATAACCTTAAATTCTTTCTGAAATAAATTTTTTCACGCTTTCAACGCTATTAATGATAACTTCCATTTTTTCGGGACAAGAAAATAAGTCTTTCATGAAGTTTGGTAATTCTGGATTTTTGCCAGTTGCTTCAACAACAGATTCAGGGAATTTTGCCGGATGCGCTGTTGCTAAAGTTACAACTAACTCGCCGCTGTAAGATTTGTTTTTGATAAATTCGTTACTTGCAGCAACTCCAATTGCAGTGTGCGGATCAAGTACTTCGCCAGTTTTAGCAAAAACTTCTTTGATTTTCTCTGAAGTTTGTTTGTCGTCAAAAGCGTAAGAATCGAAATCTTTTTTGATATTTTGCAACACCTCATGATCAGCCTTTAAGAAGCCTGTGCGCTCAAATTCTTTCATCAATTCTGATAATTTTTCTTCTGATTTTTGCTCTTTATAAGCATCAAAAAGTAAACGCTCGAAGTTGCTAGAAACTTGAATATTCATACTTGGTGAAATCGTGTCTTTGGCGTCGGCACGGCTGTAATCATTATTTTGCAAGAAACGATGTAAGATATCGTTTGCGTTAGTTGCGATGATTAATGTCTTAATATTTAAGCCCATTTTTTTGGACAAATATCCGGCGTAAATATCACCGAAATTTCCGGTTGGAACTGAGAATGAAATTGGCGTTTGAGCATTTACACCAAGTCTTGAAGCGGCATAAAAATAATAAACGATTTGCGCCATGATGCGGGCAAAATTAATTGAATTTACTGCGACCATTCTTTTGCCATTTAAGAATTTTTGATCGACGAACATTTTTTTCACCATCGACTGGCAATCATCAAAATTTCCCTCTAGCGCAATATTAAAAACATTGTCGGAAAGCACTGTTGTCATTTGCTTTCTTTGCACTTCTGAAACCCGATTGTGTGGATGTAAAATAAAGATCGAAGCATTGGCGCAAGCTTTGCAACCTTGAATTGCAGCTGATCCAGTATCACCAGAAGTGGCGCCGATGATGACGATCTTTTCGCTGCGTTTTTGCAATAAATAATCGAGTAAATTTCCTAAAAATTGCAGCGCAAAATCTTTGAAAGCTAAAGTTGGGCCGTGAAAAAGTTCGAGTAGAAATTCGTTTTGGCTTAACTGTTTTAGAGGCGCAATTCCTGAGTGTGAAAAATTTTTATAAGATTTGGCGATAATTTTTTTGTAAGTGTCGGAATCAATTTCGCCGGCGATGAAATGTTCAGTAACTTCGAAGAATATTTCTTCGTAAGTCATGTGACGCATCTGCGCAATTTTATTTTCGTCAAGTTTTGGTAAAAATTCTGGAACATATAAACCGCCGTCTAAAGCTAGTCCTTGTAGCACAACATCTTCAAAAGAAAGCGCAGGCGCGTTGCTGCGAGTAGAAATATATTTCATAGAAATTATATGAATTGGAATGGAGATTTTAGTAAAAGGACGGTGATTATATACTTAACACATAAAAAGATTTGACTAGTAATTTATTAGGTGTTTAATTAATGTTATTCGCAACATTATTTAACTTCCTAATTATGAATTTACTAGAATTTCAACAAAAATTTTCCACAGAGCAAGCTTGCAGAGACTGGCTTGCAGAGAAGCGTTGGGGCGATAAACAAAATCCAGTTTGCCCGCATTGCAATTCAAAACAAGCTTATACTCACTCAGACGGAAAACTTTTTAGCTGCTCTGATTGTAAAAAACAATTTACTGTTCGCATTGGCACAATTTTTGAAGATAGCCGCTTGCCACTTTTTAAATGGTTCATCGCCATTTATCTTTTTACTTCTCTCAAAAAAGGCATTTCGTCAATCCAACTTTCAAAATACATCGATGTAACACAAAAAACCGCTTGGTTCATGCTTCATCGCATCCGTGAAGTTATGGATAACAGCGGCGACCATGATTTATTTGCCGGCACTACTGAAATTGATGAAGCCTATTTGGGCGGCAGCGAATCTAATAAACACGCCTCTAAAAAAAGAAAAACTGAAAAGATGGTTGTTATTGGTATGGTCAATCGTGAATCACAAACAGTTAGAGCTATTAATGTTATAAGCTCAGAAGCAGAAAATCTTTTACCAAAAATTTATAAAAATGTTGCTGATCGCTCAACAATTATTACCGACACGTTGCCGGCTTACCGAGTTTTAAAGAAGCATTACAGCCACAAAACAGTTAAACACTCCGCCGGCGAATATGTAAAAATTGACAGACATACGGCTTTTAAAATTCACACAAACACTATTGAAGGATTTTGGGGCGAATTAAAGCGTGGAGTAAAAGGAATTTACCATTGGGCAAGCAGGAAGCACATCAACAAATACTTGAACGAGTATTGTTTCCGCTATAACGAAAGAAAAATAACGGATTTTGAAAGGTTCGCTGTTTGGTTTGGTAAATGCGAAGATAAGAGATTGTCTTACGCCGGCTTAATTAATTAAATTTAGAATTATGACAAAGAATAAAAACAATTTACTCAAAGCTATTTGTGGCTCTGATAAAACAACATTGGATATAGGAAACATAAAGATTCCTTGTTATGTCTTAAATAACAAAATGAGGGTTTTGTCAGGAAGGGGAATTCAAAATGTCCTTGGATTTGATCCAAAATCTTCCGGCACTGGATTAATTACCATGTTGGGAAACAAAAGGTTCCAAATCAATTTTCTTGAGAAATCAACTAATCTTTTAAGCCGGCTTCAAAATGAAAGAGTTGAGTTTGAAAGGAATGATGCCGGTGGTGCTGCCCCCATTACTCACGGACACGAGGCTACTTTGTTGGTTGATATTGCTGATCTTTTAATTGATGCAAAAAAAGCCGGCATTTTGTCAGAAAAACAAGAAATACACGCTGATTACGCAGAAAAAGCAATACGCGCTTTTGCAAAAATTGGTATTATTGCTTTAATTGACCAAGCAACTGGTTACGAAAAGATAAGAGAAACAGGAGAACTCATTAAGCTTTTTAAAGAGGTGATGATTCGTGAAACCGCTTCTGATAGATTTGGAGAGTTTGAGAAAAGAGGAGTGTTTGATGGTCTTTATAAAATTTATAATATTTCACGAAAAAAAGATAAACCTTGGCAACATCCTTTGTTTTTTGGTAATTTCTTTATCAAATATATCTATAAGCCACTTGATACAATTATTACGGATGGGCAAGTCAAGACAAAAGGAATCATGCTTCGATTATTGAAGGAAAAGAAAAATCTTAATCGCGGGACATTACTTTATCAATTCATTGCTGAAGTTGGCGAAGCTCAATTTTTTGAACATTTAACAACAGTTTCAAATCTTATGAAAATCGCCGGCAATAAAAAACAATTTGATGTACTTTTTGATAAAGTTTTTGGTAATGCTGCTCAAGATGATTTATTCCCAGAGCCAGAAATTCTGAAATTATTTGAGTTGGAAGTGCCTTTGATTAAGGGACAAAGTGAGAATGATAAAATCATTAACTCTATTCGTGCAGATTATCCGCTTCTACAAACAGAAATGTTTGAAGAAAGGCTGGAAAAAGCAACTTTCAAAAAAGCTAGAAAATAGAATTTAAGCCGGCGCGAAAGATCGCCGGCTTTTTTTATTTATCAAAAATCTGTGTTAAGTATATAATCACCAAAGGACTACTTAAAGTTTGATTTTTCCCTGATCCTTTTTACTTTCCAAAACTTACTGCTAGAGCGCAAATAAGTCAAATTCTCATACCAATGAATATCCCACAACCTTCAGAAAAAAACGGCGACAAGCCTGATTACCTTTACCGCAGCGGCGTTGGTATTATGATTATTAATTCCGCAAAACAGATTTTTGTTGGCAAAAGAATCGACAATCATTCTGATGCTTGGCAAATGCCGCAAGGTGGTTTGGATGCAGGTGAAAGCGAAGATGATGCAATGTTGCGTGAACTCAAAGAAGAAACCGGAATCATTAAAGATAATGTGAAGCTTTTGAAGAAAAGCGAAATTCACTACTATTATAACCTACCTTACAAATTGCAGAAAAAATTCTGGGGCGGAAAATATTTAGGCCAAAGACAAAGATGGTATTTAATCGAATTTTCTGGCGATGAATCTGCAATTAATATTAAAACTGAAGATCCTGAATTTTCTGAATGGAAATGGGTCGGAAAAGATGATATTGTGGGTTCGATCGTTTCTTTCAAACGCGAGATGTATGAAGATGTTTTAAAAGAATTCTGCGATTTTCTTTAGCCAAAAAAAATAAATAAAATGGAAATTAATTTTTACCAATGTGACGAGAGCCTTGTAAAATCAATGGCTCCTTTGATGTTGAAAATTTTGGAAGAAAATAAAAAAGCTTTTATTTTTTCAAGCGATGCCGTTCGTACGCAAGAAATTGACGCCGGTTTATGGAGCTATGGTAAAAATAAATTTATTCCTCACATTCTAATTTCTGACAAAAATTTTGTGATGGAAAGACAGCCGATTTTGATTTCAGATAAAGAGGAAAATTCTAATAAAGCGGATTATTTGGTTTTGATGGAAGAAGTGTCAGAAAAATTTATGTCTGAGTTCTCGCGCGTTTTTTATTTTTATGATTCTTTGAATTTGGATGCGGCGAAAAAGACTGCGAAGAAATATCAGAAATTAGCGACGAAATTTAATTCCTATAAAAAGGAAGATTTGAAATGGGTAAAATCTAGTTTGTAGTTGAGAAGTGGACCCCGTCATGCGACGGGGTGACAATTGGTGTCGGGTTTTCATCTCATTCTAAATTGTCACCCCGTCGCATGACGGGGTCTATTTTTAGTTACTGCTGATAAACACCGCCTGAATTTTTTTAGATTCCATTCCCGATTTATCCTTCACTAGAAGATCAATAAAATTCCTTCCTTCAGAATTCTTTGCCAAAAAACTTTTCGGTAAAATTACGTAAACTTTAAAAGTTTTTACCGAATCAGGCTCAACAGAAATATTATTTACTTCCATTTCGTTAAAAGATTGCAGCTTGATTTCAGCCTCAATTGGCGCGGCTACCGAGAGTTCAAAATCTTTTTTCTCATGAGTTTTATTCATAATTTTTATCGTATAACCATTGCGAATTGATCCGTCAGAAAGCTTTACAAATAAAGGATTGCGATCGGGAATAGCGTCGATTTCTAACAAAGATTTAGTTGCTAGGCTGAAAATTAATAAACCCGATACAATCAATAAAATCGCGCTATAAGCGAAGGTGCGCGGCTTTAAAAATTTAAATTTATTTTGCGGTGAAGGATTAAGCAGATTTTTTTCCGTATCGTAGCGAATCAATCCTTTCGGGCGTCCAATCTTTTCCATTACGCCATCACAAGCATCAACACAAAGTCCGCACGCAATACATTCCATCTGCAAACCGTTACGAATATCAATGCCAGTTGGGCAAACTACGACACATAATTTACAGTCGATACAATCACCACTTTTTTGAATAACATCGCCTTGTTTCAGCTTATTTCTGGGTTCTCCGCGTTTTTGGTCGTAGGTAATAATTAAAGTATTTTCATCAAACATCGCCGATTGAAAACGCGAATAAGGACACATATAAGTGCAAACATGTTCACGCGCGAAGCCTGCCATAACGTAAGTTGAAGCAGCAATTCCCAAAATCCATCCCACAATCGTAAAATCAAATTGTAGCGCGAGAAAATTTTTAGCGAGTTCGAAAGTATCGACAAAATAACAGACAAAACCGAATCCGGTAATCAGTGAAGCGATAATCCAAAAAAAATGAGTCAGCGCTTTACGCCAAAATTTTTCGAAGGAATTACGACGATCTAAAATAATTCTGCTATTACGATCGCCCTGAAAAAATCTTTCGATGGCAATAAAAATATCAGTCCAAACAGTTTGGAAACAGGCATATCCACACCAGATACGACCAAAAAGTGAAGTGACAAAAAATAGTGCGATCGCGGCAATAATTAAAATTGCAGCCAAATAAATAGTTTCTTGCGGCCAAATTTCGATGGCAAAAAAGTAGGCTTTAGAACTAGAAAAATCGATCAGAATTGCCTGATTGGGAGCACCGTTTCCCCGATCAAAACGCAAGAGAGGAACGAATAAATAAATACCTAAAAAGACTACATTCAGGATTGATTTTATTTTTCTAAAACGTCCTTTTACTTTTTGTGGATATAGACGTTTCTTAGCTTCAAAAAGCTTAACCATATTTTTTTAGGTAATTATATTTAAGACAGAAATTTTATTGCTGTTTAAAGAGTGAACAAAAAAATATCTCGTAAAATCTTTGGTAAAAATCAGGGCTTGACAAAAAATCTTTGAACTCTACTTTGCCGCGCCTCTTCCGACTCAGGTTTGCTTTTGGATGATCTAAATTAGAGCTCGAAGCAGAGGCATTAATCTCTTTAAATTAAAGTTATGTTCGCAATCATTGAAACTGGCGGCAAGCAATATCGCGTTGCGCCAAGTGAAAGAATTACAGTTGAAAAAATCGAAGGTGAAGTTGGTTCTAAAATCACTTTAAACGACGTTTTATTTTTTCAAAACGACAACGCCGAAGCAACCTTCGGCAGCCCGCTAATCAAAGGCGCGCAAGTTGAAGCTGAAATTGTAAAAACTTACAAAGGTAAAAAAGTCATCATCTTCAAAAAAAGAAGAAGACAAAATTCACGCAGAAAACAAGGTCATCGTCAGTTTCATACTGAGATCAGAATCTTGTCTATCAAAGCGTAACACCATTTTTAATAATATTATTTAGGGCAACTTTCAGTCTTTGTGATGATTGGGTTGTTTAATCAAATTACGGAGTAACCATGGCCACCAAGAAAGCCGGCGGAAGTTCACGAAACGGTCGCGATTCGGCAGGTAGAAGATTAGGAGTTAAAAAATTCGGTTCACAAACCGTTATTGCAGGAAACATCATTGTTCGTCAAAGAGGAACTAAATGGCATCCTGGTAAAAATGTTGGCATGGGTAAAGATCACACGATCTTCGCTAAAATTGCTGGCGTTGTTACTTTTGTAAATTCTGCTCGTAAGAAAAGAATCTACATCGATGTAAATCCGATTGCTGCAGCAAATTAGTTTTATAAAAGCCCGATCTTTATCGGGCTTTTAGTTTTAAAATTTGGAAATTTATTTTTTCAAATTTCTCGCGCGGATATGGCGAAATTGGCAGACGCACTAGACTTAGGATCTAGCGCCGCAAGGCATGTGGGTTCAAGTCCCTCTATCCGCACCACCCCCTCCTCAAAGCTATAAATCTCACAACATTTTTGTATAAATTACCAAACTCAATTTTACGTCGAGTCTGAAGAAAAATTTATATTTTCGCAAAACTTTTGATGAAAAGTTTTACCAAAAAAATCGAGAAATCTGATTGCTATTTTTAGCCTTTTTAATTTAGAATTTCCTCATCAATTCAATCGCAATTGTCAGCAGATTTTTTGCTCATCAGAATTTTCCTATAATCCCTTTTAACCTACATTATCAAGGCTTTTCGCATGGACGTAATAATTAAAAATACTTCAGACAAAAAACTGAAAAAAGATTATCAAATCATCATTCCTCATAAAATGATTGATGCTAAAATTGATGCCAATGTTTCAAAAATTAAAGGCACTTTATCACTTAAAGGTTTTCGCAAAGGACAAGTTCCTGAAGATGTGATCAAACAAAAATACGGCCAATCAATAATGGCTGACGAAGCAGATAAACTTATCTCTGAAGCTTTGAAAAAACTTGTTAAAGACAATGATTTCAAACCGGCTCTTCCTCCAAAAATCGATCTAAAAACTTTTGAAAGCGGCAAAGATATTGAATTTACAGCTTCGATCGAACTTTACCCAACAGTTCCTGAAATCGAATTAGCCAAAGCAAAAGTTATTAAAAGAGAAGCTGAAGTTACTGCAGCTGATGTTGAAGAATCTCTCGCTAAATTATTAAAATTCTATCGTACCTGGGACGAGCAAGACAGCTCATACAAAGCCAAAAATAACGATGCAGTTAATATCGATTATGTCGGCAAAATTGATAAAGTTGAATTTGAAGGCAGTGCTGCAAAAGGTTACCAATTGGAACTTGGCAGCAAAAGCTTCATCGATAATTTCGAAGAACAATTAGTTGGCAAAAAAGCCGGTGAGCAAGTAGTTGTAAAAGTGAAATTCCCGAAAGAATATCACAAAGCTGAATTCGCTGGTAAAGCCGCTGAATTCAACGTTACAATCAATAAAGTTTTGGTTGGAAAATTGCCGGAAGTTACTGACGAATTCATCAAAGATACTTTCGGAATGGAAAGCAAAGCCAAGCTTGAAGAAGAAGTAAAAAAACAAGTTGAAGGCAATTACGAACAAATCAGCCGCAATTTATTCAAAAAAGAATTCTTTGATTTCGCCAATAAAAAATATGACTTCGAACTTCCAGAAGGTTTGGTTGAAGAACAATTAAACACTATCTGGGCTGAAGTTGAAGAAGAGTTAAAAACTAATCCAGATAAATTCAAAAACGACAAAGAGAAAGAAAAAGAAAAAGCTAAAAAACGTGAAGTTGCGCAGCGCATGATCCGCTGTGGCATCATCTTAAGCGAAATGGCACAAAAACATAAAATCGAAGTCTCTAATGACGACATCAATAAAGAATTAGGAAAAATCTTGTCCCGCTTTGCTGGCCAAGAAAAAGCCGTGATGGAATATTATCAAAAAAATTCCAATGCAGTTCAACAATTGAAAGGTTCAATCATTGAAGAAAAAACTATCGATTTCATTTTAGCTCAAAGCGCCATCGAGAAGAAAAAAATCTCGATCAAAGACTTGGATAAAGTCTGGCAAAAAGCTAACGAGGAATAGAGAAAATAGCTTAAAAAAGCTATTTTCGGCCCTGACATTTTTAACAATTTAAACGACAAAAAAATGCAACATTTCATTGACGCTGTAAAATTAGCCTCTTTCCCAATTCATAAAGAAGGTTACAGATTTATCCTGATTTTCGCTTTATCAACAATCGTTCTAGCTTTAATCAGCAGCAAGCTTGGTCTTGTTGGTCTTGTTTTAACTTTGTGGTGCATCTTTTTCTTTCGTGATCCTGAAAGAGTAATTCCAACTGAAGAAAATGCTATCATCAGCCCAGCTGACGGAGTTGTTACTTTAATTGAACGCGGAGTTTCTGCGCCAGATGATCTAAATCTTGGCGACAAAAAATTTACTAAAATGAGCGTTTTCTTAAACGTATTTAACGTTCACGTTAATCGTGTTCCAGTCGCTGGAACGGTTACTAAAGTTAGCTACAAACCTGGTAAATTCTTAAGCGCTAACGATGCTAATGCCAGCACCGAAAATGAAAGAAATTCTGTTATCGTTAAAACTGCCGATGGCACTGAAATCCTTTTCGTACAAGTTGCCGGATTAGTTGCTCGTCGTATCGTTTCTGATATCAAAGAAGGACAAGAAGTTAAAGCCGGAGATCGCTACGGTATCATTCGTTTCGGCTCACGCGCTGATCTTTACTTCCCTGACAATGTTGATGTTAAAGCTTTAGTCGGCCAAACCATGATCGGCGGCGAAACAATTATTGCTAAATTGAAATAATTCTTGGAACCCTCCTAAGCCAAAGCTAAGGAGGGCAAGCCTTACAATAAATAAATTCAGATATGCGCTCTCCAAATATTCAAAAATTAAATTCGAAACGTGAAGAAGCCAGAATGGGCGGTGGTCAAAAGAAGATCGATCTTCAACATTCTAAAGGTAAATTAACTGCTCGCGAAAGAATCGAAGTCTTACTTGATGCCGATTCTTTTGAAGAATATGGTCTTTATGTTGAACATCGCTGCTCTGACTTCGACATGGAAGATAAAAAACATCCTGGTGATGGTGTAATCACCGGACAAGGCACAATCAACGGCCGTTTGGTTTTTGTTTATAGCCAAGATTTTACCGTAATGGGTGGCTCTTTGGGCGAAGCTCATGCTAAAAAAATCTGTATAGTTTTAGATAAAGCGATGCAAGTCGGCGCACCAGTTGTTGGCATTAACGATTCCGGTGGAGCTCGTATCCAAGAAGGCGTTGATTCTCTTGGTGGTTATGGCGAAATTTTTCAACGCAACGTTGATGCAAGTGGTGTCATTCCACAAATCTCTTTAATCATGGGACCATGCGCTGGTGGAGCGGTTTACTCACCAGCTTTAACTGACTTCACAATCATGGTAGAAAATTCTTCTTACATGTTTGTAACCGGTCCAGAAGTTGTAAAAACCGTAACTCATGAAACTGTAACTCAAGAAGATTTGGGTGGCGCATCAGTTCATGGTGCAAAAAGTGGTGTAGCTCATTTGACTTATAAAAGTGACATTGAAGCACTTTTACAAACACGTCGCTTAATTAACTTCTTACCACTTTCAAACAAAGAACCAGTTCCACAAATTCCAACTGATGATGAAGCTGATCGCGTTGATGTTTCTTTGAATACTTTAGTTCCAGAA
>Ga0214923_10008101_pt1 | contig 11284 bp, 18 predicted proteins | sample LL1510_MetaG_FD_177993 | JGI IMG/M metagenome (GOLD analysis project Ga0214923, IMG submission 177993) | Freshwater microbial communities from Lake Lanier, Atlanta, Georgia, United States - LL-1510 | ecosystem: Environmental > Aquatic > Freshwater > Lake | place: USA: Georgia | collected... | reverse complement strand
TGCCCAGCCAAAACGTGCCCAGCCCAACCTTGCCTGCCTATCCGTGACTAGCCTGACCCTGACTAGCCTCACCACGCCTGCCATGCCATCCGTGCCTTTCCGGGACAAATCTCGCCCTGCCTAGCCTGCCCCGCCCGTCCCTACCATTTCTTGACGTGCGTCGCCGAACCATGCCTGCCGTGACCAGTCGAGCAATGCACTGCCTAGCCTCAATGCGCCATGCCTGCCTTGTTATGCGGGAGTCAGAACCCTGCTGTTACGCTGCGCAACGCGGTCGATAGCAGCGAACACCGGGCCAAGCTCCTGCAGCGTTTGGTACTTCTTACGTACCCGCTGAAGCTCGTTGAGAGCCTGCTGTAAAAGCTCTTCGCGCAACTCTTCAGTGCTCATCACGCTTTCAAGCGTACGATAACCGCGACCGGGTTTTCCTCTGTCGGAAACCAGAGAGACGTACATCGGCACCGATACTTCGCTGCCGTTTTGATTTGGCACGATGTTAACGTACAACCGAATCAGATGTCGGGCTTGCTCCAGCCGGTGCTGGTGCGCAGCCTTGGTGTTATCCCACTCGAACTCCTTGTGAAGAGCCGAGCGCTTGTGCGTTCGCGCGTATTCTACGACAGTTGCCGGCGGTACGAATTCTCCGCCATTAGCTTCGCGCAGCCGTTCAAGCTCTGCGCGGACCAGCTGTTTATGCGACACTTTTGGCGCCGTCTTTTTCTTACCGTTTGTCTTCTTGACGAGGCTTCTTGCCTTGGTTTTCTTTGCCATCCGTTTGTGCCTTTCTGTATTTAGCTGTTATTATCGAACGCACTCAAAGTGACCCCAGCCCATACCGCAACCGCTAGGCGAATCCGCACGACCCTCACCGATACCGACCTGCATGCCAGCGCGCATCATGAGATTGGCGATGTCAGCGGCCGTAAACATGTCGGCGTCGAACCGAATACGAATCTTGCTCTGCCAGCTATCGAACATCGCACGGACACGGATGTCCGCAACGCCGTTGGGAAGCTTGACCATGTGCTCGACGTGACGCGGGACAGCATCGCTGAGCTTTTTGCCCTTGCCATCAGCGTAAAGCCGCAAGAGCGGCGTACCCTCAACAGCGTCGAACCCGTCGGCCTCAACGAAGATGGCCTTCTTAGCCTTCGTCTTGTGGTACCCAACGACCACGCAACTGTCAACCAGCGCGTTCTTGATCGCAGCCGCCGGGATACCGGGCCAGCCCTTTGGACTCCTGTGCTGCGCTTCGCGGTAAGCCGCGTCGAAGTCCTTGGCTTCGCGCTTCTTGCCCTTAGCCGCCGTACTGCCGGCAGCCTGCTTCTCGCGCATCATTTCCCGAGCCTTCTTAGAAAAAGCGTTCTGCACATACGGTGCAGTGCCGTGGATTGTAATCTCAACCGTCTTGAAGTTGGGCGCGGTGATCGTCACGCCCAAGCGATCAGCAATTACAGCGTCGCTCTTATCATCACCAGCACCGAGGTGTTCGGTGGTCTTCTTAGTCTTGGCGGTCTTGGTGGTCGCCGTCTTCTTCGAACCCTTGAGCATCGTGGCCATGTCTGTGTTCCTTATTAATTAGTTGTTTGTGTCAGAAGCCTTGCCAGAGCAAAAAAACGGTTCTTCGCTAAATATTTTGCAAAGAGCCATCGGAGTCGTACTGCGAATGTGAAGTGTTATCGTTTGAAAATTTGAATTGTTACGCACGCGCTTTTGCTTTTTGCAATACTTTTTTTTAGTATTGCGTTTATACTTGTGCGCGTTTGCATAAAAATTTACACACATGATTGCCGTGCCTTTGTAAAAAATCTCGCCGCGGGGATGTGGTGATTACGCGTAGTTGCTACGCTCCCACGCACATTAAGGCTCATAACTTCCCCCCGCATTTCGCAGCGCTGTACACACGCTGCCGAGATTAAGTGGACCCGGCGGGAGTCGAACCCGCGTCCAGAGAAACTTCCAGTAAGAACGTCTACATGCGTATGCCGTGTTCTCGTACACGGCCAAACCAGCCAAACTTATTTGGCAGCAAGTGGACTACCACTATCTTGCCCTTTCTAGCCGGGCCAGATCAGCCGATTATCGGCGTCAACCTGATTGGGCGATAAGGCTCAGGTCGCCTCACTCGCCAGCCCAAAACTAGGCAGCGAGAGCGGGAGCGTAAGCGCCAGCTAAGAAACTTAATCGGCTTTTAACGTGGCCAACCGATCAACCACGGCATGCAGTTCGAACCTTTCATCTCCTGTCGATACCAGTACGGGCCCGATTGTATTAGAAACTCAACGCAAAACGTCGATTTTCTAATATGAATAGTGCGGGTGGGAGTCGAACCCACAACATGCAGATTTTGAGTCTGCCTTCTCTGCCAGTTGGAATACCGCACCACACTATTGACCCCACGGGGACTCGAACCCCGGTTACAGCCTTGAAAGGGCCGTGTCCTAACCGCTAGACGATGGGGCCCTGAACCTAATCTTGCGCTGAAGCCGAGTAATGCTGCAGCCAAAATTCTTTGCAGTTTCGAATACACGCCTCGATGTTTTTGCGCCCGACTGGATTGGCCGAGTGTACAGTAATTTTCAATGGCGCAATTGTACCGTTGTATGCGCCTTGCTCAATGTGCTTCGCAACGTCATACCCTGTCTGTTCGCTTTCGTCGCCCAGATCGTGGTCCAAGGATATGGCTGTGATGCCGCCGACGGTTAACAATTGAATTGCGCGCTTGGCGGTTTTGATCCAGATATCAAAATCGGGCGGCATTGGTCGCTCATCATCCAGCCAAATCTTCATTCTTGTCTCCTAAATAATCGTGCGACTCCACATTGCCGCGGGCGATCAAAGACTCCATAAAGTCGTCAGCAGTCTGATCAATGTAGCTATAGATGACTTTCAGTTCCTGCTGAATATTTCTGATTTTTTCACGGATGGCGATCAGGTCTTTTACCACGTTGAGGTCAACGCGGGTTTCTTCGGTGTTCTTGGACATGTGTTTTCCTGTGTGAGGCCATAGGGCGTGTAGGAGTCGAACCTACCTATGGTCACCTTATAAGAGTGATGGATGCAACCGGCTTACCTTACGCCCCGTAAGGCGGGCGCCAGAGGCTTGGGCTTCCTCCAGCGCCCGCCCGTGTACACTACGCCGGCACACTACACAGCGCAAGTGTAGTGCGCCGCGTCAGTGTACATTTACTGGTAGCGAACGCAAGCATACCACCCACGCTTACCGCGGGCGATGCCGATGTCGCGAGCCGGTCGTGTTCCCCAATAACAGCAGTTCCGCTTTGCTGCTTCGGGCGAACTGGGAGAGTAGCCCACGCCTTCATACCCTCCGGTTGGATTGCCGTAATGGCGGCACTGTCCTTCAGCCGCCATCCGCTCAGCAACTCCTTGGGCCGTGTACGTGGTGTATGACTGCTTATACACGGGGCTTTGAGCCTGAATGTTTGTGCAGGCAAACAGACAGACAACGAAAGAAAAAATCACGGAACGCATGCAACCTCCTTGGTGCTGCCGGCGGTGCGGCCGGCAAAGATAACAAAGTACGCCCCGCACCGGGCGAGAATCGTTAAGCTGCCGCTGTCTTTTGCTGCGCGGCGAGCAATAGCAACTCGACCACGATAAACGGATATGTTTCAGTGCGCTCGTTCTTGCGCACAAAAACAACATTGCTGTTTATGCCAATAACAACGCCGCCGTCAAACTCAGAACCGATTCCGAGAAGCTTCATGGTTTTTCCTGTGCGCGGAATTGCGCAAATAGGCGCAGAGGGATTCGAACCCCCAACCCCCTGCGTGTAAAGCAGGTGCTCTAACCGTTGAGCTATGCGCCTACGGTTCACAGTTCGTTTGCGGTCTCCCGGATGTCCACAAACGTCTCGTCGGTGTACTCCGCGAACTCGGCGTTGACTTGCGCGGCAGCGTCGTCGCGATAGTGCGAAATAAGATCGCACATCTTGTCGTCTAGATCAGCGACGAGATCGCCCAGATCGTCGGGCATCTCGCCGCTTATTACCTCGCCCGTCTCCGGGTCGATTCCCCAGCCTTCCGCGTCGAATACGTTCTTCTTGACGTTATCCCACGCGGCAATCAGCAGTTCAATTTCAAGCGGCATTGCGCTCGTCCTTTTTGTAGAAGGTTTTGTAGACCCAAAAGCTAAACCGGTCACGATAGAACAGTACACGCCGGCGAATCCAACGTCGCATCTTGTGCCAACGTGTGTTTAAACCTTTGGCGTCAAGATATCTATCGACGCACCACAACAGCGGCTCGTCGAAAGTACCGTCAAGAACGCACGTGTCGCACTGCAGGCACTTTCTGCAGGGAATCGCAAACACTGGCACGTCGTGCATTACGCCGTCGATACGCATCTTCCATGTATCGCGCAGCGTAAACGCTCCCATTTGTCCGCCACAGCGGTAACACCGTTCTGGCCTATAAGTCGCTGTGCGCTTTTCTTTTTCGTCTGTCATGGGTTCCTCGTAATTAGGAGCGGTGGGACTCGAACCCACACTGGAAGGATTTTAAGTCCTTTGCCTCTGCCATTGGGCTACGCTCCCGCAAGATTACTCCTGTGGGCGCGCAAGCCACGTTTCAAAGTTCTCGGGGCTTCCCCAGCAGTTACCCGGGGCGACGTTGTACAGCCAGCGGATGTACAACGGCAGCAGGGTCACGTTATCGCGGTCAGCGCGGCCTACGGCATTGCGCAGGTCGTTGCTGAGCACGGCACTGAGAAAGTCGCCGGGTTTGACGCTTTCAAGAACATAGCGCTTGAGGGCTTCCTGCATGCGTTCTGGGATGGCGGCGTATTCGCCGGTGAAGTGCAGTTCAAAGAAAAGCTTATTTGCCGGCATCTGTATTCTCCTGCCACACGTACCACTGGTTGTTTTCAAACTTCCACCACTTCCCCTCGTGGTACGTAATGTAGGGTTGCGGTTGCGCCTGTTGCACTTGCGGCGCCGGTTTTAAACCTAACGTTGTTTGCAATTTGTTCGCGCCGTAATCTGTCAGCGGTTGCAACAACGGCATAATCAAAATAGAAAACAACATCACCCACCAAGGCATTTGCACAAAAACCTCCTTGTGAAAAAATCTGGCACTCCTGTACCAGAACAACAATGGGCCCTGTGGGACTCGAACCCACGACCAAAGGATTAAAAGTCCCTTGCTCTACCAACTGAGCTAAAGGCCCGTAAAAAACGACATGGTTGCCGCACTGCGCGCCCCCGGGTTCCCCAGCAGCGGCTTCGCAACTTTTCAAACTGCACCTGCACGTACAGGCGCGACCCTCCCGCGTAGTTTTGCAGCCATTGCAGCGACTGTTGGCCTACGGGGCCGAGGCATGTCGTTTCTTGTGCTCGTCCGTCATTTGGGTGCTACCCAAATCTTTAGAACGAACACGCTTCCGGGCGGTTTCTGTCCCGCCCACGCTCCCGGCTTAAAAGCCTATTTAAAGTCGCCGGGACGACTAGTTGACACGAATGAACGGCTGGCACTGGCCGTTCTTGCAGGCCGGCTGCACCTTTTGTTTTACCGGCTTGGCACTGTTTAGCTGCTCCACGGCGTCTTCGTCAACCGGCTCGGGCTCGCTAAGCACCAGATGCAGTTTCCACTTGCCGTTTTGCCGCTGAAAACGTTGCCTGTACGCCACAAGCTGGTGCTCCGGAAGGAGCGCTGAGTTGTGCCGAAAATTGAGTTCACCCTGTACCACAGGATGGTGGTCGTCCTCGTTTTTCGGCGTGGTCTGTTGGATCACCCACGCATCAGCGTACATCTTATTGACGGCGTACAGCTTAAAGCCGACACACCGCATGTAGATGTCCGTTGCCTCAAACACCTCTTCGGCCTCACGTCGAAATTGCGCCAACTGCGCTGGTGTACCGACTTCCGGAGAAATGGTGGCCATCAGCGCGTCGACGTCTTCTGTCACCATGCTGTGCATGTTTTCGTCGAGCACGGCGCGGCAAGCAGCCGCTGTTTTTTCAGCGGGAGTTGCTGCGTTTGCGGCAACAGCAAAAAAGGCGAGAACAAGAATCAAAAGCCATCTCATCTGTTTCCTCCTCGAAGACAAAGCTCGGTAAATGCACCGCCAAGGGCCATACCAAGAAATGCCAAAGATATTTGAATTACCGGTTCGCTGAATTGTTGTCCGGCGCAATAGCCAATCGCTGCGCCGGCACAAGTGCAACCGAAAACCAGAAATTCAACTAGAAATCGACGCGGTGACATGGCTCCCTCCAGTCTTGAACGCGTACGCACAAAATCTGCAATAACACAATTGCAGGGTGCATAGAATATGCCAGATTATTGGCAAAAATTTAGCCGGCTTTGCAGGTGGATTCGACCTTGCGGTTTTTGTATTTTTCCGGCAGTGTATACCAGCCAGAAGAATACAGTTCATAGATTTGCCGGAACGCTTTGTCGTATTTAGCGCCACAAGCTTCGAGGCTATAAGTAGCGCGGGCGACGTCAGCAACCATTTTCCTATCTATGTTGCCCACCATATCAATGGCTTCAAGCCAGTCGTGCAGAGTTTTGCATCGATAGCCGGTAATGCCTTCGATGACAGTTTCGGTAAAGGCGCCGTAATCTGTAGCAATGAGCGGCGTGCCACAAAGCATACCTTCTACACCAGAACCGCCAAAGGGCTCGATAAACGTCGTAGGCATCAGCGAGCAAATGGCGTTGCGCATAAACTCGCTACGCTGCGTGCCGGTAAGCGGCCCCCAATATTCGATGTTTTGATGGCGCCACGGAGACGGGTCGCCTTGGCCGCACAGAATGATTTTTTTGTCGCCCATGTATTTGGCGATTTCGACTATGGTGTCTAAACCTTTGCACGCATTGATTCTGCCCAAAAACGCGAGATATTTGCCCGGCTCGTAGCTTGGCTCCCAGTGTGTGAGGTCAAAATAGTTTGGAATTACCCACTCGTAGTTCGTGCCCTGCCGCTCTTCTTTGGCGCAATGATAATGCCGCCACGCATAGGACTCAAATATGCGCATTGTGCCCTTTACCAGTGTGGGATAGCCAATGCCGGTTTCGATGTGTATATGTTTTGGCAAGTCTGACAACAGAATGGAGTGGGCATGCCCAAACGGATGACAAATCAAATCTCCGGGCGCAACTCGATCGCGAATAGCCGGGCGCAGACGTTCTTCAAAAAGCGCGTGGTGCGGCGTGCCGGTGGCCGCCAGATTGCCATGGAAGTCTTTCTTGTCTTGCCGAAGATATTTATTGATTTCATCTTCGGTCAGCATTACTATCTTTTCGCTGGCTTCGCTTTCACTGCCGGCGTTAGCGTATTCGATTACGTCGTAGCCATACATGCGCATCATTTTGGAGAAGCGCAGGGCTTTGCCAGTAAAGGCACAATGCGAGTACTCTTGATTGTGTACCGTGTGGAAAATGCCAATTAAGTGCAGCGTAGGCTTTTTCATGGCGGCATCCTTGCCTGTTTTCTTTAAAACAAGTTGAGTTGTTTATCGGGGTTTTCGTCCGCGGCGCCTAATTGCACGGCTAAGATACGAAATTGTGCGCCCAGTTGTTTACGCTGCTCTTCTGTGCCCGCGGGAATAGATAACATGTACGCGCTCCCGGGGCCAAACGAAACAGTAACAGAATCCCCGGTTAACTCAACATTTGCCGGCGACAAAAGAGCAGTTAGTTTTTTCAGGTAGTTATTCTCGGCCGCTAATTGGGCTACGCTCGCTGCCAGTCTCTCAAGCGCGGCGTCTTTGAACGCAAAATTTTTAACACCTGTGCTAGCCATAGTGCTGAGTAGGTTGATGATATCTTTGAAATCCATCAACGACTCAACCGGCGCATCTGTCGTCGTAAATCCTTTTGGTTCTTGGCGTTTGCAGCCGCCGTTCTGGCAACACGTCATGATACGCATCCTTGCTGTGGGTTAAGGGGAAGAAACCTGCGACGACTCGCATTATCTGTCGGCGCTTTTTTAGGCGGCGGTTGCTGTTTCATCACAAATTCTATTTTTTGCGCCCGTGTTTCGGCCTCGCGGCGGTTAAGCGCGCGAAGCAGCGTGTGGAATCTTTCGTCTGCTTGAACTTGCGCCTCGTAGCGCCGGCGCCGTTCTTTATTGCTCTTTGCGGCAAGATGGCTGACGAGCGCTACAGGAAGTATGGCGATGGCGATAGCCATAGCAAATATCGCAATATGCGATACAACGGTATACTCAATCGCGGCGAGCAATACTGTGCTGGTAGTCATAACAACTCGCGCACGCCGGCAAATACTTTTCTTCACAGCCCAGTTCAACTGACGGGCCTTCCTTGGTCGGCCGGCCGTCGACTAGTTTAAGGTTGAATATGGCTTTCCGCAAGCAGTAATGGCAGGTTGTTTTGACCTCTTCAATGCTGTCAGCCAGTTCAAACAGTCTGGCTGCCGCTGGAAATAACTTTGCGCGAAAATCGGTGCGCAGGCCGTAGCAAATGACGGGTATTTTAGGCGAGACGTGCGCGCAGCGGTGTAACACGTCGATGTCATTAGCTGTTAAAAATTGCGCCTCATCTACAAGAACGCAAACGACATCTGTCAAATCAGGCAGCACAAAGAGCGTGCCGTAATTGGGCACGATACAGTCGGCTTGCATTTCCAGACCGGCGCGAGACTTGATTACGCCCGCGCCAAATCGCGTGTCGACCGCCGGCTTGACCAGCAATACGCGTTTGCCTTGCTGCTGGTAATTATGCGCGACCGCCAGCAAGTTCAACGTTTTTGCGCTGCCGACCGTTCCGTGACGAAAGTAGAGTTTAGCCATTACCGTTTTGTTCTTGAGCTACTTTTGCTTCGTACTTTGCTTTCGCTTTTTGTCCGCGACGAATGGCGATATCTAAAATCTTATTGGCCTTGGCTTGGTCGAAATAGATTGCGCGTTTGTGCGCTTCGTCCTCAAACCACGCCATAATCTGCGGCCGCATTTCCTTGACCTCTTCGATGGTTCTTTCGTTGAGCAACATTGCGCGCGAGTTGCACACGCAAGCCGGCGGAAGTTCGATCTGCAGTTTCAGTAGTAATTTTTTAAGCTCGAATCCTACGCCGTATTTCGGGGCAGCCCACGGTTTGCGCTCAACTACGCCGCCAAGCTCGGGCGGCGACATACGCACAGGCGCCACCATCTCAGGATTTTGTGCCACACTCTTATCTGGGTTAAGGCACATCACAATTGGCACGTTGCCGAAAGTCGCCGCGGTTTTGATTTTACGTTTACAGTTGGCGCACTCCCAAAATTTCTTGTCTTCTGTTTCTGAAAACGAACAAAACTGTGCCGGGTCAAAACCTTTATATCTGTAAGCGACGCCGCTTTGTTCATCAAAAATTTCGCGTTGTCGGGCGTGCCGTTCTTGAAAAACGTCGTATGGCGTTTGCGGAAAAACAAAGTCTGTTTTCATGGCGACTTCGGGCCTATGATTGCGTTTCGGGCAGCGAGGTTGTCATTGTAAGGGCTCCGCCAAGCGCGTCAATCATCGCTGTGCCGGTTCCCGCCCATTGATTCGGATAAATTGCGTACGTAGTATCGCCAAATCCGCGCATGTTCCAGCACGTCTGGGCTCCTGACATGTTTAGTTCTTTCGCGCACGCGGCACACGGGTGAATCAGTAACATGCTGAATTGTTTGCTGAGTAATTCAGTAGGGCAAAAGTTGGTTGACCATCTACCCGCAGACTCTTCAACGGGCTGCACGCCTCCGCCGCCCATCGAACGAGGATTCGTAGGCCACTGCACGTTACCGTCGCTGATAAAACCGCAGTTGTAAAATTTGTACACATATTCTTGGGGTAATTCGCCACTGGGTATCCCCTCGGTTGTTAAGATTCTTTGACCTTCCACGTAGCCTGACGGGTAAGGCTCATAAAATCCGGCTTTGTGGTGTAGCTCACCCCAGTTGTCGCGCGAGGCGTGCCAACAATCAGCGCCGTTGATATTGCTGTAATCGGCGTTTCTTGGATTTGGGTTTTCTTCCGAAAGCGGATCGGCAAACTCGAAATACCAATCTGAACCCGCTTTGGCGAACCACACGTGTTCGCTGTCTTTGGCGTTCACAAAATACCAAAGACCGCCAGTACCCTGATTGTTTTCGTCACCCGGCAAGATATCTATGCTGTCAATCCCGCCAAAGTTTGGGCTATCCTCGTCCATAATAATATTTGCCTTGCACTTGCAGTGCGCCGGCCAGCCCCAACAGTCTCGCGCGTAATCGCGAATGTCGTCTGACACGCCCTGAATATAAATTCGGACGTCAGCGTTGTTTTGCGTAGACACGATTAGCGGCTCCCAATATGTGGAGCCGTCTGGTCGCGTCATTTTTTTTACATATCCGGCGCCGGGGTCGACAACCTCTATTTCTACAACCGCACCCTGTGAGACGTCTGCAGGGAAGTCGTGATTTTTATACCAGCGATAGTTGCCGTTGCCGTCTGATATTCTGGTTGTGCGCGCATTCGGGCCGGGTGACATTTCCCAGTTTTGATAACGTAGCGGCTCAATATTTTGCCCATACAAAACCATGGGCTGGACCTGCGCGATTCTTAGTTGCGGCTTTTTGAACGGCGCGTCAAGTACGCGCATTGGCGCGCTTACGGTTACGGTATTTTTAATGCTTATCTGGTCAAGCTTGAACGTGAATTTTGCCCACGCGTAACCGCAATACGTCTCTTTATGGAAGTGGTAGTCAAACCATCCAGACCACGTGTATTTAACCGGCAAATAACCTACGTAGTTGTACTCGCAGCGATTAGTGTACTGGTAATCGGAGTAATAAATGCCGGTGTGGTCTTCGGTGCAGATTGGCTCACTAGGCGCGATCCACGCTCTTTGTTTGGCGCCGCACATATGCCATTCTTTTATGCCGCCACGGCTGTCGACTTCCATGACAGTGGCTTTTGCCAGTGTGCGATATCGACTGTCTGTGCGCACATATGGATAGTAGCGATGTCCAGTAGGCAACGGCATTTGTGGGGGCGCACCAACGTTTTCAAATTCAATAATGTCGCCTTCAATGTAGCCGTTGCCCGGAATAGCTGTGTCTTGCCTATGCGGTAAAAAGCGCCCGTATAACGGCACCCAAGGGCTGAAAAACATTGGATTTGTGCTGCCGTTTGCACACATCGTATAAAGGTCGGGCGTGTTTTCGGCTAGAACCAAAACTATTTCCAGTATCTCGCCGTCATCGCCGACTTTTGTCACTTTGGCGCGCTGAAATTGCCCGGGATAAACGGACGATCCAATCATATACTCGCCGCCGCGAATGGGAATCTCGTAAAAATTGA
>Ga0214923_10008098_pt1 | contig 11289 bp, 8 predicted proteins | sample LL1510_MetaG_FD_177993 | JGI IMG/M metagenome (GOLD analysis project Ga0214923, IMG submission 177993) | Freshwater microbial communities from Lake Lanier, Atlanta, Georgia, United States - LL-1510 | ecosystem: Environmental > Aquatic > Freshwater > Lake | place: USA: Georgia | collected 2015-10-15 | reverse complement strand
GAGCAAGGGTATTCTTTGGTAGTAGGCTTCGCAAACGGCGGGGTAAAGGTTGGTGGCGGCTGTACCGGAGGTACAGACTACCCCTACGGGGTAGCGCGAGCCCTGGGCTGCGCCCAGGGCCGCGAAAGCCGCCACCCTCTCATCGGGAAAACTGTGCAAATCAAAACCACCGTGTTTCACCATCGAAGCCACAAAAGGCGCATTGCGCGAACCCGGACTTACCATCCACCGAGTAACCCCTGCATCGGCCAGTAAACACGCAATAAAATCCAATTGGATCTTTCCGTTAGCTTGTTCTATGTCGGGTATGTGGAAGTTTGCCTCGTTCATGGTAGTTGTATCAATGGAACAAATTGGGAGTGATTGTGTCGTGGTTTTATATGGAAAAAATTCAATTGTTTGGTGGAACTGTATTCTGGTTTAGTGTTAAATAAATATCAATCAAATGATTAGGATTTGTGCAATTGGATTAATGGTTGTTAAAAAATGGATTGTTCAACTTTTCAAATCCCACCGTGGTGCTGGGACCGTGACCGCTATTTAGTTTGTAGTTGTCGGGCAACGTAAAAATCTGTGATTCGATGTGCTGTAATAACTGCTCGTGGTTTCCGCCAGGCAAATCAGTTCTGCCAATGCTTCCCCTAAAAATCGTATCACCCACCAACACTTGCTCACCAGCTACATCAATGAAAATCACATGCCCTGGTGCATGACCCGGTACAAATCGCACTTGCAATTCCGATGCACCAATAGAAATTATATCGCCATGTGATAAATTGTTTGTAGGCAACGGAGACGGGGTGTATTTCAAATTCCAAAGCGCCGCCATAGTCTCCGATCGATCGATCATCACCACGTCCGAAGGATGCAAATAATAGGGTAGGTCGTAGATTTGTTTCACCCACCAGTTGCCAAAGATATGGTCGATGTGTGCGTGTGTGCCGAGCAGCAATTTGGGCGTTAATTGGTTTGATTCGATGAAGTCTTGCAGTTGCTTTTGTTCTGAAGAATCATACATGCCCGCGTCCACAATGGCGCAATCAAGTGTTTTTTCACACCAAATGATGTAGGTGTTTTCTTGCAAGGGGTTGAAGCAAAACGACTGCAATTTCATGTCGCAAAGGTAGGGTTGGTTTAATAAAAAAGGCGGCCCGCAGGGCCGCCTTTTTTATTCGTTCTATAATCGATTTAAAACATCATTGCTGCGTTTGGAATCGATCCAATTTTCTTACAAGTGAATGCACTCGCCGTAAGCTTGTGCTACCGCTTCCATTACCGCTTCACTCATTGTAGGGTGAGGGTGAATGCTCTTCAAAATTTCCAAGCCAGTGGTTTCCAAGTTACGAGCAACCACCGCTTCGATAATCATGTCGGTAACGCCTTCGCCTACCATATGACATCCCAACCACTCTCCGTACTTTTTGTCGAAGATAACCTTTACGAATCCGTCTTTATGACCGCCTGCAGCTGCTTTTCCGCTTGCAGAGAATGGGAATTTACCCACCATAATGTCGTATCCTTTTTCTTTCGCTTGGGCCTCAGTATAACCAACACTTGCCACTTCGGGGTGTGTGTAGGTACATCCTGGGATATTTCCATAATTCAATGGGGCAGGGTGGTGACCACAAATAGCTTCCACGCAAATGATACCTTCCGCGCTCGCTACGTGAGCCAATGCGGGACCTGGTACGATGTCGCCGATGGCGTATACACCGGGAGCTGAAGTGCGATAAAAATCGTCAACTACAACTTTTCCTTTGTCTGCCTTGATGCCCATTTCTTCCAGACCCAAATTCTCTAGGTTGGTTTGAACACCCGCTGCACTCAATACGATGTCTGATTCCAATGAAACCTCGCCATTTTTGGTTTTAACGGTTACTTTGCAACGATCTTTTTTGATTTCAACCGCTTCTACGCTGCTTTCTGTCAAAATTTCGATGCCACGCTTTTTGTAAACCATCGCCATCGCTTTGCTCACTTCTTCGTCTTCGATGGGGAGGATGCGCGACATAAATTCTACGATGGTTACTTTGGTTCCGATACTAGAATAGAAGTATGCGAATTCCATTCCGATGGCTCCTGAACCGATGATAATCATTTCCTTCGGTTGTTTTGGCAATACCATCGCCTCGCGATATCCGATTACGTATTTTCCGTCGATTTTGATATTAGGCAATTCGCGACTGCGAGCACCTGTAGCCAAAATGGTATGGTCGGCTTCGATGATCTGCGCTTTGCCATCTTCTCCTGTAACAGAGATTTTGCCTTTGCCAGCCAATTTTGCGGCGCCTTTGATGACTTCAATCTTGTTCTTTTTCATCAAAAAGGCGATCCCCTTGCTCATGCCTTCAGCAACACCACGAGAACGCTTCACCATCCCGTCGAAATCGGCTTTGTGGTCTTTTACTGTGATGCCGTAATCCGCTGCATGGTTGATGTATTCGAACACCTGCGCACTTTTCAGCAACGCTTTGGTTGGGATACAACCCCAGTTCAAACATACACCGCCGAGGTCGGCTTTTTCAATGATGGCAACTTTCTTGCCCAATTGGGCGGCGCGAATGGCGGCTACATAACCTCCAGGACCGCTACCGATGACTGCAATATCGAATTTCATGAATAGATGTTTCTTAAATGGTGATGCGAAGATAATAGTTTCATTTGAATCACACCTTAAACTCACTCGTTGTGTGAAAAGTTATATCCGGATATTTTTCTTCGGCCATTCTCAGGATAAATCCTGTCTCGGCCAAGAAAACGGGTTGATTGTCTTTGTCGTAGGCAATATTGTTTTGTCGGTATTTCATAAAATCCTTCAAATCTGCCTCCGATCCGCTCATCCAACATGCCTTGTAAATGCTGCGAGGTTCGAACCTACACTTGGCGCCATATTCGTGCTCTAGGCGATACTGAAGCACTTCGAATTGTAATTCTCCTACGGTTCCCACAAATTTCCGATTGCCCAACTCTTGTACAAACAATGAAGCCAATCCTTCATCGGTCAATTGCTGAATTCCCTTCTCTAGCTGTTTACTTTTCATTGGGTCTGTGTTGATGAGTTCCTTGAAGATCTCTGGAGAAAAACTTGGAATTCCCTTGAAGATAAAGCTCTCGCCTTCGGTGAGGGTGTCGCCAATTTTAAAGTTCCCGGTATCGTACAAACCAACAACATCGCCGGGGTATGCATCGTCCATTACTTCTTTGGACTGTGCCAAAAAGAGGTAAGGGTTTGCGAATTTCATTTGCTTTTCGAGGCGAACGTGTTTGAAATTCTTGTTGCGTTCAAACTTTCCTGAACAAACCCTCAAAAAAGCGATACGATCCCGGTGCTTGGGATCTAAGTTGGCGTGAATTTTAAAAATAAACCCTGAAAATTTGGATTCGCTGGGTTCCACATCCCTTTTTGTGGTGGCTCGTGGCAAGGGGTTTGGCGCGATTTCGATAAATGTATCCAGCAATTCTTGGATACCAAAACTATTGAGGGCAGAACCAAAGAATACCGGGGCTGTTTTGGCTGATAAGTAATCTTCACTGGAAAGCTCTCCGTACACGCCGTCAATGAGTTCGGCATCTTCACGGAGTTTACTCGCGTCCTTTGCGTTCAGAATTTTGTCCAGCTGAGTATCTGCCAGCCCATTGATTTTCACCACATCGTCTGCCATCTTTGTTTTGCTACTTTCAAATAGGTTGAGCGATTGGTTGTGAAGGAGATACACACCTTTGAAGTCTTTTCCGCCGTTGATAGGCCAGCTCATGGGATGCACGCCGATATTGAGTTTGCCTTCGAGTTCTTCCAAGAGATCGAAAGGGTCTTTTCCATCGCGGTCCATTTTGTTCACAAATACAATCACGGGGGTATTGCGCATTCTGCATACTTCCATGAGTTTTTCGGTTTGTTCCTCAACCCCTTTTACGCAGTCTACAACCAGGATTACGCTGTCCACGGCAGTAAGTGTGCGATAGGTGTCTTCCGCGAAATCTTTGTGCCCGGGAGTGTCGAGGATGTTGACCCATTTGTTTTTGTAATGGAACGACATAACAGAGGTTGCCACGGAGATACCTCTTTGCTTTTCAATTTCCATGAAATCGGAGGTGGTGGCTTTGGTGATTTTATTGCTTTTTACGGCACCCGCGGTTTGGATTTGACCTCCAAAAAGCAGGAATTTCTCTGTAAGGGTGGTTTTACCGGCATCTGGGTGGGCGATGATGGCGAATGTTTTGCGTTTTGCGATTTCGGATTCGAAGGCCATAAATAAGGCTACAAAGGTAGGGTAAAGGAGATTTCACAAAAACAAAATCCACGTTTGTAGGGAGTTGTGGATTATTATGCCGAAATTCGCGGACTTTTTAACGGATAAATGTCTACACCAATTAGAAACATCGCCATTATTGCTCACGTTGACCACGGTAAAACTACCTTGGTTGATAAAATGTTACACCAAGCCCGTTTGTTCAGAGACAATCAAGAGGTTGGGGAATTAATATTGGACAACAACGACCTTGAGCGCGAACGTGGAATCACCATTTTGGCGAAAAACGTAAGTGTTCAATGGAAGGATACAAAAATCAACATCATCGATACGCCAGGTCACTCAGATTTTGGTGGTGAAGTTGAACGAGTATTGAACATGGCAGACGGTGTTTTGTTGTTGGTGGATGCTTTTGAAGGTCCGATGCCACAGACTCGTTTTGTGTTGCAAAAGGCATTGGCATTGGGTAAGAAAGCCATTGTTGTTATCAATAAGGTGGATAAGCCCAACTGCGATCCCGACAAGACCCATGATGATATTTTCGATTTGTTTTTCAATTTGGATGCAAACGAAGAGCAGTTAGATTTTACTACTGTTTTTGGATCTGGAAAACACGGTTGGTTTGGTCCGGATTACAAAAAGCCTACAGAGGATTTGACATTCTTGATGGATACCATCTTGGAAATTATCCCAGCACCGATTGTAAGAGAAGGTACGCCACAGTTGCAAATTACCAGCTTGGATTATAGCAATTACACAGGTCGTATTGCCATTGGTCGTTTACACAGAGGTAGTTTGGCGGTTAACATGCCGGTGAGTTTGGTGAAGCGTGATGGTAAAATAGAAAAAACTCGAATCAAGGAATTGTTCATTTTTGATGGTTTGGGTAAACGCAAAGTAGAAAGTGTAAATTGTGGAGATATCTGTGCGATCACGGGTATTGATAATTTCGAGATTGGTGATACCATCGCGGATTTTGAAAATCCGGAGGCGATGCCTTTGATGAAGATTGATGAACCTACCATGAGTATGTTGTTCACGATCAACAATAGTCCATTTTTTGGCAAAGAAGGTAAGTTCGTAACGAGTCAGAAAATACGTGAGCGTTTGATGAAGGAGATGGAGAAGAATTTGGCTTTGCGTGTGGACGAAACGAATTCAGCAGACCAGTGGTTGGTGTTCGGTCGCGGAATTCTTCACTTGGGTGTTTTGGTTGAAACCATGCGTCGTGAAGGCTACGAATTGCAATTGGGTCAGCCCCGTGTGGTTTTGAAAGAAATCAACGGTAAAGTGCATGAGCCAATTGAAATTTTAACGGTAGACGTGCCTGAGATGCACAGCGGAAAAGTGATTGAATATGCGAGTCAGCGCAAAGGCGAAATGATCAGCATGATGCCAAAGGGCGATATGGTGCGTTTGGAATTTGAAATTCCTTCTCGTGGATTGATTGGTTTGCGAAATAACTTACTTACAGCAACCCAAGGTGAAGCGATTATGGCTCACCGTTTGAAAGATTTTGAACCATGGAAAGGTGCAATGCCAATGCGTATCAATGGTGTTTTGATTTCAAAAGAAAAAGGAGCTGCTACGCCATATAGTATGGATAAGTTGAAGGACCGCGGTACTTTCTTTATTCATCCAGGTGCTGAAGTTTATACCGGACAAATCATGGGTGAGCATATCAAGCCCGGAGATTTGGTTGTGAATTTGTGTACTGCAAAGCAGATGACGAATTTCAGGGCTGCGGGTAAAGACGACAATGCTGTTTTGGCTCCGCCACGTGAATTCTCATTGGAAGAAGCGATGGAATACATTCAGGAAGATGAGTACGTTGAAGTGACTCCTGAAAACATCCGTTTGCGCAAAGTGTTGCTTGATGAGAACGATCGCAAACGCGCATCGTCTAAAATGGGCTTGGAAGCTTAATTGATAGGCATTAAATTGCCTGTTTATTATGCGGATTATCAAAGAATTTAAAGAGTTTGTCAATCGCGGAAACGTGATGGATCTGGCTGTGGCTGTTATCATCGGTACTGCGTTTCAAAATATTGTAAACAGTATCGTAAACGACCTGATCATGCCATTGATTGCTTTGGTGGGTGGTTGGGCTAAGCTTGATGATTTGCGTTTTGGGCCATTCAATTATGGGAAACTGATCGCCAATATTTTACATTTTTTGATCGTTGCGTTTGTCTTGTTTTTGGTGGTGAAGGCACTGAACAAAGCCAAAGAGATTATCGTAAAAGAGGATGAAACTTCGGAAAAGCCCGTTGATTGATAATTATTTGGGATATTTGCGGTAAAAATGGTGTTGCTGAGTTTGCTGATGTTTTTTGGAGGTGGCTCGGATGTAGATCCGGTGAAATTCCAATATCATCGCGACAGTAACGAGAGGCGCATCATTACTTACGGAGCGGATTTTGGTCTTACCCTTTCGTTTGCTGGGTCATCGCCCAATTGGTCGAGCGGCGGATCAAGCAATATCAATGGCAATGGCTTCGTGAATGCGTTTGCACAGGTAAAACGGCCCAATACCAGTTTCGATAATGTTTTTCGAGTGAACTTAGGGGGCGTATCGTCTCGTCAGTTGGATAATTATAACATTCGATATCGTATTTTAAAGAAAAACCTCGACAACGTCTTTTTGGATTGTAAACTGGGTCATACAGTTACCGCCGAACCAGGCATGTCGATCTTCGGTGGTTTGAATTTCCAAACGCAATTGCTTCCGGGCTATAAATACTCCCGCAATACGATAGGCAGAGAGGTAGGGACTTTGAATTCGAGTTTTTTAAGCCAAGGTCAAACCCAGTTTGCTTTGGGTATGGAGTATAAGCCTTTGCCTACCTTTTTTATTCGTATGGGATATATCACCTTGAAGCAAACCTATGTGATCAATCAATCGCTGTACGACATTCGGAATGAGGCGGTGATTGCACGTGTTGAAAAGGGGAAATTCTTGAATAATCAGATGGGTGTTCAGATTCAGATGGGTATTCAGCGTGAGTTTGGCGAGCAGAAGCGCTTGGGAATGAAGTTGAATTACTTGGGATTTGCTCCGTATGTTGCCGAATCAGCGAATTTGGATTCACGCATTGATTTTGCTTTGGTGGCGAAGTTAACGAAGTATATCAATGTGAATTATACACTGATTTCGATATTCGACAAGGATTTGGTTCCACCGGGGATGAGTGCGTGGCAGAATAGTTGGGTGTTTGGACTGGGTTATATTTATAAGATTTGAAGTATGGGCTCAGCCCAGGCAAATGCTATTTTTCTGATATGTGATTCTCTCCATGCCCTTAGAAATTGGGCTTGTTGTGATAGAGGTTTTACGGGTGCAGCAATTGCAAGAGTTTTCTGGCGTTGATTTTATTGTTAAACGTAGCACCGAGGATTTTGGTGCGGTGTTCAATGTCGTTTTCTGTAAAAGGGGTTAGGAAACAGTTTTTAATCTGGTCGGCCATCATTTTGGGTTCGTCAGACACTTGACAAAGACTTTCGAGGCCTGTTTCTTCTATCATTGGGGTGTTTGCTACAATGTGTCGTCCTCGGTACAACGCATTCAGCAATTTGAGTTTGATGCCGGTTGACTGAAATGTGACAAGGGCATGTACATGGGCATTTCTTACCAGGTCGAAAATTTCATCAGCGGTCAGGTTTGCTTTGATTTGGATATGGGCATATTTGGCAACAGCAGTTTGCAACATTTGCGAGGGGTTGCTTCCGGCGATGATGCAAGATTGAGAGAGGAGGGGAAATACTTTGGATGCCAAGTAGATCGCGGCATTGTCGTTTTCGGGAATCGACAAGTTGCCATGATAGAGCACATATTCACCTTTGCCGGTGAGGGAGGCGACATCGGTATTGGAATGGAATGCGGGGATATAATGGGAGTGGCCGTAGGTAGACTGCAGGTAGGCGGTTTCCATGGGTGAAATCCCAGCGATGGCTGTGGTTTTGTTCAGGATGGGTTCATATTGTTGCAGGCGTTGGGCTTCGAGGAAGAAAAATTTTCGTTTGATCCAGCGGCGCTCGGCGAAGCCGAGCGCCCGATAATAATTGTGCTCCACATTGTGCGCCCTAACCACTGTGATCCGCTTCTGTATTTCGGGGTGTTGCAGATACGCCGTTGTATGGAGGCCCTCAAACAATATCGGGTCGTTGTCTTTTAAAAGATTTACAAGCAATGCTTTGCTGTTTCTTGTAGTAACAACAAAAGGAGTGGTTCCCCAAAATGGGTTTACCCATGAACGGCGGTAATAGTAATGTGTTTTTCGCGTTAAGGCTTCTAATGCCGGTGCGGGCATTTTGCCTTTGTACAAAAAGACGTGTAAGGTGATTTCAACACCCAAATCATGTAGACTTCTGATTTTGTGAAATATGTCGGTGGCACCCCCATAATCCGGTGGATATGGAAGGTCAAATGCGATGATATGAATGCGCGGGGCCGACATTTCAAAGGATTTAAGCGTTTGTAAAGGTCTTGATTTTTAATGAAAAGTTTACAGAGAAATTTACATTGTTAATTCAAGACATCTCGAAATACTCGGATTAATGTTGGTGTTTCGTTTTCCCAGATCCATTTTTCGCTCGCTTTTTTGCAGTTTGATTTGATGTCGTTGTACAATGTTGAGTTCGTTAACAACTGATTGGCTTGTTTTACGACATCATCTACGGTGGGCTCTGTGGGAAGGCCTACTTGAAATTCCTTCATCAAAGTGAGGTATTCTGGAAATGGGTTTATCAACGATGGCAGTAGGGCTTTTGTGTAGTCGAAGAACTTGTTGTTGAGCGATAAGTAATAGCTAAGTCCGGCATTTTGACTCACATTGTAGCCGATATAGGCTTGTTTTGTGAGTTGGGGCAATTCATTGGGGGGGATCATTCCAAGGAATATGACTTTGTGGTCGAGGTTCAGTGAACGGGTGAGGTTTCTGAGTGTTTGCGATAAGTCACCTTCGCCTGCAAGCACCAGGGTTCCTTGAATTTTTGTCATTGCCTGAATTAGGATTTCTAACCCGCGGGCTTCGTTTAATGCGCCTTGATAGAGTATGAATTGCTGTCCTTGGATGGCATCGATTTTGGATTGCCAGGCGGGCATGGATTCATTGGGTAGATTTGTGATTTTCGATGGGTTGGCTTCTAAGGCGTTCTCTTCGTTTGGTTCGGGTAGGTTGTTGTTTGGAGGTAGGTTGCTTGTTTCTGACTGCTTGTCTTTTAATGCGGTTTTTAAGGGCATATTTCTAACTACGGCAACGGGAATTTTATATTTTTCTTCGAAATACTTGGCGATGGCAGGGCCTACGGTTATTGCGGCTTGGGTATGGGAGAAAGTGAATTTCTGAACGGATTCCCAGATTTTTTGGATGGGTTTTCTTCGGACAACTTCTGGCGTATGTGTGAAGAGTTCATGTGCATCAAAAAGGTGGGGTTTGCTTTTGATTTTGGTTGCTATGATGCCTGGAATGGCGGTATCGAGGTCGATGCTACAAACCGCGTCGAAACGTTGGAAAAGTAAGAAAAAAAGGAGTCTTAGGTTAATTTCGATATAAAACAATTTGCCTGTTTTGAAGATCAAATGTTTGAGTCGAATTTGTTGATAGGGTTGGTTTTGGAGTGGGATGGAGGAGGGGAGCTCACGGCCGACCAGGGCTACTTTGTAGCCCGCGGCCGTGAGCGTTGAGCAGATGCGTAGCATTCGCTGATCATAGCGCAAGTCATTGGTTACTGTAAAAATTATTCGCTTACCCATCTCAGTTCGCCTTGATTATTTTCAATGATACAACCTTCATCCATTAAAGTCCTCAATCCTTGGGTAAGAATGTCTCTTTTGGCAAGGGGGATTTTTGTCATTACGAGGCTTTTGGGTTGCGGCTGGCCCTGCAGGGTGGTGTTCCACCACCTGCGGGCCAGCCGCATTGGATCCGATTCTGATTTTTTTCTGCAGTTATCGCATTGACCGCAATTTTCGCTCTTTCCCCCAAAGTACTGCGTCCAGAATGCTGCTCTACAGTCATTGCTGTGCGCATAATTGTAGAACTTTTGCAAGGCTTCAACCCTGCGCTGATACAATTTTGCAAGACTCTCAGTATTGATGCTGGGGTACAGACTTCTGCCTTCGGGCAAAATGATGGTGGGTAATTCTGTGGCAGGATAGTACCGTAAAATGCCTCGTTTTTCCAAGAAAAGTAGGTCTTTTTTGAGCTGCTCCGCTTCGCTCCGCAGCCTTTTTGCCAGCGATTCTTCGTGTATAATCACGGGGTGGTCAAACAAACCGCCCTGACCGCGTAGCAGGATGTCCAGGAGGGGCGACATCGCTTTGCTGTTCTCCTTGAAATCATACACTTCGTCGTAACTGCCTATCATTTGAATTTTCGAAGGTTGCCAATTGCCTTCAATGAAATGCCATTGACCCGCCACTTCCAGTGCTTTGGCCGCGAAATACAGATCCTTGGGGGGCAATTGTTTTTGCTTTGCGATTGAATACAAATCCACAGGAAATGGCTGCAACGCCCCTTCGCCATCACTGATTTGTAAGGAATTCAATATGTTGTGATAGGCGGCTCTCAAAACGGGTTCGCTGGGGTGCTGTTGAAGCAATCCCTTTTGTATGTTCTCCCAATCTTGTGATGAATGCAACAGAATGCAATAACTCGACTGTCCGTCTCGGCCCGCTCGGCCCGCTTCTTGGTAATAGTCTTCGGGGTTTTTAGGCGGTGCAAAATGAATCACCAATCTCACATCGGGCTTATCTACCCCCATCCCGAAAGCGTTGGTACATACCATCACCCGAATCTTATTTTGAATCCAATCTTGTTGTCTTTTGCTTCGCTCTTTGTGATCCAAGCCCGCGTGATAAAAAGTGGTGGAAACGCCCTCTCGATGCAGCCACTGTGCGATGTCCTCTACCGCATTTCGGGTATTCCCAAAAATCAAAGCACTGCCTTGGGATTTTGATATGAGTCTGAGAATAACCTGTTGCTTTGCCGTTGTGTTGAAGGAATAGAAAGTGAGGTTGTTCCTGCGAAAATCACCC
>Ga0214923_10008097_pt1 | contig 11290 bp, 12 predicted proteins | sample LL1510_MetaG_FD_177993 | JGI IMG/M metagenome (GOLD analysis project Ga0214923, IMG submission 177993) | Freshwater microbial communities from Lake Lanier, Atlanta, Georgia, United States - LL-1510 | ecosystem: Environmental > Aquatic > Freshwater > Lake | place: USA: Georgia | collected... | reverse complement strand
TTATTGGCATCGCAATACGGATGGAGTCAATAGCGGTCCCCATTATGAATTGATTCGTGGGATGATCCGCCAATTCAAGCCCATTGCAGGGTTGGCTTTGCCGGCCGCCGTGAAGGATGAGGTCTGCCTGTGATTCGAATCAGCGGGGTGTTTCTGGGATTCCTTGGGGTTCTTCTTGCAGGACAAGCGGGACTAGCGCAGGCCGAGACCATCAAAAACGAGTCTGAAGCCGGTATTGTGATCACCGGTGGAAACACCGAGGTTTCAACCCTGAGCTTGAAACAAGGCACGACCTGGCTTGCGGGGCCAAACGCCTATAGTTTGAATGCACGCTACCTGCGGTCCTCGAATTCCGGGATCGAGCAAGCACTGCAGTGGGGTGCTGGCGTCAAGGCGGCGCATACCTTCAGCTCCTCGCTTGGAGCGTTTGTGGGGCAGTTGATTGAAAGCAATATCTATCAGGGAATCCAGCAGCGTTATTCGACGGATGCGGGCGGCAAAGCGGTCCTTCATCAGGTTGAAAAGGATTGGTCCTGGTGGATTGAAGGGGGTTATCGATTCACTCGTGAGAATTACCTCGATGGATTTCAGAATCTGAATTTCTTGAGAGTGTATTCCGAGTTCGAGCACTACTTTGCCGAGACTGTTTCGGCAAAGCTCTGGGTTGAGATGCTTCCGAATTTGACGCGTTGGAAGGCCTACCAGTTCAACTCGAATCTTTCGTTGAATACGTCACTGAACAGTGTTTTCTCCCTGAAGAACTCATTCGAACTTCGTTACAACAATGAACCTCCCGCGGTCGCCAAATCGCTCTCGGACCGCATCTTCACGACTTCGCTTGTCGCCAAGTTTTAGGAGGGGCCTCAGACTGAAGATCATCCGAGCGGGGTTCAACGAAAGCATTTGAGAGCGGGTGCGCATCCGGGTGCTAATGAGAACGATTCTCAATAAATATTGACTTCGAAGATACTGAAACGCTATAAGGCTTTCACGATGACATTCGAATTCACAAAACTCGCGCTCCTGCTCGGGGTTCTGCTGATGGGGCGAGATGCCGCGGCATTCACCCGAGGATTCTACCTGATGGGAACCCGGCTCACCGTAGATCTGGCCCAATCGGATTGTGGGACAGAGTCATGCTTTGACCGCCTTGTGAGCGAGGTTAAAACTGAAGAGAATCGGATTTCCACTTGGACAGAAGAGTCTGACTTTTCTTTGATCAATCGGCTCCCCGTGGGCAAAAGTCTTGAGTTCAGTGGGGCAACTGCCGAGGATCTTTCGCGGGTTTTGAATCTTTCTCCAAAATACCAACCCTTCTTTTCTCCGTTTCTTGGATTTTTGATCCGTGCGTGGGGGCTCAGGGGGGTGGGGCGTGTGCCTTTTCCTTCCGAAATTCAAGAGGGTGTTCAAGCATCCCTGGCCTCGGGCTTGGAGTTTCGGTTTCTTAAGGATGAATCGGGCATCCTCACGGTGCGTGTGACTCGAAAGTTGCCAGGAGTTGAGATCGAGGAGGGTGGATTTGGCAAAGGGCTTGCCTTGGATCGAGTGCGGGGCGTTCTCGAGAAAGCAGGCGTACGCTCGGGGAGAATCGATTTTGGTGGCCAGATTCTATTGATGGGCGACCAGGCCGAGTGGATCGGCGTGGCCAATCCACTCAGAAGGGATGAGGCATTGCTTGAGTTTCAAGTGGCTCAAGGTTCGATTGCGACCTCTGGAAACAGCGAAAACGGCAAAACCCTCAAGGTCCAGGGAGGGTCAAAGAAAATCGGACATCTGCTTGATCCCCGTACCGGGATGCCAGCAAGCCACGGAGGGAGCGTGACCGTTTGGGAGTCTGAAGCCTTTCCTGCAGAACTGCTCTCGAAGATTTTTGTCCTAGGACGAAGAGAGGCACTGAGTTGGTCCAATGCCCATGGGAAAGCGATTCTCTGGCTGGACCCTTCTTCTGATGGAAAATTTCGGGCTTATCCCTCTTGCGCATTTACCCATCCCATTCGGGCGATTTCACCGCGGGTCGAATGGATTCATGAGTGTAAGAAATCATTGTAGAAAGAAAGGCATGAAAACGATGTTCAGAAAGATGAGATTTGCATTGCTGTTGATGGTGCCCTTGACGGGAGTTGCAGCACCCCCGACGAACGAAGAGCTCCAGAGGCAGCTCGACATTGTTGGCCAGGAGGTCCAGAAGTTAAAGCTCGGCGGCGCTGCGGAGGCGACCGCAGATCAGATGCAATATGGGTTGGGTCCCGCCGCATCCAAGGTTTATCGGACTCAGTCTGGCTTTTCGATTGGAGGTTATGGAGAATTGGTGTTTGAGAGTTTCAGACGCGGTTCTTACGCACCCTATGGACGCGACAGCGCTGCAAACCGAGTGGATCTGAGACGACTGATCCTTTACTCCGGCTACAAGTTCAACGACTCGTGGGTCATGAACAGTGAGCTGGAGTGGGAGCACGGTGGGGATGAGCTAGCGGTGGAATTTCTCTATTTCGACCATTTTGTGAGTTCGCGACTTAACTATCGTTTCGGAAAGCTCCTGATGCCCATGGGGATCACCAACGAGATCCATGAACCCGTGACGTTCATGGGGTCACACCGCCCCTTGACCGAAACCCTGATCATCCCGAGCACCTGGACCGAGTTCGGAGCCGGGATTTTCGGTGACCTTGGAACGAATTTTACCTATCGAACCTATGTTGTTTCTGGTTTGAATGCTGCTGGATTCTCAGCGCAAGAAGGCATTCGCGAGGGAAGAAATGAACGAGGTGAATCCAACGGAACGAGATTCGCATGGGTAGGCCGGCTGGATTACACCGGATCGGTCGGGCTCACGGCAGGTGGCTCGCTCTATGTGGGAGCAGCTACCCCTAAAAGTCCTACGGACGCTTCTCAGGACTTTTCGGTTCCTGCGGCTATCGTTGAGGCGCACGCTCACCTGACCCGTGGATCTTGGGATCTTCGTTCGCTCGTCGCCTATTCCAACTTCTCAAGGACCGAACAGCTGAATCCGATTCTCATTGGAGCGGGTAATGGCACATTCGGGTCCGAACAACTCGGGGCCTACGCACAAGCGGGGTACGAGCTTCTGGAAGGCGGCCAGAAATCGGTCATGCCTTTCATTCGACACGAAATTGTGAACACCCAGGTTTCAGTGGCCGGTGGATTTGCCCGCAGTGACCAGACCCTGATTTATGCCACCGCGTTGGGAGTCGGCTACAAGCCTATTGCCCAGATTGTAATCAAGGGCGATTTTGAGTGGTTCAAGACACCGAATCGCCAAGGGGTGGATCAGCTTAATTTTTCTGTCGGATACGTGTTCTGACATATGGATAGGCACTTTACTTTCCGCACCGGCATCTTAGGCATGGTCTTGGTTTCTGGGATTGGATTTCCCCCGGTTTTGAATGCGAAGGTTTTTCGCACGCTTCCTGAAGTCATGTCCGAAGAGCTCAAAGGGCATCCGGATGCGGAGTGGAAGGCCGAGTCGATTTATCTGAAGCCTGAGGAAGTCCGGCAAATCGAATCAAAAGCGCAGGTGAAGGCCGAGAGCGCCTTGGTGGTGAGGCAGGTGCTCAGGGCCAAATCTGGAAAAGCTCTTGAGACGATCTATGCCGAAACCCACAAAGTCAGGACCCATCCAGAGACCGTGATGGTGGTCGTGGGCCCCGAATCAAAAATCATCCGCTGTGAGGTTCTTAGTTTTGATGAGCCCCTCGAGTATCTCCCGAAACAAAACTGGTATGAAACGTTTCGTGGAAGAGCTTTGGATCAGGAGCTCAACCTGAAAAGTAAGATTCCGCTCGTTACCGGCGCCTCTCTCAGCGCAAGGGCGATGCTCGAAGCATCCCGACGGATTCTCGCAACCCATGAGACGTTACAAAAGCGTGGAGTGAACCCTTGACTGAATCCCAGATTCGTTATCTGAATGCCTCGAATTTACTGGTGATCCTGACCGGGGTGGCTCTCTGGTATTTTAAGAATTCTGTTCATGTGGGCGATCCTTACTCGAACCTCGGTAATCCCTTCGAGCTGTTGAGTCATGATGCCCACATTGGTGTGGCTCCGTTATTGGTTTTTGGAATCGGTCTGATTTGGAGCAAACATGTCTGGCCGAGATTCCTTCAGCTTTCACTTCCCAGGATGGGAATCCAAAAAGCGCTTTCAGGATTTTTTCTTTTCGTAACGACCTTTCCCATGATTCTTTCGGCGGGACTGATTCAAATCACGGTCGATGAAAAGTGGCGGAGTCTTTGGATTCAAATTCACCTGGGTGCAAGTTTGATTTGGTCAGTTTCTACGGTGCTTCATCTCTTGCGCGGGAAGGCCCGCTAAGACTTCTGCTGTGAGGCATGGGCCCAGCTTTCAACGGAATTGAAGGAGTTTTTCAATTCGGATGGCTGATTTTTAGGCCCTTTTTCGGAAGGGATTGCAGAGACTCAAATTCAGGGTAAAATTTGACACAGTGAGTCATTGTGGGAGTGGGGTTCCTTTGGCTTTTTCTTTTTGTGCCCGGTTCTTTTTCCGCGGATTGGACCGCTTCTCTGACGGGCGATACCGAAACTGTAGAACAGCAATCCAAACTGACGTGTCAGGGGTCGGCTCAAGATTCCACGCGAGCAAAGTTGGCAGAAGAGCTCATGAAGAGCGATGGGTTCGCTCTTCAGCTCCTGGAGCGGTTGAGGCGTTCTGCGTTCACTGCGAACCAAATGCTGAATCAGGCCGAGGAGAAAGTGATCATGTCCGCCAGAGCCGCAAAGGCTGAGGTCGAGAAGAGTCGGCTGGAAGCGGTGGTTTATAGGCTCGAACATGAGCGCAACCGCAAGAGAAAAGAGCAGTTCAGAGACGAGGTGAGAGCCGCGAACGCATCCTATCAGAAATTCAAAGAGCCTTCTCCGCTCTCCGATGAAGAGGTCGCGAAGGTTCGAGAGTTTCGCTCGAAGTGGATGGCTCATCTCGAAAAAACATTAAAGCTAAGCGATCGGGTCTCGGGCGCTCTAAGTCAAGCCCTGGGATGTCACGGCAAGAGCACCCTTTCTCAATGCTACAGTCTTGAGGAACTCCAGAGTAAAACCGAACAATTCAAGGCAGCGAAAGCCTATCAAGATGCGAAGGACGCCTTCTCAAAGCCTTCCAATCTTCAATCCAGCATGGTGCGTTAACCCTGAGATCTTGAGTTTCATTGTCCCGGTCCAGATCGATCCGGGCTTGGCCAGTGAGAGCGATTGATCCACTCGGTGTTTCCAAAGATCCATTCAGAACCGAGGCTGGAGAGATTGTTGCCTTGCCCCAGCTGCATTTTTCTCAAACAGTAGTTCAATGATCCCGCATCTGCGATGCTGACGTACTTCGCCCGGATTCCATCCTTGAAAAGAGAGCAGTCCGGAGGCGTGAAGGAGGACTTGAGCCCACTTTCTTGTCCTGAGCGGATCTGCATGAACCCTTCGTAGCCAAGCCATTTTGCCCGCAGGATCGAAAGGGTGATCATGGACGCCCGGATCAGCCAGGATTCATCGCCACGGGCGTCCGACAATTTCTTGAGGTGGGTTACAATGAGTGGGTTGCATTCAGGATAAAGCCTGCGCTGACAGATGCTGAGCCCAAGGGCGTAGGTGTTCGAGTCTTCTGATTCGATCAGGGAGCTTACGTCCTTCGCCTCAAACGGGGCTTGAGAAAGTTGGGCAAGAAAAGAGGGAGAGGTATCTCGGTTGATTTCAGCATAGTGATCCAAAATTGCGTGGACATCCTCTGTTTTTAGGTTTTTTGGATCCAAGCGGCCCTCGAGGACCTGAAGCAAGGCGGGCCTAGAAATCGATTTCAGCCAATCGATCGGATTCACTCCTTTCACGGCGTCAGGATGATCCTTCAGGAGTTGCATCAACTCGCGCTCGTCAAGAACCAGATTCAGGACTTGGGTGAGTCGTTGACTGGAAATTTCCGGTGCAAGCCCCCCGAGAAATGCGATGCTGCGAATGACCTTGTCGGGCGATCCTGAACGGATCTCGTTTTGGCTTTGAGCAAAAACAGCGCCGAGTAGGGCGAGAGTAAAAACACCAAAGACCCCGAAGATGCGTCTCTTCGCTCGGGGATAAAGTGAAAGGGTTTGGCTCATGAACATCAGCCCAATTCCGGTAGAAATGGAAAAGCCCATACCCAGGAATAAGAACGGGGAGTCAGCCAAGTTCGCAAGGTAAAGCCCAACGCCGGCAGGAATGAATTTTTTCCAGGCTGCAGACTTGGATGCCATGCCGCTGAAGTTCTTTGTCTTATTCATCAGATTGCGTTGGTTCATGGGCACAAAGATGCAAAAAAACTGGAATGAGAGGGCCAGGAGAATCTGGAGCCAATTTTCACCCGAAAACCCAGATGGCCCCGATTCGGGGGATGGGGTGAGGGGCCTCAACAATTCATTGCTGAAGGGAACTGAAAAGCGGATTGAAAAGAGGAGGAAATAAGCCGAAAGAGTCAATAAGAACAGGATGAAGTTCAGTCCTGCGAGTGAGAAAGCGACCCTGACGATTTGCACTTTGCTGAGAGGAAGGCTGATGATCCACGATTGATTATTCTGGAAAAAAATCCCTCCGAGGATGAGTCCGAGTGCAAGAAAAGCAGGTAAGCCCGCCAACATCTCTTTGCTCATCCCCAGGGTGGGTCCGAGCAAGGGAAGAGTTAAAAAGATCAGAGCGATCTGGGTCCAAAGACGTAAATACTGGGGTCCGATGATCCTAAACAGATTCATAAGTGGGATACCCCTTCCTTGCGGGTAAAGAAGATGAAGAGTTCTTCAGAGGTGACTTCTCGACGATCGAGGAGAGATTCTTCCATGGATGCTTCATCGACTGATTCTTTGGGTAAGACGTAGGAAGTGGACCCGTCCGAGTTGATTGCCACCGGGATGCATGCCGGGTTTTGAAACACCGGATTTGTGGTCTGATCTTGTTTCCGAAGTTTGAGGTAGTGAGTTTTCACTTCTTTCATGGGCAGGTTGATCTGAATGCGCTGTTTTTCGAGCAGCCAGAGGTGGGCGGCCTGGTGTTCAATTTCGGACACGATGTTCGTGGCCATGACCACGCTTCCGCCTTGGCGGCAGAATTCGCTCAAATAGCCCATCACATGGGAGCGGGCGCTTGCATCCAGAACGGAGGTGATTTCATCCAGGAAAAGCAGCCGAGGCTGAATTGCGATTGCAGCCGAAAAAGCGACTTGCATTTTCTGACCTCTCGAAAGCTCAGCGTGGTTCCTCTTGGGATCGATTCCAAAACGGCGGATGAAACTCGTAAAGAGGTCCGAATTCCATCGAGGATAGAAACGGCCATACTTTCGGAAAAAGCCTTCGATCGAGTCATTAACGCCATACTCGATTGCTTCAGAAACATATCCAATGTGTTCATTCATGCTTTGGTCATTTCCCGACATGGGTAAGCCAAAGGCGACTCCGTTGCCGGAATCGGGTGCTTCATGGCGCATGAGAATTCGCATGAGCGTCGACTTGCCGACGCCGTTCCGACCCAGGAGGACGTAAAAGGTTCCGGGTTGAATCGACAGGGAAATATCGTCAAGGATCCTCTTTCCGAGGTAGGACTTGTGAATTCCGTGAACCGTCAAGATCGGACTTTGGGTGGAGGGGGGATTCATTCCTAATAGTTTAAAACTTTTGGCCTATTTTTAAAGGAGTTTCTTCAAAAAGAGTGGCCTTAGGGTTTTAAAATGGGCTAGCCTGATTTGAGGGTCGCGAGACTGTGGTGACCTGCAGAGAGATAACGATAGAAATCAATTTAGAAAGAAAAGAAAAATGGGAAACGGAAATTGGCAAGCATGGGTATGGGTAAAGTGGAAGTCAGGAACGCCTGCAAACGCATGGGAATCCTGGAAGACCAATCCAGCGATTAAAGCGGCATGGTCCACTCTGGGTGAGTGGGATTGTTGTCTTTGGGTAGATGCCTCGGGACCGGATGCGCTTGAAGAGTTCGTCTGGAAAACCATCCGCAAGAATGACTGGGTCGAAAGTACGAGCACGAATTTTACCAAGAAGTGGTGGTAGAACTCAGCTGAATGCAAATTAAATGTCCGCTTTGCAAAGAAGCTTTGCCCATGATGATCGAGTCGCTCGATCCCGTGATGTGTCGCTGTCGCACTTGTAAGGCGGTTCTCTTTTCATTTGCGTCTGCGATGCACTACCTCGAAACCGAACTCATTCGCCGAAACGAAGATATCATCGAGCTCGGCCTCTCGACTCCGGGTCCCCAATGTACGGAATGTGGAAAGCCCTTTCTGGTGACGCGACCTTGGGCAAGTTATCCTCGTCAGGAGGATTATGGAGTCCTCGTCGCCGCACCCCCTGTGGGTCGATCACCGCGAATTGCGACTGCTGCGTTGGGTTTTTGTGAGCCCTGTGACCGATTTCTGATTGAAGATAAAGTCATTCGTGAGCTTCAGCTTTTCAAACGAGGGCCCGCGCCCAAAGAAGGGCCTGGAATCGAGTACGAAGAGATCCCTGCGGCGGATATGCTGAGTAGCTTCTTCAGGATGTGGATACCTCCAAGGGTGGAGGGAATCCAAGAGACCCCAGGTCTGCCTGTCGCCTCGATCGGGATTGTCGGGGTTTGCATTCTGATGAATTACGCCGTGACCATGAAGGGACCCGGAATATTACTTAAGTGGGCTTTTTATCCGCTGCATCCCTTTTTGAATTCTGGCTTAAATTGGGTGAGCTCACTTTTTCTTCATGCGAATCGGAATCATTTGCTGGGGAACCTGTTTGTTTTTTTTCCAATTTCCTGGAGCCTCGAGGGGCACCTTGGATTGAATCGATTTGTGATGATGTTTTTGTTTAGCGGATTCTTGGGGCATATGGGCCATCTGCTGTGGGCCGATCCTTCCGTGCCCTCTATCGGAGCGAGTGGCGCGATCGCGGGTGCGATGACTTATTTGATGATGCAATTTCCCAGGGCCAGGTTGGTGAAAACCTTGGATAATGGGTTCTCGACCTCGAACAGGAGCCTGTTGGGTTCATTCATGGAGGTGAGGATTCCCGTTCCGATTTGGGTGGGAAGCTGGTGTTTATTGCAGGTCAATGGGTTGATTTTGCACCCTGAAAGCCATGTGAACTACGCAGCCCATGTGGGTGGGGCATTTGGGGGAATCCTGTTCTGGGCATTGTTTAGGCCACGCGACGTCAAAAGTGAGTGATGCTCTGGCCGGGGTTCGATTCAATGGATTGCATGGATTCTGAACGGATCTCGTGAGAATCTTCGTGTTAAAGTGCCCGATCTCAGTTAGAACTTCCGCGTTTTCGGGAGGAGTGGATCATGAAAAAGCGTGGGGTTCTATTTTTAATCTTGGGGATTTTTCTTTCATCAGTAACTTTCGCGAAGCCGGTTCGGGCGGGTTTCAATCAGGCCTGGTTTCATGATCACTATGCCGGCCAGTATCTCGACGAAAGCTTTGATCAGCGCGAAGTGGAGCGGGTGTTTGCGCTTGCGCGTACAGCGGGCGCGCCAGTGCTGCGCCTTTGGTTTTTCGAGTCCTTGAATTTTCCGCAGCTGATTTGGGAAAAAGAACAGATTCGAGGGATTCTGCCGGATTTCATTCAAAATGTAATTCGAATGCTGAAGGTTGCCCGCTCGAGCGGAATCAAAGTTTACATGACCTTTCTCGATGCACAGGTGTATCGTCCCTTTGAGCAAAATGCCGCTCAGCGCGCTCGGTTTAAATATGTCATCTCGGAACAGGGGAGTCGTGATTTCATTGCGTACGCCTTGCGGCCCTTCCTTCGAGCGGTCGATCAGGCCGGATTCGCGAGCGAGATCGAGCGAATCGATTTGATGAATGAGGGGGATGCTGCCGTGGACCGTTTTGGATTTGAGGGTGGCTGGAAGGGGGCTGGACGGTTGATTTGCCAGTGGAAGGCTGCAATCCGTGAACAAACGGGCTTTGCTCAAACCCCGGTGACCCTTTCCATTCGGCTGTCGAAGGTTTTACCTCTGCCTCGAGGGATTTATCAGGATGAGGGGGCCATGGGATGTGCCGATTATCTCGATTTTCATTCCTACAACAATACGGGCGAAATCCACGATTGTGAGCGGATTTCTCGATATGCGGCCTCGGGCCGCAAAGAGGTGATTCTCGGCGAGTATGGTCAAAGTTATTTCAATAAGACCTATGATGATGAGCTTCAAACACGTCTGACCCGGAATTATCTCGATCAAGTAGAGCGCTGTGGATTCACCACTGCGCTGGCTTGGAGGTTAACGGATGTGAGGCCCGGCCGGAATCCCGAGTCGCGCTATTCGTTTGAGGCGGATTCAGGACCCCGTCCCGCTTTTCAGGTGATTCGTGAGCGAAACGGAGCGCTCAGATGACGGGCCTCGTTTCGTTCCTGACTTCGGCTCTGGGAATCAGCTCCGGACTTTATGTCTGCCCTGGCAATCCCGACATCTGTGACCAGGACGTTCGCGTGGTGCGTAGCGGAAACCGAACGGTGAGTCTGAAAGTGGAGTACGTGGGTCACTGCGGGAGCATGGGACCCTATGAGTACCCTTGCAAAGGCAAGCGCTGCAGCGACGGGAATGCCGAATTCGTGCTAGGGACAAAAGATCGGTATCACTGGCGGAATCTTGGGTACCCCTTCGAATGTGAAATGATCCGAACTGCCCCCTAAGAGTGCGCCTGGGGCGCGCCTCGGTTTTGGGGGTTTTGCCGAAAGTGCCTTGCGGAGGTTAGGCGGTAAGGATCGAGGCTTGTGAGCGCTCGGGCTGTCCGGCCTCCCCGGCGAAGGCTAGCTAAAAACGATTTAATTACAGTGTGTTGTCAGGTTTTGATTTGGGTAAGGCGCAATCTTCGGGAGCAGTTCAAAATTTCCATTAAATTTGTTGATCCTTCGTGTTATCACCCCGCCATGACAAAAAACATCCCATTGCTCCGTGGTTCCCTTGGTGCCCTTCTTCTTTGTGTCATGGGTGGATTTTACGCCCCCGCCGCTTCGGCGCATGAGCTGCCGAAGTTGGCGAAACAAATCATCTTCGATCAGATCCAGGATGATATTTATTTTGAAGATGAGGGACAGAGCCGCTCCGTTCGAGCCCTCGAGGATCTGCAATTCAAGCAGACCGACGAGTCCAAAATCCGGATCTCCGGAGATTCGTACTCAGATTGGGACCAAAAGGTTATTCACTATGAATGCGAAGCCGAAGTTCTGTCCCGCGGGATGATTCGCTCAGGCAAAGACGTCAGCACGACCTGCAAGATGGACGGTGAGAACTGGCCTCATGACTCTGGGATTCTGGGGGCCAAA
>Ga0214923_10008096_pt1 | contig 11292 bp, 14 predicted proteins | sample LL1510_MetaG_FD_177993 | JGI IMG/M metagenome (GOLD analysis project Ga0214923, IMG submission 177993) | Freshwater microbial communities from Lake Lanier, Atlanta, Georgia, United States - LL-1510 | ecosystem: Environmental > Aquatic > Freshwater > Lake | place: USA: Georgia | collected... | reverse complement strand
AAGACGGCAATTTTGATACTCCGCTCCAGACTCTGCCTCAGTTCATCGACACTGCGCACCCCGCCAAGTATCGACCGACCACTCTCGGACAGCATGTCACGGACAAAATTGCGGGTGGTCGCAACTTTGAAGTCCCCAATGTGCAACAGACATTAGGTTCACGCTCGACGACGCTCTAACTAACTAGCTCCACAATGACCGCACTATTGGCGGACAACATTTCAGTTCCCGATTCGGGGAAAACGACCCGAGCCACATCTGAATCCGGCCACGGAAAGTCACGATTGTTGGAGCCGAAGTTGATGGCGACGCCAATCCGACTACCAGGAACCACACGTTCGAAGAACAGGGTCTCATCGCTCGATTGGATACCGACCATGTCTCCTTCTTGAAGAGCGCGATACGTGCGTCGAACACCCAAGAGCTGTTTCGTAAAAGACCACATGGAATCGGAATCACGACGTTGCACTTCGACGCAAAGTGCACCCGCCTCGGCCACAAAAGGAAGCCACGGGTCATGAGGCCAACCATGCGACTCTGTCGCATCCCACGGAATCGGCGCACGACATCCGTCACGACCACCAGGGTCAACGACGCGGTCCGGTGGAATGATGGCATCGGGGAGCCCCAACTCTTCGCCGGCGTAGAGGAATGGAGTTCCACGCAAGGTGAGCAGGAGAGTCATCGCTGCACGAATTCGACCCGGGTCACCACCGAGCCGTGTCGCCACCCGTGGATTGTCGTGATTTGAGAGAACCCACGTCGGCCACGCCTCGACCGACTGATGAGTCGCCTCCGTCTCGTTGACGAGTTGCGCCCACGAGCTCGCTCGCCACGGCGTCATCAGGCTCTTGAAGTTAAAGGACAGATGCAATTCATCACCGCGCCCGTAATAGGTCGCAACTTGTTGCGGATCAAAGAGGACGACTTCCCCAACCGAAACCCTTTCGTCGTATTCATTGAGCACACTTCGAATTTCGCGCAGATACTCATGAGCGACAGGGGCGTCGTTCAGCACAACGTGCGTCAGGATTGCTAGTTCGGGATCGTCGTTGCGATCTAATTCCTTACCGATGAGATGTACGACATCCATCCGAAAGCCATCCACGCCTCGGTCGAGCCAGAAGCGAAGAACGTTGTGCATCGCCGTACGCACGGCGGGTTCGTCCCAGTTGAGGTCCGGTTGGCCCTCCAAGAAACAGTGGAGATAGTACTGATCCGAAGCGGGATCATGGGTCCACGTAGGTTGGTCGCTCCAGGCACGTATCCAATTGTTCGGAAGTTGACCTTCGGCGTCGAGCGAGCGCCACACGTACCAATTGCGGTGTTCGCTCTCACGAGATGACCGCGAGTCAACAAACCACGGATGGTCGCTGGATGTGTGATTTGGAACCCAGTCAAGAATGACTTTGATACCGCGACGGTGCGCAGCCTCAATCAATGCATCCATCGCAGCGAGGTCGCCAAACACTGTGTCGACATCGCAGTAGTCGGCCACGTCGTACCCAAAATCTCTCATCGGCGACGGGAAGATGGGCGAGAGCCACAGCGCATCAACACCAAGTTCGGTGAGATAGTCCAAGCGCGACGTCACCCCCGCCAGATCACCAATACCGTCCACGTTCGTGTCGCAGAACGATCGAGGGTAGATCTGATAGAAAACTGCTTCGTGCCACCACGCCATACAGCGACGGTACTGCGCTGGCCGGGAAATAGTTCGTAGCCTGTGGACGTGACGTCGTATCTCCTGCTCATCCTCGTGGTGTACGGCGTAGCGCTCCTGCCGATTTTCGGACCGCCCGTGTGGATTGTCTTGGTCGTCGCTAAGTTTCGCTGGGACCTCGACCCCGTACTGCTCGTTGCTCTAGGAGCCGTTTCCGCGACGGCCGGACGCCTCACTCTGGCCCGCCTATCGCGTCACGCGACGCGATGGGTTCCTCGACGAGCACGCGAAAACCTAGAAGCCGCGCATGAATTTCTCAACTCTCATGAGAAGGGCATCTTGGCCCTGCTCGCCGTCTTTATCGTCTCACCGCTGCCGTCAGGTCAACTGTGGGTCGCGGCGGGGCTCTTGAGGATGCGCCTCCTCCCCCTGGGCGTCGCATTCTTGATTGGCCGAACGATCAGCTACACCGGATACGTCACTGCCGCGACCGTGGCGGAGTACGAACTGGGGGACATTTTCGCCAAGGTCTGGGGTAAGCCGTGGATGATCGCCATACAGGTCGTTTTCGCCCTTTTGATAGTGGCCCTCCCCCTGATGCCGTGGAAAAGGAAGTCTGACGACAGCGTGTCATAGCGGGTCGGCACAGTGGACTCCCCACTCGTCGAAAGGACCCTGTATGACCAACCCGAACATTGCCCTCTACGAAGAGCTCAAGGAGGCCTTCGCCGCCAAGCCGACACGCTATTCGATGACCGACGACATCGAAAATTTGGGTGCAGCTCTCGGACGCCTCCAGGCCTCAGAGTCGGTATCTCTCGAGCGCTACCACACCTTTCGAGAACTTCCCACATTCATCTTCGCCATGAGCAACACGGAGACGTGGATTCTTATCGACGTCCTCAACGACTCCACCAAGGTGGTCATTCGTTCGAATGACTCGATTGACGCCATGGCCGAAGCTTTTTCGCTCGTTTCAGGACGATCCCTGGATGAGATTACGTGGGAGGACCTCGCGGAGCTGAAGTCAGATCGCAGCACCGACCTCAAGCGGGACGAATCTGACTTCTAGATTGATCTTTGCACGAAGAGTCGTTCACGTTTTCTGCGACGATACCCCACGGTGACTTCATAACTTTCGGTGTAGTTGAAACCTTGTTGACAGATGGCGTCCACGAGTTCCCCCACGTTCACATACTCGGGGTGCATCTCCATCACAATGGCAACAAAAGTGCGCACCCACGATGGGTCGAGTTGGGTTAGCAGTGGCCCTTCCATGCCCTCGATGTCCATCTTGAGCAGGGCGTGCGGTAATTCCACTCGCGTGAGCACTTCAGACAGGGCGGTGACGGGAACGATGGATCCGCCCTGAGCAGCCACTCGGCCCATGTTTGTCGTGGTGGAGTCAGCGAAGTGAACACTTCCGCTCTCAGGACCAACGGCCGTCGCAATTACTTCAAGAGATAGACCGTTGGCAGCGGCGTTCCGACGCAACAAGGTGACATTCTCTTCGATTGGTTCGACGGCAATAATTCGAGCCAGCGGATAGGTCGTTCCAAGCCACACCGACGCCAGCCCAATATTGGCTCCCAGGTCCACCAGGTTGAGCGGCGCCAGACCCACCGGCAGTCGATAAATCTCATCGATAAAGATTTCGCGAATCCCCTGAACGTCACCTCGATGAGCGCGATAGTGCACAACTGCGCCCTGGCGCGTCACCAAGCGAAACGTCCGATGAGTGCGGGGCGAGCCGTAGGTCGACGCCAACCACGGCCACACCGCCATTACGCGATAGGCCACCACGTTGAGCCACCAGCCCCAACGGCCCTCAACAAGTTCCTCGTACCCCCACGTGAACTCTTGACGTAGCCCCCACCAGACGCGGTGCCACCGTTGACGCATAGGTGGCAGGGTAGCAACTAACGGTCGCGTCGGCGAAGTTCTGCCTCAACGGCGGACACGTCGAGTCCCCGAGCGGCCAGCAGCGTCAAGGTGTGGAACCACAGATCAGCGACTTCGCTGATCACGCGTTCGTCAGATTCCGACAGCGCCGCGACGACAACCTCCGTGGCCTCTTCACCGACCTTTTGTGCGACCGCCGGTGTTCCCTGAGAGAGAAGAGACGCCACGTACGAGTCGGGCGATGCCTCACTCTGGCGCTGCACGATTTTCCGCCAGAGCCACGGGGTAAAGCACGTTGTGACACCATCGTGGCAGGTTGGCCCATTCGGAACCACGGTAATCAGTAGTGCGTCGTTATCGCAGTCAGGAGCAATGGATCGAACGGCCAACGTGTGGCCCGACGCCTCGCCCTTCATCCACAACCTGCGACGCGATCGCGAATAGAAGTGGACGAGACCAGTCTCTTGCGTTTTGGAGAAGGCTTCATCGTCCATCCACCCCAACATCAAGATGTCGCGCGTGGATTCATCTTGGATAACGGCCGCTCGAAGTGTCTCTTCCATTATTCGTCCTTCCACGGGCGCAAGGTGACACCCTCTCGTTCAATTTCCCGTCGCAGGCCCGAGAGGCCCGCCGGGTTCTCGTGCACAATTGACGCCACGAGCGCCGCGTCCGCGACGCGCAATGCTGCCGCAACGTGTGCTGCCGACCCCGCGCCACCTGACGCAATGACCGGAATGCTCACTGAGTTGCGCACTGCCTCGGTCAGCTCCAGATCGAAACCTGTTCGTCGACCGTCTTGACGAATCGAAGTCAGCAGGATTTCACCGGCGCCCCGTTCGGCCGCTTGCACCGCCCACGGAATCGTTGCCACCTCGGTGGCTCGTTGGCCGCCGTGGGTATGCACAACTCCGTCTCCGGCATCGATCGCGACCACGACTGCCTGTGAGCCATATCGTGTCGCAATCTCGCTAATGAGCTGCGGACGCGCCAGCGCCGCGGAGTTGATCGACACTCGGTCGGCACCGGCTTCGATGATGGCCGTCGCGTCATCGACAGATCTGACGCCCCCACCCACCGTGAACGGAATAGTAAGTGCGTCAGCCACGGCGCGCACCACATCCAACATGGTGTTGGCCTCGTTGGGCGTCGCCGCAACGTCGAGGAGCACAAGTTCATCGGCGCCACCGACCGAGTAGTACTGGGCCAATTCGACGGGGTCGCCGACGTCACGCAGTCCCTCAAAACTCACACCCTTCACAACTCGCCCATGAGCCATGTCGAGGCAAGGAATTAGACGAGGGAAAGACATGACGCCAAGAAGTTCAGGCCAGCGTCACCACTCTTTTCGGGGTGAAACTGACATCCAATAAACGCACCGTTGCGCACCACGGCCGTCACGCCATCGGCGAAGTCGGTCGCCGAATCTGTCTCGGCGAAGTAACTGTGCGCAAAATAGAACGCCTCCCCGAGGGGTTCGACCATCGCCCAGCCCAGGCGCGGCACACGGTCGTCAGCAAGGCGCTTGACGACTCCGGGGAAGAGACCCAAACTCGATACTCCGCCATCTTCTTCAGACGACGACACGGCGAGTTGCATGCCCAGACAGATTCCGAGCAGGGGTGCCCCGTCTCGAAATCGTTGCCGGATCGCGTCGCTCGCCCCCGTCGCATCAAGATGCGTCATCGCCGATCGAGCCGAGCCGACGCCCGGGAGAACAACATACGGGGCCGTGCGCACGAGAGCCGGGTCGCTCGTGAGTGACGTCGAGCATCCCAGGCGTTGTAACGCAGTACGAACGGAACGAGTGTTGCCCGCTCCGTAGTCGATGACGACGACGTCCACTACAGAGAGCCTTTGGTTGAGCGAATCACACCGCCGTCGCGACGTAGGGCCTCCGCGAGCGCACGGCCCACCGCCTTGAACGACGCTTCGGCCACGTGGTGCGCATTGCTACCTGTCGACGTGACGTGCAAGGTGATTTTGGCCTGTTGCACGAACGACTCCAGGGCGTGCGTGGCCATACCCGGATCGGGCGTGATGGAAATAGTCGCCATCGGTCGCCCGGAAAGGTCGACGACGGCGTGAGCCAACGCCTCGTCCATGGGCACACGTGACTCGCCATATCGGGCGAGCCCCTTGCGATCGCCCAGGGTCGCTGCAAAGGCGTCGCCGAGAGCGCGCATCATGTCCTCCACGGTGTGGTGGTCACCGGTTTCGAGATCGCCCGCGCCTTCAAGTCGAAGATCAAAGCCGCCGTGGAAGGCCATCTGTTGCACCATGTGGTCGTAGAAACCCTCGCCCGTATTCACGTAGACACGGCCCTGACCGGGAATTCGAAGGCGGATTGACAGAGCCGTTTCGGCCGTGGCGCGACGGAACAACGTCGGAATATTGCGAGGCGCAATGCCCGCCTGGAAGTCACTCACGGCATCAAGTAGTCGGTCGTCATCAAGTTCGTCGCGCACGCTGATTCGCAGAGCACCTGGATACGCCCGTGTCACGATGCCGTACGGCAGAAGTCCTTCGACGTAAGTCTCTGGGTTCTCCATTGGAATGAAGAGGAAGTTTGTGAAGGACGGAAGAGGTTGCAGACCGCGCGCACCAAGCTCCAAAGCCAAGCGCTCGCGTTCTGCCACTTGAACGCTCACGTCCGGCGGCGACTGCAGAGCGGCCAGGGCTAACGCGGCCGACAGCGCCGAGACGGAAAGAGGGGGAACGCGTGCGGCGAGTGCCGCCGCGAGCTCCGGCGTAGTAATGGCGTATCCCACCCGCGCACCAGCCAGACCAAAGGCTTTCGAGAAGGTGCGGAGGACAATGAGTCCCTCGCTCACTCGATCGACGACGGATACGCCGGCGTAGTCGGCGTAGGCTTCGTCGACGACGAGTTGACCGCTGACCGCTGGAACATCGGGCAGTTCTCCAGTGGGATTGTTCGGCCGACAGACAAATACCAGATCGGCATTGGCCACGTCGTTGGTCATTGTCGCATTGGCCATACCGGCGGCAAAGCGATACATCGAATAGGAGTTGTCCGGAACCGTCGCTATCGTGCCATCCTGCGCGAAGAGTCGCGCGCAGGTGACGATGAGTTCATCGCTTCCAGCTCCGAGCACCACTTGAGTGACGTCCACGCCGTGGTAGTCGGCAATGGCCTGACGCAACGCGGGGTACCGACCACGGTCGTACTCATTGATATCGGCGAGTGCTCGAGCGATAGTGGCCGGCCGCGCCGTCACCGGCGGCATCGCAGGAACATTGCCGTCGAATCGCAAGATCTGTGCAGGGTCGAGACCAATGCGTTGCGCTAGTTCGTCGGTCGATGGGGGCCACTGGTACGCGTCGAGGTGGGGAGGGGTTTTCTTCATCGTCGAGCCGTCGCTTTGTGATTCGGGAGGCCTTCGATTTCGGCCAAAGCTTCGATTGTCGGGGCGAGAAGTTCGAGTCCCTCTTTGGTGATTCTTTGAATGGTGACTGTTTTCATAAAAGACTCCAGACCCAAGCCGCCGGTTGATCGACTCCACCCACCGGTTGGCAGAACGTGATTGCCACCCGTGGCGTAGTCTCCGGCGGGCACCGGCGAGTACTTGCCGACGAAAACCGCACCGGCGTTGTGCACTCGCGTTGCTAACGATTCGGCCCGAGGACCAATCAGTGCGACGTGTTCTGCCGCGTAGGAGTTGATTTCATCAACGGCGGCGTCAAGATCCTCACGGACTCGCACAACAAAGGCGCGGGAGTCCGGACCGTGCTCGAGTTGCGCGGCGAGTTCCTGCTCGATCAAAGACTCTTCGACGTCAAGATCGGCCGCTACGACAACTTCACTCGGACCGGCGGGAAGATCGATGGCCACGTCGCGACTGACCAGAAGTTTGGCTTCATTCACCGGACCGCCACCGGGTCCGACAATCTTGTCGACCCGAGGAATGGTGTCGGTTCCGTAGGCCATGGCCGCTATCGCTTGAGCTCCACCAACCACGTACACCTCCTCAACGCCAATCACGGCGGCTGCGGCGGCCACGAGTCCAGCGCCGCGCGCTGGCGTACACACCACGATGCGACGAACCCCAGCCTCTTGCGCAGGAATAGCTCCCATCAATAGAGAAGAAACCAAGCCACTTGGCACGTAGACACCAACTGTGTCGAGTGGCACCCAGCGTCGTTGCAGAACGACACCGGGATTGACCTCCATTTCGATGTCGATTGGCCGTTGGGCTGCGTGCCAGCGACGAATCGCGTCGGCCGCGAACAAGACGGCATCGCCCGGTAAGTCGCCGCCGGCCACCGCTCGTTGTGGGACAGATTCGCTTGCACCGTCAAAGAGTGCGCTCCACTCCATCACGGCAGCGTCACCTCGGTCGCGGACGTCGGCGACGATATCGGCGATCGTGAATTGACGGTCAGTTGTTACAAGGCGGCTCATCGCACCATCCGTTCGATAGGTAGGGTCAAAATTGCACTCGCCCCGCGAGCCTCTAACTCAGGCAGCAGCTGCCAAATCGACGACGAGGGCACCACAGTTTGGACAGCAACTACGGACTGGTCCGCAAGCTGCACGACACTTGGTGATCCGGCCGACGGGAGCACGTCGATGACGTCGGCCAGCGATGTCGCCGGAACGTTGAAAAGTAGGTAGCGACTCTTGCGGGCTTCGACAACTGCCTGCAGCATGGTGATAAGGGTCTTTAAATCGCCGGCCACGACTCCGGCGCGGGGACCTATCACTGCCGCTTCGGACTCAAAGATTGATCCGAGCGATCGCAGTCCATTCGTTCGGAGGGTCGAACCCGTTGACACCAGGTCAACAATCGCATCCGAAAGACCGAGTCGCGGAGTAATTTCGACTGATCCGCCGACGGTAATCAATTCCACAGTCATTCCACGAAGTCGAAAAGCCTCGGCAGCGATACCCGGGTGCGACGTTGCGATACGACGTCCATCGAGATCGCTAACTTCGCGAGCGCTGTCTTCGAGTGGTACGGCTACTTGTAACGAGCAAAAGCCAAAGTCGAGTTCCAAGAGAGTGTCAACGGCACAACCTGATTCGGCAACAAGGTCCAGACCTGTGATACCGCAGTCGACCACACCGTCTTGTACGTATTCGGGAATATCGTCCGCACGGACAAAGAGCAGGTCGATATCCGCGTTGCGGCAGTACGTCTGCAGAACCCGCTCCCCTGGCATCTGAGGTGCAACGCCACTGGCTTCGAGAAGCGTCCAGGAGGGCTCACGCAGGCGACCCTTGGATGGTATGGCCATCGTCAATCGTTGGCTCATCGCTTTCCCTTCTTCAAGACTTCACGGTATCCGCCTTCGCCATATCGCAACCAGTGCGCAACGCGCGTGACGGTGGCCGTGGAGGCACCTGTCACGCGAGAGATTTCGGCGTACGGGACAGATTGTTCTACGAACGAGGCGACCTGCAGTCGCTGGCCCATGGCATCAAGTTCAGCGACCGTACAGAGGTCGCGTAAGAAACGTCTCATCACTTCCTCACTGCGAATTCCCGTCAGGGCAGCCACGAGCTCATCGAATCGATCCGACGAGCCCTCGTGATCGGGCCGAACTTTTCCACTGGTCATAGCAGCATATTAGCGTGCTACTATATAGAAATGCAAATCATCCCCGCCGTTGATGTGCTGGGACCGGACGCTGTTCGACTCGAACGAGGCGACTACGAGCGCGTACTTTTTCGCCGGCCCCTCGCCAACTTCATCGAACGCGTGGTGGCGGCGACATCGCCCAATCTCTTGCATCTCGTAGACCTCCAAGGTGCTCGAGATGGTGCCTTTCGAACCGAACTGCTATCGATCGCTCAAAGCGCGGCAAAAGACATTCCCTTACAGGTGTCCGGTGGCATTCGTAGTGCCCATGCGGCGAAAGAGCTTCTGAATGCCGGTGCGTCACGGGTCATTATGGGCACCGCCGCCTTTGCCACCGACGACGCTCTCGGCGAACTCGTCCAAGTCCTTGGGTCGTCACTTGTGGTGGCACTCGATGTCAAGGATGGCTTGGTTGCAACGAGGGGATGGCTCGCGTCTTCGGGACTGAGCGTGGCGGAGGCTCTCACGAGATGCCGCGAAGCTGGCGTGACTCGCATTCACGCTACGGCTGTTGAGCGCGACGGAACCATGGGAGGGCCGGACCTCGCCCTCTACGAGCAACTCTGTGGCAGCGGCATTGCCGTGGTGGCTGCGGGCGGAGTTCGCGGCGACGACGACATTCGCGCACTCGCAGAAATTGGTTGTGAAGCTGCCGTTATGGGCACGGCACTTGCCAGCGAACTAGGTGTCTTTGAGGATTAGAGCGGAAGAGGCGAATCCGGAATATTCGCCAATGCGCGCCAGAGCACGCCCATGAGATGCGCGGTGTACACCGAATTGATGTGCATCCCATCACGATCGTAGGGAATCATTCCGTCAATCACCGCTGGGCATGTCGTGTCGCACAACCACTCGCGTTGACTAATTGCGGTGTATCCCGCCTCGATCGCCGCTTGCGTCGTGGCGACTCCTACCGCTTCGTCCGAGGCGCCGCCCCGTGGTCGCACGTCACAGGATTTGATGTTCGCTTTGTGAGCATTTAAACACGCCACTGGGTTAGGACCGCCCGACGAATTCGTCACGAGTGGGAAACCAGTGAGCGCAACAAAGGTGGCGCTCGGAGCCTTGGACTTCAGCTGCGAGAGATAGGAGTACGCCAAGTCGTGCCCAACTTGCGGCAAGCTGGACGTCTTCCGACCATCTGCCAACGAGGCTGAGGCGTTAGATGCGACAATCACGAGCGCGGGCTTGAGTATTCCGACATTATTCATCACGGCCGTGCGGAACTTGTCGCAGGCCACCCACGGTCCGGGTCGGCCGGGCACGTTGAGGTACGTCAGAGATCCCGATTGAGAGACACAACCCGGTTTAGCCATCACCACGAGACGCCATTGGGCCACGGAAGCCAGTTGGGCCAGCGTTGTCGTCCACATGACCGCTCGCGAATCGCCCGTCAAAAAGATGGTGTGATTTGACTTCGCGTTGGCCTTGCCGAAAGTGCAGTCTTTGATCGACGGAGGTGAGGCATCAGCCATCTGCGCAATCTGGTTGCAACGTCCGGCCGGCATAAAGAAAGAGCGGGAACCAGTGGCCATGTTGGACAAGAAACTGAGCGTTGGCGAGGTCTTGGGCAACGTCGTTAAACCGTGTGCCGCGTCAATCGAAGCCGCAATGTCAGCAGCAGTTGGGAGCGATGCGAGACAGACGCTCGGCGACGAACCCGCGGTGCAACTGGTTGATCTTGCTTCCACCGGCGCGACGGCGACAATTGACCACAGAAGGAATGACGTCGCGACCAATCCCCGCTTCAACACGGCTCCACCGTAGTAGGCACGTGGGCAGCGGTGGATTCAGCGGCCGCGCGAGCGATGCAGGGACCACCCGAGAACCGCAGCAACGCTGGCCGGAAGTGCAACAACCGCAACCGACGGCGCCGCACGATGGACGAGCCACGCGACCCCGACGGCGACACACGCCCCGACGAAGAGTTCGGGGGTGTCACCAACGAAAAAGTCCCAGAGGAAACGAAGAAATGCCTTTGCGAACCTCACGTTCGGACCCTTTCGGGAACGGCCAACCACCGGATTGCGACTGCCGTGGCGACACCATAAATTCCGAGCAACTCCAACAGTGTCACGTCTCCATTCGGCCAATTGAATCCGAGCCCCTCGCCCACCCAGAAAG
>Ga0214923_10008095_pt1 | contig 11293 bp, 11 predicted proteins | sample LL1510_MetaG_FD_177993 | JGI IMG/M metagenome (GOLD analysis project Ga0214923, IMG submission 177993) | Freshwater microbial communities from Lake Lanier, Atlanta, Georgia, United States - LL-1510 | ecosystem: Environmental > Aquatic > Freshwater > Lake | place: USA: Georgia | collected... | reverse complement strand
CCATGCAAAGCCACTGCATGAAGTAGACATGCATGTGAATGTGATTCAAGGGCCTACGCCTCTGATTGATGAAATCAATGATCAGATCGAAGAAGAGAATTTGAAAGAGATGGCGGAGAAGTTGACTCCGGGTCAGATCGTTTCGAGTAAGCGGGCTCCGCTCAAAATGTTGACAACCGATGAGGCTGTCATGAAGATGGAGCTAACCGAAAACAATTTCCTCATCTATCGCTGTGAAGAAGATCAGAAGTTGAAAGTGATCTACAGGCGTCAAGATAGGAATTATGGCATCATCGAGCTACCGTCAGTATAGTCGATTATATGATCCCATTAGAAAAGCTTGGGTGAAAGAGACGCCGGAAGAGAGGGTACGTCAAAAGCTGCTCCAAATCTTGGTGCGGGATCTCCATTTCCCTGTAAACATGCTTGCAGTAGAAAAAGAGCTTTCTCAGCTGCCTCATCTACAGCTTTTTTGTGACATACCTAAAAGACGGATCGATATTTTAGCATTTGCAAAACGTGGTGATGATTTTTGGCCTCTGTTGATGATTGAGTGCAAAGCGGAGAAATTGAATCCGCAATTTGCGAATCAGCTTGTGGGCTACAATAGTTTTGTACAGGCGCCCTTTCTTTGTCTTGCGAATGAGAAAGAGGTAGTGACGGGCAGCTATGATGATGAAGCGGGCCATTTCCGCTTCGAGCCGGGGCTTAAGAGCTATTCGCGGCTTTTGGCTTTGGCGCAATCCCCATCTGCAGTTTTCAACTGATACCCTTTGCAACACATAATAGACATCTTGCATAACCCAATTTTTGTGCGCGTGCCGGTGCCCGACCTATCTTGGTATCATTTTGATCAGCATAGACACAATAGGGATAATGAATTCTCGTCCCTTGGTTTGGTGTTGCTCATCTATTAACTGCAATCTCTAACATACATCCAGTATGCCTTTTCTTTTTCCCTGAATAATACAGCTTTTGTCTGTTGTTTCTATTTTTTACCCTCGGCTTGTTTCGAAATCGTTTTTTTTGGTCGCTCTATGGGAGTCTCTTTTGCATCGATTATATGAAAATCGGGTCGGGAACCGGCACGGGCACGAAAATTGGGTTATGCAAGATGTCTAATGTCACAAATGGCATGCATGGGGCTATAGTTCATCTACATGATGGTACATGTAGAGGCTGTTGAGGTTAGAACGATAATTTTTCGCTGAGAGGGACGCTCTCCATCAACAGCTACGATGACCCTTTGATCCATTTGGGGTAGATTTAGGAGAACAGAGAGAACACGCTGTCGAAAAGGATGAGAGAGGCTTTGGCTAATTTGATCTTGATTAAGGAAGGGCCAATTTTCTTTTGTCATATCAACATGTAGCACTCTGGAATTTTGAGGCACCTGCTGGATTTCTCCACATAGGTAGGTAGCGATTTGTAAAGTGCCTACATCATGACCTTCATTCCACTCTTTTTTCGAGATCCTATCACAATACGATTTGTGCTTTTCATCGCACTGTGAATGGATTGGCAATCCGCATGCAGTACATTTCCAGACTGTTTTATCTTTGTAACCACAAACGAGGCAATCTCCATAGCTCCACAAAGGAGCATGACTCATCTTCATGGACCCTCTCTTGGGGATCGTCAAACTGTGGATCTGAGAAGTCTGTCTAGAAGGATCCCTTCTTTCAACAAGTTCCATCTGGGAAGTCTCTCTAGGAGGATCCCTTCTTTCAACAAGTTCCATCTGAGCAATCTCTTCAGCAGAATTGTTTGTTTCGACAAGTTTCATTAGCAGTGTGGTAGAAGAAGATGAATTTATCTTAAATTCTACTACTAGAAGAGGATCCGAGTTTGATCTGAGAGTATACTCAGAAGCGCATCTTACTAGTTTACACACATGGATCTCCCAATCTGTGGATCTCGGTGAACTCTTAGGCTCTTCCCATGATGTGGGAGGACCGTTAGAGACCCGTATATAGCGCACACGTTGAGAATCTGGCTGAGGGGGATTGCTTAAACTTCTAAAACAATCCATAAGAGTCGTCAGATCCGACTCTTGTTTTCCTCGTTTTTCGATTGTCGGGATACACTTATGATGGCTTCCTTTATGGCTGTTACAAAAAGCAAAGAACTGACAGGTGAGGCACCTTATAAGGTTGTCTCGCCTGTCACAGTTCTCTGCAGCACAGAAGATCTGATATTCCAATCTTGAGGTGATTGCAGCGGCCATAAAAATTCTCTACTATAATCGATTCAGTTGCCCATTAGATCTGGTGAAAGTCGATTCAATTTGGATGACTACATGACAGCACATGAAGATCTTTCTTGGCCTACCTTAGTTAAAACGATGATTTTTTGTTGGACATGCGCTCCATCGGTAGCAACGATTAAGTGGTTAGGCAAATCTGGTCCAAAGGCCGAAACCATAGAAGCTACTCGCTTTCCAAAATCTCCCTTTATCTCCTTCTCAATTTCTTTTGGAGTTAGCAAGCACCACATCTCTTTATCTAAAGGCGCATAGAGGATCGAAAACGCTCCAATATCTAGGCCACATAGATAATTAACAATCGGCTCAACAGAAACTTCAGCACCTTGATTTCCTTGCTTCGGTTTTATAGTGAGCTGACAATTTGATTGATGACTCGAAGCACATTGGGAATGGAGCAATAAATCACACTTTGCGCATGCTTTTACCGAATCATCAAGAATCCCGCAAATCAAACAACTTCCATAGTGCCAGAATTGTGGACCAACTCTTTCATTCAAGTATCTAGCCGGAATCTCCCTTTCAGAATCATCTTTTTCATCCAAGGGATCTCCGGATTGCAGCTCCTGAGTGGAGCTTTGAGAGCGAGCTTTTGCATCACTTCCTACATCTTCGTGTAGCTCTGCAGTAGCGCTTTGAGAGCGAGCTTCTCCATTACTTCCTAGGTCTTCGTGTAGCTCTGCAGTAGCGCTTTGAGAGCGAGCTTCTCCATTACTTCCTACATATGCGTCTAGCTCCGGAGTAGCGCTTTGAGAGCGAGCTTCTCCATTACTTCCTACATATGCGTCTAGCTCCGGAGTGGAGCTTTGAGAGTGAGCTTCTCCATTACTTCCTACATATGCGTCTAGCTCCGGAGTGGAGCTTTGAGAGCGAGCTTCTCCATTACTTGCTAGGTGTTCGTCTAGCTCTGCAGTAGCGCTTTGAGAGCGAGTTCTTGCATCACTTACTGTGGTTTGAGTTGGCTTTGGAGTTGTGCTGTGAGAGGGAGCTCTTCCATCACTTGCTAAAGATTCTAGCCCTACCGATTGATTGAAGAGAGTTGTTGTATCTGCCTTCAAAATCACATCAGAGGATGGGGCAGTATTCCGTGATGGCATAGGGATTTCGATAAAGACTCTTTCCCTTCTCAGCTTCATCTGCACTGTTGCAGAGGAAGAATGGTCATTTACCCTACTTGTAACTTCAACAATCAACGTCGGGATAGGATCACGGTTTGTTGTCCTTCCTTGTTTTTCGGCATATTGAGAAGCCATTGAAACCATTAGGGTTATCCAGCGTCCCCATCGACTACCTGCATCAGCTATAGGCTCTTCTTCTAATCTCTGTGAAGCTCCATCTACATGCAGTCGCACATGACGAACCTCTCTTCGACAATCAGATGGAATAGTCCAATCTTTTGAAGAAGTGATGATCGAGTGCAAATCGCCTAAATGATCACCTTGCCCTTCACGAGCCTTCATACAAGGATGCTTGTTTCCTTTGCTATGGTCTGCGCAAAAAGCAAAGAAGTGGCAAATGGCACACTGTGTAACTTTTGTTGCTTCACAGTCAAGTATTCCACAGCATGGTTGATATGTTTGTCCAATCGTGAGAGCGGGAGTTGTGTAGGTTGCCATCAGAGACTCCTTTGTTGTATAAACAAAATGTAAAGATGAGAGTCTATATGAAAATTGAAATTATGCAAACTTAAAATTTTCATCAGGAGAAAATTTGTAACGCGCTCAGTATAGCCGAACCAATTGAAAAATAGAGATTTGGATTTATACGATTTGCAAGAAATAAGTTCACGAATGAGAAGCAGATAGTGTGGGTTGCCTTTGAGAGATCTTTTCTCCTTCATGTTTAAAAACATGAGCTTCGAAACGATCTCTCAAATTTTCTGCCCTTTCTGGCTCTCATTTCTGACATTATTTGTTGTACATGCTGTTAGTAGTGCTGTTGTAGAGGAAGCTCTACTGTATCGATCCTGTACAAATTCGACGACAATGTTGGGGCCATATGCACTGCTATTAACCAGTTGCTGGACTCTACGATTCCTAGGGTTTGTCTCAGCAATATAGGTAATGCAAAGCTCTCTATCCACTAATGCTACGCCCACAAGGCTGTAGGGCCCAGTCAGAGGTCCTTGCGAAGTGTTAAGACAGTTTATGAGATCAGAAATAGGAGGCAATTCTCTCCCTTGACCAGAACGTGCTGGCTGGCATTCATGACTCGTACCATAGTGCTTATCACAAAAAGCAAAAAACTGACAGGCTGCACATCTTGTGACTCTATCTGTTAAAGCATTTCTAAGACACCAACGATGTTGACAAAGCAGAGTATATTCGGTAACGACTCCCATCCAATCTCTCCATTATAAAAAAATTATAAAGACCCATTCTATTTTAAAAATAGAATTTTAGAAAGCCAAAACTTCAGACTCGAGCACAACGATTCGTTCGATCAGATTAGCTAACTCTCGAATGTTACCTGGAAAATCGTAAGCAAGAAGTTTTTTTTCAGTTGCTTGTGAAAACTTAAACGGCTTTTTGCGATTCTCTAATGAAAACTTCTCAAGGAAGTAGCGAGCAAGCGGCAAAATGTCTTCTTTTCGCTCACGTAGAGGTGGCAATTTTAATGGAACCACGTTCAATCTGTAGTAAAGATCCTCCCGCAGAATCTTTTGAGAAAGAGCCTCTTCCAAATTGCGGTTCGAAGTAGAGATGATTCTGATGTCGACATTAACGGGGCGGCTGCCACCCACTCTCTCAAATTCATGCTCCTGAATCGCACGTAGAAGCTTAGGCTGAAGATTTAGAGGAATCTCAGTCACTTCATCGAGCAAAAGTGTGCCATTATGAGCGAGTTCAAAACGACCAATCCGCTTATTATTAGCCCCAGTAAATGCACCCTTTTCATGTCCAAAAAATTCCGATTCAATCAGAGTGTCTGGAACCGCTGCACAGTTCACCCGGATGTAAGGATTTTGTGCCCGTAATGAATGCGCATGGATCGCAGCTGCAATCACCTCTTTTCCCGTTCCAGACTCCCCTTGAATAAACACCGAAGCATTGCTTTTGGCAATCTTGATTGCTTCATCGAGAATCTTCTTCATGATAGGGCTGTTTGCTATGATCGTATGTTTGCAGCGCTCATCCAGTTGCTCGCGCAAGTAGACATTTTCCGCAACAAGCTGCTGATGCTCTTCAGCTTTTTTTACCAAAACTTCCAGTGCATCAAAGGTGAAAGGCTTGAGAATGTAGTGAAAAGCACCAAGTTGCATCGCTTCAACAGCATTTTCAATTGTGCCGTGCGCTGTCATCACAATGACTTGTGTGGCGGGATCTAGCTCCTTGGCTTTGCGTACAACATCAAGTCCAGTGACATCAGGCATCTTCATGTCAGTGAGTAAGAGGTCAAAACTACCCTTCAATAGCTTCCCAAAGGCTTCTTTCCCATTCTGAGCCACTTCCACAACATAGCCCTTACGCTTCAATCCCTCTTCCAGAAATTTGCGCATCAACGGCTCATCATCTACCACTAAAATCTTCTCTATCGTCATAGCTTCACTGTAAATGTTGTTCCCCTATTTGAAGCAACAGAAATGCTTCCACCATGAGCTTCAATCACCTTTTTCGCTTCCACAAGCCCAAGTCCCGTACCCTTCGTTTTCGTAGTGAAGAAGGGGGTAAAAAGTTTCTCTAAGACTGCCGGCTCGATCCCAGGTCCTCTATCCTCAATCTCAATGATTGCCTCTTTCTTCACAATCATTTTGACAGATCCAGCTGCATCGATGCCATTATTGACGAGATTCAAAAGAGCCAATTTCAAACGCTCTTTGTCGACAAGAGCATAAGTCGATGCGCCTTCCACGATGCAGGGACCTGATGCAAACTGGGCAACCTCTTCACAGATTTGAAATAGATCGCACTCTTTGAAATGGAGTTTCACACTGCGTGTATAATCTAGCACATTGCTAACCAGCCCGTTCAATGTCCGCGCTCCTTCAATAATCGATGCGACCATGGCTGCTTGTGATTCTTCTTTTAAGTCTGCAGCAAGTAGAGAAGCAAAGCCTTCGATTCCACCGAGAGGATTGCGGATTTCATGTGCCAAAGTAGCTGCCATCTCACCTAGGACTTTCAGTCTCTCATTTTGTTGGACGCTCTTTTCAAGTTTGCGCACCTCAGTGCGGTCGCGACAAAGAAGGATTAGGCCGCGGGCATAAGAGGTAGAAATTTCCACTTCGCGTCCATCCAGCTCGATTAACACTCGCTGCCGGATGTGTGACTCAAGAGTATCGCGCATTGAAAAGCCGAAGAACTCATCATCAAAATGGTCCCAAAAGAGCGTTGAAACAAGGTCATTGGAATTGAGAAGGCGTTCCATCATAGGATTGCAGAGGGAAATAAAGCCCATTGGATTGAGATAGAGAATGCCTTCATCAATATTGGTGAGGATCATGTGAGACATCTCAAGACGCTCTTGTAAACGTTCTACTTTTGCTTCTAACTCAACATAGAGTCCTCTAAGATCATTCATCGCGTAACATCTTTCGGCGAAATTCTTGGTTTCTAGTGTCTAAATGGAGAATTCTTTCCACAACAGAACGTGTTTTAGCAAGCTCCTCGGTGACATCTTGGGAGAGAGAATGTAGCCGTGCTTGGAAGGGTGAGAGTTCATGGTCGATCTCATCGATGCAGGAAAGGAGCACTTTTTTTTGTTCCAGAACAGAGATCCAATCAGGGATCGGAAGGTGGAGTTCATCTTCAGAAAGATCGAGAATGGCTTCAAAGAAGCCCCGTTTTTTTTGGAGGAGGCGTAAAAGTTTTTCTTCACTCATCCTCTCCAAAATAAACACTTCGGAATAAAGTACAAGAAAAATGGCTTTATGCCAAATCGAGGAAGTAATGCCGTTTGCAGCAAATCATGTCACAAATGAGAGCCATTGAGCCGGCACCTTTGAGAGATCCTTTCTTAATCATCTTTAAAAACATGAGCTGCGAAAAAACCGCTCTATTAGGCTCAACTTATCTTTTGTAAATGGTAGTAGAGAAAAGCAAAGGGTTAGAAAATGAAAAAACCGGACAAATGCTCTTTAAAGAGACTTTGTCCGGTGATATGCCGATGATTGGACTCGAACCAACACCCTATTGCTAAGAGCAGATTTTGAGTCTGCCGCGTCTACCATTCCGCCACATCGGCATTGGCAAGGCAATATACTCTTCAAGAAAATTAAGCACAAGAGCTCAAAGAAAATATAGTCGATTAATGCCATTTCTAAAAAATAAGTTGAAAGCAGGCGAAAGGGAATCTCCCTGATTGAATCTGTAATCATGCCATTTATTACAAACAATGTCATAAGTGGTATAAATTTTCTTTTTCTTAATAATTCCAAATGTTAAAATCTTTAAAAATGTTAAATCTTTCAAGAACATTAATTCCTATAGAATGCTGGCACATTGTTTTTCGTAACAGTGATTTAGGTGACGTTGTGCGTATGAGCGCAGTCAGTCGCCCATTTCTTCAGATGGTCTCTGATTATTTGAGCACAGCCGGAGGAAAAAGAGCCCTGGTTTTGCGTGTTTGGACTAAACTTTCGCCTTCTATTTTGAAAATGCCTCGTTCATTTTATGACGCCTTCCCTTTGCAGCAGGGTGGTAATCGATGGACCCAATTGAACGAAATCGAGCGTTTTATTGCTATCCAAAGAGCACACTTAAGCGATGCAACCCCGGCTCAGATTCATCAGCTTGCGCTAGCCACATTGCCCTCTGGGGATTGGTTTCACGATGAAATACAAACGCATTTTGGTCATTATGGTTTTTCTCTTGATGCAGCACCGAAAGAGTTGTCGGCTTCCTTCCAGGATTGGGACCCAAAAGCTCCTCCTGTGAGTTGCCGATTGCGGTATGAAGCTCTTCGTGATTCTCAAGCTTCTTTTCGATCTGTATTATTTAAAGTAAGAGAATCGAGAAACCATAGTGATCTTAATTCTGTAAGACTTTTAGGCACTATTGGCTGTAGATTAAACCGTGGACTGCCGGTAGACGATTATTTGAAACTTCTAAAATCACATGCCATTCCAAAAATGGAGAAAAATGAAGTGCTTTTGCAGGTTCATTTTTTCATAAATTTGGCAAGGCTTTATGTCAGGCTTAATAAATGGCGGCAGGCTAAGGCGATTATTTTAAAAACGATTGAAAAGGCTAAAGGCATTCGCTGCCCTCAGCAGAAGGGTTATGCATGGGCATTTCTTGCCTCCCTTTTGAAAGATGAAGAAATTGTGGCACGCCTGGTTATCTGTCTCGAAAAATTGATAGCAGAAGCGGATGATAAGCAGATATATCTTTTCTGGATGGTGCATGTTTTGCTCCATCAGGGAAAAGAAGGTTCAGAAGCCTTTGCTAAATATCTCCCTCTATTTCAAGAAACCCTAAAAAGTGAGGGGGGGCTCAATACGATAAATATGTTCCTGAGAGCTGCCAATATCGATTTCTTAGGGAAATCCTTTTCTGACCCCGATAGAGGGATTAATTATTTAACACGTGCTCTTCAATTGGCAAAATCTAGCAATAAACTAGAAGAAAAGCTGCTCATATTATCTGATTGGGCGAGTGTGATGACGATTAAATTCGCATTAGAAAGAGTCGCTGATCGCCCACTACGATCGAAAGTGCTTTTGGAAATGGCAAAACTAGGTCGCCTCGATGAAGCAGCTGAGCTTATAAGGGATTTTAACATGCATCAGGATCCACTGTTTTTAAGTGAATTTAGAAGGTATGCGCCCAACCAAGCATCTCAATTAGTGCGGTCGTCTCATAAGCGCCCCAAAAAGGCTATTCAGCAGCTCTATAAGCCTAAAGTTCCGTTTTTAAGTATTATGTGGAGCATAGAGTTGATGCGGAGTGTAAAATGCCAGACAGGGAAAGAGAAAGATGAAGCTCAAGCACGGCGTCTACTCAGGGAGATGAAGCCTAGTGCTAAAATAGTGCGCTGGCAAGCTGCTTTGGGTGATATCCCAGGTGTGATGGCGACCTTAGCTGCACTTCCTGAGGATCCCGATCTTAAGATCATCGCGGTAGATGAGTTGGCTCGGAGATTATGTAGCCCTTTGACTTAAAACTGCAGATTTATGAACTTATACGATTCACAACAAATAATAGACATCTTGCATCACCCAATTTTCGTGCCCGTGCCGGTGCCCGACCTATCTTGGTATCATTTTGATCAACATAGACACAATACGGATAATGAATTCTCGTCCCTTGGTTTGGTGTTGCTTATCTATTAACTGCAATCTCTGACATACATCCGGTATGCCTTTTCTTTTTCCCTGAATAATACAGCTTTTGTCTGTTGTTTCTATTTTTTACCCTCTGCTTGTTTCGAACTCGTTTTTTTTTGGTCGCTCTATGGGAGTCTCGGTTGCATCGTTTATATGAAAATTGGGTCAGCCACCGGCACGGGCCCGAAAATTGGGTTATGCAAGATTTCTATTATTTGTTGTAAAGGGTATTAATTGCGTAAGTAATTTTCGCTGAGCTTTGGATCAAAGCGCACCTTCTGTTTGCGCTCTTTGTCAAAGCGCACTTGAATCCCAATATAGGGAAAAGAATGTTGATTGTCACGATCTCGCCCTTCACCAGGCAGGTAGAGTTTGATGAAGAGCTCATCGTTGTACCACGCTTCCGTTTTCACATTGAGATCGCCCTTCGTGTAGCGCAAGAAGGGTTTGTTATAAAATTTCTGAAGTGTCTCAATGATTAAAAGTGGGTCTACATCTTCAATATAAAAGTCCACTTCTGCACCAATCATATGTTTTGAACCATAATTGCTGCTTGTGTAGTCGCTGTAGCTGTTGTGTATCGGGCAGCGATGGCCAGTGGTGATGACGACCCGTTTGCCCATCTCCTTCTGTACAAAATTGAGGATGTCGATCAGGACTGGATAGACAAATTCTTTCCCATCGACGAGAGGCAACCCATGTGTTCCCGAGCAATCATGAAAAAAGAAGGACTCCTTGCCCTCCCGTTTTTTCTCGACAACTGGATTGAGTGGATTGCCTCGACAGCGGAAAAACTCTTTGGTGATCCGCGGATAGCCCCCGATATGTTGATCTTCCCAGGGGTAAGAGGGTCTCTTTTGAGGCTGAGAAGGGGGAGCTTCAAAGAGTCTATCCGTAGATTTACGATAGATGTATTCGCCTTTAATCGGAGCCTTCTGGCAACTAAATAGGCACAAAAAAAGGATTAGTGGTGTATACTTCACGCTATGGATTGGCAAAACTACGATCTCATCTGTTTCGACTTTGATGGTGTTCTCGTGGACAGCGAATCTCTCCACTTCGAAGCCTATAAACAAATGTGTGCTAAACGAGCTATTTCTCTCAAGTGGGATGAAGAGGAATATGCACAATTTGCACTTTATAGCGCTGATGGACTGAAAAAAGCTCTCTTGGAAGAGTATCCCCAACTACGACAGGTCCCGTGGGAGCAGCTCTATGCCGAAAAAAAAGCGGTTTACCAAACTCTATTGGAAGAAAAAATTGAACTGATGCCTGGAGTTCAAGAACTTCTAGAGAAGTTGCAAGGCCTGCCTACTTGCGTTGTAACCAATTCCGCTCGTTCTCAAATCGAAAAGATCTCTGAAATGCATCCGATCTTGAGGACGATCCCTCGTTGGATCACTCGAGAAGATTATACGAAACCTAAACCCGATCCTGAGTGCTATAGGTTGGCTGCCAAGAATGCTAAGCGAGTGATTGGTTTCGAGGATTCGCCGCGGGGATTAACAGCCCTTGTAGGCTCTGGTGCTGATGCTGTTCTCGTTACTTCTGTGTTGTCACAAAGTGAGATTGAGAGGCTCCGTCAGCAGGCGCACTTTCGTCACATCGACTCGTTTCATACTTTACTTGCATGAGGAACAGGCCGTGGGCCGGTGCGCAAACACCTACAGCTCTTCGATCTTTCGCAGCAAAAAGCTCAGCGATATCTGCCACTTTTCTTTGGTGACTCGCAACCTCAAGGAGCGTTCCTACGATATTGCGCA
>Ga0214923_10008094_pt1 | contig 11293 bp, 7 predicted proteins | sample LL1510_MetaG_FD_177993 | JGI IMG/M metagenome (GOLD analysis project Ga0214923, IMG submission 177993) | Freshwater microbial communities from Lake Lanier, Atlanta, Georgia, United States - LL-1510 | ecosystem: Environmental > Aquatic > Freshwater > Lake | place: USA: Georgia | collected 2015-10-15 | reverse complement strand
GCGCCGGTGGTAGCGAAACACAGATTCAGTTCAACAGCAATACATTTCTAGCTGGTAGTGCTAATTTAACCTTTGATGGCAATGGTGTTAGCAGCAGATATTTTAGGCCTATAGGATCAACTGGTCCTACGGGGTCTATATTTCAATCTAATTCCGGCACTGTTGGTATCAGTGGTAATTTGCAAGTTACTAGACTAACAAGTTTATTTGTAGAACAAAACGATTATCCTGAGTTTCCAGCAACACTTACCTTAGATTTCATTAAATCACAATCAATTGATCCTAGAATCAATTGTCAACGGGCTACAGTGGCTTCATACTATGATGGTAAATCTTTAAGATACCAAGAAGAAAATTTAATTATACAAAGTCAAAACTTTGAAGTAAACACAGCCTGGAGTTATTCCACTAATTTGTCTATTACTACAAATAGTACAACTGCTCCTGATGGCACTAATACCGCAGACACCTTTGTTATGCCGGCCGAAGCCAGGAACCATTACATAACTCAGACATCTACTATAATGGTTCCTAGCCAAACACATACATTTAGTATATTTGCCAAAGCCAATACCAGGAGATATGTACAAATTTCTATTAGAAATCAAAGTATAGAAACGGTAAACTATGATTTACAGACTGGAACTATTACCCTACGCAGAGGAGTGATAACGCCAGATATTCACAGCTACGGAAGCGGATGGTATCGACTTATTGCAACCACACGCTGCATTACCACAGATCGACACTTTTGGTTCAGTGTTATTAGTCAGCCATATGCTGATACTAGAGAAAGCTGGACGCCCACTGCCAATGACAGTGTTTATATTTGGGGAGCTCAGTTAGAGCGTAAACCCAGTGTCACAGACTATCAATCCACTGGTATATTTAGATTGACCAGTAGCTTTCCTAGATTGGTCTATGCACCAGCCCATAAGGCAAGACTTGATTATGATCCATTGACCAATCTAGTTCGCGGTTTGTTGATTGAAGACCAGAAAACCAATCTACTAAGTTATAGCGAAGATTTTGCCAATACCAGCTGGGCACTCACTGGTAGTAGCATACGTGTAAATGCCATGACCGCACCCGATGGTAACGTTGCATTCGCCCGGCTAATCGAGAATTCCAGCGCTAGCCAACATTCTATTACACGTTCTATGGGATCGTTAAGCAGCCAAGATTATACATTTAGTGTGTTTTTAAAACCAGCAGGTAGAAATTTTGCAGAAATAGGATGGAACGACGGCAGCAACGATAGATCCAGTTACTTTGATCTAATCTCAGGAAATGTGGGTACAATTACAGGTGGTGCTGGTACGTTTGTTGCTAACATTGGTGGTGGCATTTATCGTTGCGGAGTAACACATAGTTCTAACGTAGCCACTATATTCATTAGAAGTGCTAGTGCCAACGGTACTAACAGCTATACCGGAAATGGTGTTAATGGGTTATATGTGTGGGGAGCGCAGCTAGAAGCTGGACCATTTATGAGTAGTTATATTCCCAATCGAGGAAATGTAACGCTGACCAGAAACACCGATTTTGTAACTGTGTATGGTACAAGTTTTAACACCAATTGGTATAACCCTGTAGAAGGAACCATACTAATAGAAACCAGTAGCTTTGGTAACGTAATCGGCGCTGCCGCTAATACCATTGTTGGAGCTAATGCTGCTGCTAATATTGCTGGAAACGTGGTACCATTTAGCGCACACTACCTCTATAGTTTAAGTTTACATTCAGAATGGAATACCACACAGCATGAAATGGTTATGCGTTATCCTGGGGTGTCGACAATATTGACCTATAATAATACTGAATTTGATGCAAACATCTTACAAACTATTAACAAAAACACTGTGACAATTCAGGCATTAAGTTATGCTAATAACAATACAGTGTATTTTCAAGACGGTGTATTCAGCACATTAGACAGCAATGTCAGCATCCCTCAGGTAATTGATCGTATCAGTATAGGCAATAGAGGTAATGCACCTACTACCAATGGTCCATTAAATGGATATGTACGCAGATTGGTCTACTATCCAGATCGTTTAACCAATGCTCAACTAACCACCATCAGTAGTGTAAACTAACTAATAAATATCAATTATGAAACTGCGATTAAAATTTTCCACTGAACAAGAAGCGATTAATAAATTATTTCGTATTATACCTGCTCAGACGGAAAATAGATTATTAGAAATTTCACCTGCGGAATTCGATTCTACTGGCCAATTAATTAAAGATGCAGAATTTTCAATGACTCAGGTTGAGGTAATTGCTGAACGCCATGAACCTAAATATTACATGTTTACTCCGGTGACAAAATTAAATGTAGCCACCGGCGAAACAACAGTAATAACAGTGGCTCCGGGGCATACCTTGGAAGTTCCGAGGTTCGATCAGACTGAAGATTTTTATGCTGCAATTGGTTTAGATGATAATGCTGATATATCAGATTTGGTGCCCTATATAATTAAGACACCGTTAGATAGTAACATTATTTGGGATTAAGTAATGCCTAAAATTTTTGGATCTTCATCTGGTCAACTGCCTGAACCTAATAGAGTAGGTTCCTTAGCCTATCAAGATAGCAAGACTGTGTCTATAGACGGTGGTGCAATTACAGGTACCACAAACATTGTTGGTGGTGGTTTTTTTCAAGACACCAACATAAGCGAAGTTCGTCCTAGTGTCACTATAGATTTTGTAAATTCTAAAACTATAGATAATAAGTTTTCGTTTAACCGTCCTACTAGTGAATGGCAAGATACCGACGGGTTGGCTGTTATAGGTGCAGGCTCATATTATGACGGCAAAACAAATGAGATATACGAAGAAAATGTAGCTTGGTATAGTGAAATACCTTATCATACTAACCAATTGACAACGACATTGCAGAGTACGTTGGCTCCTGATGGAGTGTCATGGGCATATTTAGTCACCGAGACAACAACAACCGATTATCACGGTATGTACAGAGGTAATTACTACGATGATAGATTGAGTAGACAGCCAGTATATACATCTAGTATATATGCAAAATTAGCACCATCTGGTCGAGATTTTCTCGGTATAGTTCTAGTATACACAACCAATCAATATATCAGTGTAAAATTTAATATCAATGCCGGGACTATAGTCCTCAGAAGAGAAAGAGGCCCCGGCAGACTACTAGATGCTACAATAACCAGTGTAGGTAATGGATGGTACCGTTGTAGTGTGTCAGGATTTAGAGCCGCTCAACATAATGTACAGAGTTACTATTTTTTAAGCTCTGATGCAACTACTCTAGATATTAATAGTGATGGGTTGCATAGATATGCAGGTGATAATACTAAAGGTATGTATTGGTGGGGCTCGCAAGTTGAAATGCGTGATCGCGTGGGAGAATATGTTCCTACTCATCATTATGGCATTAGCAAATCGGTTCCGTGCCTGGTTAAAACAGCCGATAACACGCCTCGATTCGATCATAATCCTGTCACAGGAGAAAGTTTAGGTTTACTAATTGAAGACACAGCAATTAATCTAATTAAAAACAGCAAACCTAATCCTTCGGCTAGTATTTTTAGTACTTATTGGCAAGTAAGCAACGCTACTAGTAGATCGCAAACCAGAGGTAGGATAGACGGATCGATAATAGTTCCTAATTCTAGTTATTCTAGTGTGAGTCCTTGGTCACAAAATATAGCATGTTTGCTAAATTTACAGTTAGGTGTAGTTGATAATACTAGTGCCAATTACCGTTGGAGTTTCTACATCAATCCGTTAACCTGGACTGGTGATATTCGATTCGCTGTAGTGTCTGGCGATGGAAATTCTAGTTTTGGTACAAATATACATTTGTTTAGTAATGGTCAATATGTTGGTGATAGTACCTATGTAAAATATGTTTTGCCCGACGGTACTTATGTGTTAAAAGATATACCAAACACATATAACGCCGGCGCAAGCCTACGACCGATTTGGTATACTACAATCACCGGCAACGGATGGAAAAAATGGTGGGTAAGTGCGATCCAGTATCAGAGTGGATCAAATTCCACTAGTTTTATAGAAACTTATAGTAAGGAAGTTCGCTTACGAAGTGATCTGCTTTTTTGTGCCCAAAATAATTTTTTAAAATGGTTTAACAATGAAACCGGTACTTGCGTTATAGAATTTAACACCTATACAAGTACTTTTGTAAGGAACATGTTCATATTAGAAATGGGTTCAAGTGGCTATTATAATCAGATACAGGTTTACTTAACATCAAGTAACAGTATTGTTTTATATGCAGCTGGAAGCGGTAATGCCGAATCGTTGACCATTGGAACTCCTAATAGCACTCTAGCCTCTGGCACAGCCTATAATGGTAGTAGAATAAGAATAGCCTTAAAATATTCAACACAACAAGGGTTGGCAATCAGTGTAAATGGCCAAACTGTTAGATATCTTACTACACCAATTATGCGATATAATTCTATGTTTTTAGGAGCAATTGGTGATTGGACTTGGCCTAATGCATCAGGTACAATTCAAGGTTGGCTCCGTGATTTTGTTTATTTTCCTACAGCATTGTCTGATGCTGAGCTACAAGAAATTTCAATGTTATAGGTTATAAGATGACTGTTAAAAAACTTTTAGGTAATCAACCTAGCCAGGTAAGCCGCAATAGAGACCTAGGTACATTAGCGTTTCAGAATTCAGATGGTGCCTTTGTTGAAAACTTAGGCGGTTACTTAGATGGCAGAATTGGGATAAATGGGCTAACACGCCCTGATATAAGACCTAGTTTTATATGTGACTTTGTCGGTACAAAAAAACTAAATGGTAAAATGCGTTTTGAAAGATATAGTCGTGCAATGTATTATGATGGATCTCCTCCTGTAATGGCCGAAAATAATTTTTTATGGTACAGTCAAGATTTTAATTACATGCAGGGCACTAATAATAATGAAAACAAAGAAGGTCACTGGAGATGGGGCCGAAATGGCCTAAATGATTTTGGCAGCGGAAGTGTAGCGGATGCCACTACTGCACCAGATGGAACTACTACGGCTGATTTAATAACTGAAAATACAGCAAATACCTACCATCAAATTTGGCAATTGGGATATGGGCATACTGATTATTGGCCTTATTTAACCGAAAGCATCTACTGTTTTTCGGTCTATGTCAAGAGTTATTCAGCTGACAGGTTTGTTAAAATTCTAATAGCTTCAGATTACATTAGATTCGTTTATATAGTGGTAAATCCTGCTAATGGAGCTATTGTACAACCTTATAATCAGAGTTATTCTTTTGATTATAATACCGTTGTTTTAAATGGAGGCGTAACAAGTGTAGGCAGCGGTTGGTATAGAGTTTGGATAGCTATGCAAGGCCATTGGGAAAATGTTACAATAGATTTACTAAACAATACCACAGGATCCGGACCTGTTTCGTGGAGCACTGCTGATTACTATGGCAGACACAGATATACCGGTAATGGTACGTCGGGAGTATATCTATGGGGAGCGCAAATGGAAATGGGCGTAACTACTCCTAGAGCTTATAATTATACATTTGATCAGAAAGTTCTAAACTGGCAACCTATTCTAAAAACAGCAGACCCACATCAACATAGAATAGATCATAATCCTATTACTATGGAATGTAAAGGTCTTCTAATGGAACGCGAGGTCACTAATAATTTAAGAGAAAGTCAGGCCTTTCATAAAACACCTTGGACTAAAACAAATTGTTCTATAGTCGAGCCATACACTGGTAGATTGTTAATTAGTGGTACTACAATGAATCCTGATGGATCATTTTCTCACAATTATCTACAGGAAGATAGTACAGCATCAGCAGCACATGGAATCAGCCAAACAGTCAGTTCGGGAGTTAACGACGGATACTCTCAAGTTTTAAGTGTCTATGCTAAAGCAAAAGAAAGAACTTTTATACGATTGAGTACAGTATGCACCAGACAAACGTGTAATGTTTGGTTCGATTTAGTTAACGGCAAGGTCGGTACAGAAACTGTCACTGTTTCAAGTACTACTTATAATAATCAGCAACTTAGATATAGAACTGAGATTATTCCGGTAGGTAACGGATGGTATAGATGTTCCTTATTGTTTTTCAATTCTGGTGGTACTAGTATAACTGTTAGTATAAATTTAGCCACAGGTGATAATATTAGCACATACACCGGCGGCTCAGCGGCCGGTGTTTACATATGGGGAGCACAATGTGAGCAAATGGGCAACGGTAACTACAATTATGAAGCTCCATTGGCATCGTCATATATACCTACATCTTATAGACGACAAGCCCGTTCTCAAGAATACTGCTATATCAGGGGTTTAGATACACCCGAAAGAGGTAATTGGCTAAATCAACAGGAAGGTACTTTGCTTATCGAAGCCAGTAATTTTAATGACTATTACGGTGACATGTTATGTTTAAGCAATACTCGAGCAGACACCATGCTGTATGATGGTGGTACCTATTTTAGATTCAGAAAATACGCGAACGATTATGAATTGAATGTTGGGGGACAAGAACATTATTGGGATGGAAGAGCATTAACGTCGGCTCCGGGAAGTATATATAGTAACCACCCAGATTTAAGATATGCAAATTTTAATAAAATTTTTAAAGCAGGATTTAGTTTTAAAACCAATGACGTTTCGTTTACAGTAAACGGCGAACAACCTACTAACATTAAAAAATGGGAGTCTAAAGTTAGATTTAATTTTATAAGTATTGGTAGTTTGTATAAGTGGGAAACTTTATGCGGCAACGGATATATAAGAAAATTTATATATTATTCTAAAAAAATTACCGATAACGAACTAGCAGCACTCACATCGGTTGACTATCGAGATTAACTATGAAATTTTATTATTTAAAATTTAATTCTAAAGAACAAGCGGAAGAAATATTATTTGATATTAATAAAATTCCCAATGATCCAGCATCAATTGTTATTCGTAGATTTAAATGGGCTGACTGGGGCGATTTTAATATTTTAGAAACGTTATACAACTATGATGAAAACGGACAACAAATAGAAATCCCGGGATACCATGTTAATGTTATAAGTCAAATTGAAATACCAGAACTTGATCCTTACAACTTAACACCCACTACACCACGACAAATTTGGGGAATGTAATGACACAACTATTAGGCCTAGGCGGTAATCAAGTCTCTACTAACAGTGAATTAGGGGGAATGGCACAACAAAATCCAGACAACGTAAATATCTCTGGAGGAATTATTGAAGCCACCTTAATACAAGACGAAAATAACTCGGATTCAATGCCGTTGATTTACTTAGATTATACAGCGGGAAGATTAGACCTTAGACAAAACTTTCGTAGATGGAGTCGTGGTACATACTACGATGGAAAAACAATTGCACTAGCAGAATGTAATTTAGCCGGGTTTAGTCAAAATATAGTGAGTGGTACCAGCGAAAGTGGTATTAATACTTATGTAAATACCAACGACGGACCCGGGGGAGGTGTTTATCCCTGGTATTTTTACAGATTAACTGGCAGTGGAAATAACAACGGAACAACTGCGCCCGATGGGTATTACACTGCAAGTCTTTTATTAGAAACCTCTGAAACTAACACACATTATTTAAGACATGCAACCAGGGGTGAGGGCGGTATAGATAATTTATCGGGCTACTGGACCATAAGTTTATTTATAAAAAATTATAGCGGTGGCAGGCATGTTAGGATTTCATGCGGACATGATGGTGATAATTATGCATGTCTAACCGTACGCAGCAGTGACGGCGCTATAACAGGAACAGCACGAACAAGCACACACAATGGAGCGAGTGGTGCTACTCAATTAGTAGGTAGCCCTGGAAGTATTAATGTGAGTGTGGTTAACAGCGGTGTAATTGGTGTGGGTAACGGTTGGTATAGAATGTGGATGACTATGTATGGGTCGTTTAACGATGGAATTTATATTTCATTAAATGCCACAGCAGACCCTCCGCTTGCCACCAGTTATGGCATTGAGAGCTATGCTGGTAATACAGGTTATGGAGTTTATTTTTGGGGATTACAGGTAGAACCGCGTGCTTATTTAACCGACTATATAAGAACAAGTCATGGAGTAGTATGCAATAGTTTCTATCAATTGTGTATAGCTGATATGCACCAACCAAGGATAGATCATGATCCTACCAATGGGTCAGTATTAGGGTTACGCATGGAAGAAGGGCATACTAATTATTGTACCTATTCGGAAGATCCTAGCCAAGCAGTTTGGTCAAAGGTAAATGTGAATATAACTACTAATGCAATGATGGCTCCAATTGGTACATGGACTGCGCCGTTAATCTATGATACAGGTGGATCGGCTACTAGATATCTGGTGCCGGAAAATTATGGCTCTAGAAGCGATGATATAGAACGTATAATGTCAGTTTTTGTAAAAGAAAGAACTATATCCGGATATGATAACGCACCTACTAAGAAAAGATATTTGTGGTTAGGCGTAGTAAGTAGCAGTGGTAACTACTGGGGGTTTTATATTTTCGATATAGCTAATAAAACACTAACTTGTGCCAGATCGAAATTCGATACAAGTGATGACAATCCTAAATTTTATACTTTTGATCTTGGAGTTGATACATATGGTATCCAAAACCCACTCACAACATCTGAACTTAATATACGCTATGGAATGGAAGAATTAGGGGCCGGATGGGTTAGAGTACATATCTATGTGTACACAAGGATAAGTGGATCAGGTGAGACAGTTAGTTGGAGATACGGTATGACTGATAAGGCGGTAGCAGAAGATCTAGCCGATTTAGCATATACCGGGGACAGCGTGAGCGGATTATATATGTGGGGTTTCGAAATACAAAATGTTAAAGGTAACGTAAAACCAGGCAGTTATATAAGAACCTTGGCTTACGCTTCAAGTATAAGTAGAGACTACATGGTGATAAATCCAGCTAAACAACAATGGCATGCAGGAGATTTTCGCGACTACATAGCTGGTGCTTATACTGTTTATGCAGAAATGTCTCAAACTCCTGATGACAGTTCGATGTTACTAAGCTGGTATAGTATGAATGGTGGAGCTTATTTGTATCTCACTGGCAGTGGTGTAAGATTATACATGAATAGAACAATTAATTTGTATGCCAGTAATATGAATGCTAATTTCACCCATAATCAGCAAAGCATTGATAAACCAACACAACGGATGACTTACAAATTTGCAGCAGCATTTAAATCGGGCGACATAGCAGTAGTCACCGATAGCGGCGAAGAAGCTCCGGTTGTAAGGGTAAGCAATGCAATGGTGCCAACGGGTTTCACCGGAATAACAATTGGTGCGTGGGATTGGGATGGGTATACTCAACCAGAAGGATGTTTACGAAAAATTATTGTGTATAAAGGTCGGGTACCCAACTCAGAATTGATAGGGATGGTAAATTAAATGCCAGTATATAAAAAACTAATCGGTACAAGTCCTAGTCAAGTTCCAAGGAACAAAGACTTAGGTAGTATGGCTTTTCAGAATTATACTGATTTCTGGTCTAAACAATCACATGTTTCGTTCAGAAATAAAATTATAAATGGTGCCATGAAGGTAGACCAAAGGCTCACTGGGCCAGATTACAATAACTATTATATCACTGGGGGGGCACAAACTACCAATGATAATTATTATTCGTACATAACTGATATGTGGTTTTTGTTAAACAACAGCACTGGGTCTACTGTTCGAGGTCAGCAATGGTATGATGGTCCAACAGGCTATAGACAAAATAGTATCAGAGAGTATTGGTACGATCCTGACATGGGACACTGTTTGCGTATTTTTTGCGCCGCCGGGGCCACATCTGGTGCCACCGGCGAAGTAGGTGTAGGCACATGGATCGAAGCATTCGACACCAATGAAATGACCCCGGAGTGGAATGGCAATGATTGGAGAAATTATTACACACTTAGTTTTTGGGTGAGATCAACTATCAGGGGAGAATACTCAGTCAGTATTTGGAACAAAGGTGCCAACAGATCGTATATTAGAAAATACACAATAGATAGCGTTAATCGTTGGGAATGGAAAGAAATACAATTTTTTTGGGATAGCGTCAGAGGCAGTAGGTTAGACGAGTCAAATATACGTGTTATGTGGGATTTAGGGTCGGGTTCTAATTTTCAAAAAACTGATCCTACTATTATTCTAAATCCCAATGATGGAAGTGCCAGCCCAAATACCAATTTATACTGGCAAGATGGAAGATTCAGTCGAATAACCAATACTACAAATTGGATTGGTACAACTGGTAGTTATTTTTATTTAACCGGAGTTCAATTAGAACGTGGAGATCGTGCTACACCATTTGAGCGTCGTCCTATAGCACTAGAAACTCAATTATGCCGTAGATACCTATACGTAGAACGTTATGATGGTGGCATGAACGGGCCATTGATTGGACATGCTATAAGTACTACTGACATACGTGGTGTGATGAAATTACCTACTAGAATGCGACGACAAGATTATCGAGTATGGACTATGACCTATACATCAGGCTTGGCTACGGTAACTACAACTCCTACGCCGGGTTCCAGTCAAGGACAATTTACGTATATGACCAGCGGTTTTGGGTATCCTGGTACTTTCGGGTCTTTCGAAATTAACTATAAAACCTACGACAGGTTTAACTGGAGACAGTATAATACATCGGTTTCGTACACAGCAGGCGATGCCTCATTAATGTATGTGAACTCTGGCCCAGCGTTTCTAATTGTGTCTAGTGAAATGGATACTCTTACTTAATGGAACAATACGCACAGATTGATCAAGATAATGTTGTTGTACAGGTTGTCGTAGCCGAATCCGAAACAATTCGTGCTGGTGTTTTTGGTAATCCCAATAGTTGGTTTAAGATTGGACCAGACACACTGAGCAAAGATGTTGGGTGTCCCGGGAACCCAGCTTATAGATATTACGCTGGAATTGGCTATCGATATAGCAAACAATTAGATAAGTTTTTACCTCCTGATCTCAGCTAAATACAGGATCAGGAGGTAATCTATGGCACATTATGCTCAAATCGACACCAACAACACCGTAACTCAAGTAATTGTAGCCGAACAAGATTTTATCGACTCAGGTGCAGTAGGTGATCCCACACGTTGGATACAGACCAGTTACAATACCTTTGGTGGCGAACATAGACTTGGTGGCACACCTTTGCGTAAAAATTATGCTGGCATTGGCTACAGCTATGATGCTGGTAGAGATGCTTTTATAGCGC
>Ga0214923_10008093_pt1 | contig 11294 bp, 11 predicted proteins | sample LL1510_MetaG_FD_177993 | JGI IMG/M metagenome (GOLD analysis project Ga0214923, IMG submission 177993) | Freshwater microbial communities from Lake Lanier, Atlanta, Georgia, United States - LL-1510 | ecosystem: Environmental > Aquatic > Freshwater > Lake | place: USA: Georgia | collected... | reverse complement strand
CGAAAATGGGTCTGGAAAATCTACTTTCGCTTTGGCACTTACTAATTTACTGGGCTCATCTGCCAAGTTTAGCGGAAATATTTTATTTTTCGAAAAATACAACTGGCAAGAACATCAAAAATTATTAAGAGCCAAAGTGCAAATTGTTTTTCAAGACCCATTTTCGGCACTAAACCCAAGGTTTAACATCGAAACCAGCATTCTTGAAGGGCTAAAAATACATAAAATGCTTGATAAACAACAAAATATCGATTTTTTATTTGATTGCTTGCAATTGCCTACCGCTATAAAAAAAATGTATCCGCACCAACTTTCGGGAGGGCAAAAACAAAGGGTTGCCGTGATGAGATCTTTTATTTTAGAGCCAGAAATTTTACTACTCGATGAGCCAACTTCGGCTCTAGATCATAACTCGCAGTGCGATTTTTTAGAACTACTACTAAACTACCAACAACAAAACAACATAACTTACATTACCATTTCTCACAGTGAAGAGGTAATTAACTCTATCAGCCATAAAAAATATAATTTTTAACCTTTTATTAAAATCAAAATTATATTTTTATGGGTAAAATAATCATATTTAAGCCTTTCATATGCAGTTTTCGTTGCATAATATATGGTGTGTGGTTAAATAAAATTTGTTGCAAAGAGTTTTCTTGTTCAAAAATAAATTTTGTGCCAAAAAAAACTACATTTTCGTAATCTTTTACCACTCTTTCGGTGAGTTGAGTAAGTTTTTCAATGGCATCGGTATCGTAGCCTATATAAGCCTTACTAAATTTACCATAAGCATTGCAATAATTTTTATATTTGTTAATGATTTGCTTGGTTTTTCTTCGCATTTCTCGCCATACCTTTTCTTCTTGCAAAATATTGGAGTTTAACTCACCTACAGTTACAAACAAAAAGTTTTCAAAAACATTTGGAAATAATTTTTTGATTTGCAATAAACAATTCATACCGCTACCAAAAGTTTGGTCAACAATAATCGCTGCCGTTGGAGCTTTTTTATCTACTGTATCAATGAAAATGTTTTGCGGTAAATTAGCTTGCGGATCATCAAGAAATTCTAGCTCTTTACGTATTAAGTTATGCCTAAATCGAGCATAAGTATTACGTATAAACAAACCAATTGCCACAAAACAAGAAGTGATAATAATGGTTATCCAGCCACCGTCGTGAAATTTTTCGTAAATAGTAACCAACAAAATACCAAAACAAACCACAAAACCAAGCAAAGAAATGCTGATTTTTTTTAACCATTGTTTATTTTTATACCGACTACGAAACCAATAAATAGTTAAGCCAAGCAAAGATAATGAAAAAGTAATAAAAACATTAATCGAATAAAGCACCACCAAAACATGCACAGAGCCATTGGTAATAAAAATTGTAGCAATAGCAGCAATTGCCATAAAACAAATGCCGTTTTTTACTACCAAGCGGTTTGAAAGAGAACTGAAAGATTTTGGCATCCATTCATCAGAGGCCATATTGGCAATTACATTTGGCCCTGCCAAAAAGCCAGAATTGGCAGCAACTATCAACAGACCAGCTTCAAACATTAAAAAAATTGGCACAATAAATTTACTTATTTCTATGTCGCCAACCAGCCAATTATTGGTAATCATATAAAAAGCTGTAGCATTGAGAGTTTGACCTTCGATTTTATTAATACCCCAAAGAAGATAAATTAAAATAATACCAACAGCCATAAAAGCCAAAGAAATAGCCAATAAAAACATAGTTATTTTAGCATTTTTCACTCTTGGTTCGGCCAAAGTATTAACATTGTTTGAAACAGCCTCTAAGCCAGTGTAGGTGCCACCTCCCATCGAAAAAGCTTTTAAAAAAATAGAAGCAATAAAAACCCAGCCAGCAATTGAAGCGGTTTCTTGTATTTCGTAGTTTGCCTTAGTAAAAAGCATAGGTAAAGCATAGCTTTTAGCAATAATACCATGCACAACAATAAAAAGATGAGTAAGAATAAAACCTAAAAATATTGGCAATAAAAATTTAATTGATTCTTTCATTCCTCTTAAATTTAAAAAAGCAAGCACACCAATTAAAAAAACCGCCAAAAAAAGCTTAATGGCTTTAAATTCTGGTGGTAAAAAGCTAAAAATAGCATCGATGCTACTGGCAATAGAAATAGAAATAGTTAAAACATAATCAACAATAAGTGCCGAACCCGAAACCAAACCAGCATATTTGCCTAAAAGCCGAGTTGCCACTCGATAACCACCGCCACCATTTGGAAAAAGCTCAATTACTTGAGTATAAGCATAAGAAATGATAAAAACAGTAAGAGCGGTGGCAATTGCTAAATAAATAGCCAATTCTTCATGAACACCAAGAGCAATAAAAGCCTCTTCTGGGCCATAACAAGAAGAAGATATGCCATCAGCCCCTAAGCCAACCCAAGCTAAAAAAGCTACTAAAGAAATGCTGTGCCTTGATTCTTTATCAAAAAAGTTTCGAGGAGCCCCTAAAAGAAACTTAATTAGCTTAGTAAGCATAGTTAAAAATTATATAATTTAGCGATATCAAGCATTCTTACTGAAAAAGCCCATTCGTTATCGTACCAAGAACAAACTTTAACAAAATTACCACCTAAAACTTTAGTTTGAGTGGCATCAAAATTTGAGCTGAAATTATTATGATTAAAATCAATTGAAACCAAAGGCTCAACTATATAGCTCATCACCCCTTTTAACTGATTTTGAGCATATTTTTGCATAATATCATTTATTTCTTCGGCAGTGGTGTTTTTGCTAGAAATAAAATTTAAATCAACCATCGAAACATTTGGAGTAGGCACTCGAACCGCCACACCATCGAGCTTTCCTTTTAACTCTGGCACCACCAAGCCCAAAGCTTTAGCTGCCCCAGTAGAGGTAGGAATCATCGACATTGCACAAGCTCTGGCTCTACGTAAATCGGAGTGAGAGTTATCGACAATGTTTTGATCATTAGTGTAAGCATGGATGGTAGTCATGAGGCCTTTTTCTATGCCAATTTGCTGATGCAAAGCCCAAACAATTGGAGCTAGGCAATTTGTGGTGCAAGAACCAATAGAAATAACTAAATCTTGGTTATTTAATTGCTGATGATTAACTCCATAAACAATAGTTTTAACAGTATCTTCTTTTGCTGGAGCAGAGATGATAACTCTTTTGGCACCAGCTGTTATGTGTTGGCAAGCATCTTGATATTTAGTGAAAGCCCCTGTGCATTCAAAAACAATATCGATATCAAGTTGATTCCAGGGTAATTTTTTAGGATCTCTTTCGTTAAAAAGTAAAATATTTTGGCAATTAATACTAATTTGATTATCAGCAATAATGTTTACTGGAGTTTGAAATTTACCATGCACAGAATCGTATTGAGTAAGATGCTGTAAAGTTTTTACCGAAGAAGAGCCATTTATAGCAACTAGTTCTATATCGTTGGTAAAATTTTCTTCGTAGATAGCTCGAATAATAGCTCGACCTATTCGACCTGCTCCGTTAATAGCAACTCTTTTTTTTCTAGACATAAATAAAGATTAAATTATAGTTATATTGACTGTTAAAATTTTAGCAAGATTTTAATTTTAAAAAATAAGAAGTCATCAACTTTATTTGTATTTTATGCTATTTTTTGTTTATTTTTTACCGATGGTGTTAATTTTTTTAAGTTTAATAATTATAATTTTTTGCAGCACTACAAAAAAAATCATAGCCATTCCAACAGTTTATGCCAGCTCTATTTTATTGATTTTCTCTTTTTTAAAAAATAATAATTTACTTGAAAAAAATTTAATTGATTTTCTTATTTCGGTAGTATTAATTTTTGCCACCAGCACGATTTTTGGCTTTTACTTAGCAAACAAATAATAATACTCCATCTAATAATGCAGTGAAAGGGACTGTTGCATCCCAAATTTGCTTTACTTTATTTGCCATTTTTTGTATAAATTTTAGCTATTTTTACCCTAATATGTTTAATATGAGGGTAAAAATAACCGAAATTTTTCCTAAAAACTAGCAAAAAATTAAAACAAATTTGGGATGCAACAGTCCCTGAAATTATTATTACTGCACTTCGGTAACCAGCAAAACTTGGCTAAAACCAGCTAGGCTCAACATTTTTATTAGGTTCATCACTTCGCCGTATTCGATGAATTTATCGGCTCTTACCAAGATTTTTTCAGATAAATTATTGTTAGTGAGTTTTTTTAGTTTATTAGCTAAATTATTTTTAGAAACTTCTTCTTCTTGCACAAATAAAACACCATTTTTTTGCATTGAAATAATAATGTCTTTTGATTCAACATTTTCTGCTTTTTCAACACCGTCGGGCAGATTTAGCGGAACAGAGCTTGTAAGCATAGGGGCGGCCACCATAAAAATAATTAGCAAAACTAACAAAACATCAACAAAAGGAGTGATGTTTATTTCGGCCATTGGTGCTTTTTTTTTATGATTTTTAGAATTATTTTGTAAAGAAAAAGCCATTGATTGCTAATATTAGTTTTCTTGAGGTTTAACAATAAACAAACTATCAGGATTTTCACTAAATTTAATATTGTTTAAATAAACAGTAATTTGTTGCTCTAACTCATTTTTAACTTGCATTTTTATAAATTGCCAAGGATTCTTACTAAATACTAAGGTAAATTCGCCAGCATCTGGGCGATTTTTTTTGATTAACGAAACTGCAATTTCATTAGTAGAGTTAGCGATATTAGTAATTTTAATATCAGTTGCATTAAAAGAAATGTTGGGCCTAGTTAAAAAAGAAGCAGGTGTTGTGTTGGTGCTGATGCTAGATATTTCATCAAGCTCAATATCTTGGTAGTGCAAAATTGCTCCATTTACCACTACTAATATTTTTGGCTTGTCGAGATATTCGATTCGCATTTTACCTGCTTTTTTACGATTTTTAGATAAATAAAATTTACCTGTGGTTTTTTGATTATCAAGCTCCTGCACAAAATCTGCACTAAGATGGGTGATATTATTTAGATAATTTTCTATTTGCAGTAAATCATTTTTATAAACAGCAAAATTATTATTTTCGGCAGTTTTAGAGTTGGCAAAAGCCTTGCTACCAAATATAGCAAAATTGCCATAAACACAGGTAAATAAACAAATAAAAACTACAAAGATTTTTTTAAACATTTTTATCATAATAAATATGTTCGTTGACTCCACCTTCGGTTTTATCAACAATAAGTGTAATAGCACTATCACCTGTAATGTTTATAGTGGTTCGAACCATATCTAAAATACGATCGATACCTAAAATAACCGCAATACCCTCAGATGGAATGCCGATAGATCCTAAAACCATACTCATAAAAATAATAGAGCCACTCGGAATGCCCGCAGCACCAATAGAGCCAAGAGTGCAGGTTAAGATAAGCATTAGATAATGTTGGAAATATAATTCAATACCATAAGCTTGGGCAAAAAACAAAGAGCAAATACCCAAGTAAATAGCGGTGCCATCCATATTAATACAAACTCCCAAAGGCATTAAAAAGTTAGAGTTAGTTTTAGAAACCCCCATTTTTTCTTGAAGTTGATTCATGGCGGTAGGAAGAGTTGCCTTGCTTGAACTGGTTGAAAAAGCTAAGCCTTGGGTAAAAAGAATTTTTTTATAAAAAGGCATTGGCGACATTTTACCAAAAACGGCAATTAAAATACCAAAAATAATGTACTGCACCAAGCAAGCTAAAAGCACCGTTATTGCCAATTTGCCAAGAGATTGCAAAACTTCTAAGCCCTGATCGGCAATAGAATAAGACATATAACCAAAAACACCCAAAGGAGCTAATTTAATAATAATTTCGATGCTACGAAAAAATACTTGAGCAAAAGAATAAATTAGTTCTTTTATTGGCTTACCTTTATCGCCAATCATATTGATAATTAAGCCAATAAAAATAACAAAAACGATAATTTGTAAATATTTTTCTTCGACGATAGATTTAAAAGGGTTAGTTGGGATTAAATCTAAAATAAATTCTGAAGCGGTTTTTTTATTTTGAGTGATTGTAGAAACTTTTTGGAAATCGGCCGAATTTTTTGATTGCGATTCGGCAACCATTTGAGTAAGGTTTATGCCCTTACCAGGCTCCATTAACTTGCCTGCCACAATACCTATAATCACAGCAAACATTGCCGTTAAAATATAAGCACTAAAACCCTTAACAGCAACCCTAGTAAAATTACCTTCGCCGTTAATAGAAGTGATGCCAGAAAGCAAGGCAAAAATAATTAGTGGAATTATCACCATTTTGATTAAATTCATAAAAATTGTACCTAAAATTTTAAATGATTTAACCATTTCGATATCAAGATAATTTTTGTTACCCAAATAACCAACAAAAATACCAGCAATTAAACCAATCAAAACCTGTTGCCACAATTTCATAAAATTAAAAATATTAAGTTATTAAAATAGAGAAATATCAAAATAGCAACTAGAATAAACTTAACAAATTAATATTCAAGAAGTTTTTATTTATTAAAAATTGCCCAAAGTTGCCTTAACGAAAGCAATAATAAGATTTCTATTCTATAATGCATTATTTAGGCAAAATATTTTAGAACAAAAAGATGAAGTATAAATAGTGCATTACAGAGTGAAAATGCTATTATACCATTTTAATTTGAAAATACCACAAGCCGATGTAGTGCAAAGAATTATTCGAGATTAGCTTGCCACTCAATTATTTTGATATTTTATATTCTGGAATTGTTATGGGTTTATCTTCTTGGAAGATGATTTTATCATCTTTTTTAACTAATAATTTTAAATCCCAAGCTCCGATAACTGGAAAATAAACATCGTAAGCCACATAAAAACCATCAATTAATTGTAAAGTGCGATAAAAATTATATTGTGGTTTTGCTTTATTTAAAAATACCGCTTCAACATAAGCTCCTTCTATTTCTCCATCTTTACCTTCAAGGGAAATAAAAGCATTGTAGCTATTTGGCGAATTTGCTGAAGGCTTAACTTCAAAATTAAGTTCGTAGCCTGCTTTTTTATAAGAATCAAAAATTTTAATAGTTTTATTATATTCTACTCCTTTTAAAAAAGCATTTTCAACAATCGGTGTATTATCAAAACGATTAGCTAAAAACAAGTAGCCGATATTAACCAATATAACCACCACAAACATTGTTAAAATGGTATATAACCAGTTGATTTTTGTAGAAAGTTTCATTTTTTATTATAGTTGTTTGTTAATTTTTGATAATGCATATTGCATATCTTGATTTATTTTACTATACTGCAAATTAATTGTTGCTGATTTGGCAATAAAAATATAATCGATTTGTTGTTTTTTTAAGGCATTATTTAAGGCATAAAAACAACTTCGAAATCTTCTTTTGATAAGGTTTCTTTCTGTAGCTAATTTGCTAGCTTTTTTTGAAACTACCAAGCCAAAACGACAGAAAATTTTTACTCTTTTTTTTTGATTATCGCAAGAATAAAAACTATCTGTAGGATTTGCTACTAAAGTAAAGCTATGAGTGTGAAATTTTAAAGAGGAGTGGTTTTTTTGTTGAAAATCTGCAGATTTTTTGATAGACAAGATTTTCATATAAAAATGGTGTTTTTTATTGATTTAGTTTTATAAATTAAAAGTGTTGCAAAATGAAACACTTTTAATTTAAGATTTAATAGAGGTTTATGCTCTTTAAATATAACTAAACAGAAAGCACTGCTCTACCTTTAAACCTTCTACGCGACAAAACTCTTCTGCCATTGGCAGTTGCCATTCTAGAGCGAAAGCCATGCCTTCTTTTTCTAACAATTTTACTAGGTTGCCAAGTTCTTTTCATAAGATGATGAATTTAAAATTACTATTTTTGCTCGATTTTTTTGATTGCCAAAGAAAGCCTAGATAGTTTTCTTGAAGCTGTATTTAGCTTAATTACTTTTTTACTAACACCTCTTGCAATTTCTGGCTCTAGGTTTTTAAAGGCTTCAAGAGCTTTTTGTTTATCTTGATTTTTAATTGCAAGATCTACCTTTTTAATAAAAGTACGTATACGGTTAATACGCGAAGTGTTAATAGCATTTTTTCTTTCACTCGCTCTTAATGCTTTTTGAGCCGATTTAGTATTTGCCATAATAATGAACCAATTTTAAAAATTATTTTATCAAACCAAAATATGAAAGCCAAAATAAAAAATGCTACTTCATATCACAAATTAAAACAAATATTTTAAGAGCAAAAAAATAATTAGCAAGTAATTTTTTTCAAACCCTGCAAATAAGGCTGTAAAACTTCTGGCACATCTATTGAGTAATCGGAGTTTTGGTAGTTTTCTAAAATCGCTACCAAAGTTCTGCCTACCGCCAAAGAAGAGCCGTTTAAGGTATGGGCAAAAAAACTGTGATTATTTTGTTTATATTTAATATTTGCCCTTCTTGCCTGAAAATCGCCACAATTAGAACAGCTAGAAATTTCACGATATTTATTTTGTGAGGGCAACCACACCTCTAAATCGTAGGTTTTTTGAGCACAAAAACCCATATCTCCTGTGCAAAGTAAAATTTTACGAAATGGCAAACCGAGCTTTTGCAATACTAAACTAGCAACTTCGGTCATTTTAAGATGCTCTTGCTGAGAATCTTCGGCGGTGGTAATTGAAACCAGCTCAACTTTTTTAAATTGATGCTGACGAATCATCCCCTTGGTATCTTTGCCCGCAGCCCCTGCTTCTTGACGAAAACACGGTGTGTAGGCAGTAAATCGCAAAGGTAACTGCTTGGCATCAAAAGTTTTGTGGGCAACCAAATTAACCAACGAAACTTCGCTAGTAGGAATTAACCAATAATCATCGGCAGTTTTAAAAGCTTCGTCGGCAAATTTTGGCAACTGCCCTGCCCTTAACATTGCTTCAGATTTTACTAAATTTGGCGGAGAAACTTCGCAATAACCATTGTTTAAAGCAACATCGAGCATAAAATTTGCCAAAGCCCTTTCAAGATTTGCCAAAGGGCCAGTAAGAGTAGAAAATCTGGCTCCAGACATCAGGGCAGATTGCTCAAAATCGAGCATTTTTAAGTTTTTACCAAGCTCGTCGTGAGCAAGCGGGGTAAAATCAAACTCTCTGATTTTACCAAAAGTTGCAACGACCACATTTTGCTCTTCGCCAGCACCGATTGGCACATCGTTTTGTGGCAAATTAGGAATTTGTAGCAACAATTTTTCTAGCTCAAGCTCGGCAATATTTTGCTCTTGCAAAAGTTTTAGTTGCTGATTAATATCTTTCACCTCTTGCGATAAGTTATTTGCCTGCTGTTGATTTTGCTCTTTTTTAGCAATAGCAATAGCATTTACTATGGTGTTTTTTTTAGCTTGTAAATCTTGTATTAACTGGATTTGTTGTTTTCGTTTTTGATTAAGATCGATAATTTGTTGGGCAGAAAAATTATTGCCTCGATTTTGCATTGCCACATCGAAATTTTGTGGATTCTGACAAACATATTGTAAATTTATCATAAAATAGAAAGTTGATTAGTGTCGGCATCAAACATTTTGCGATAAAAGCCGTTTAAAGCCATTAGTTGTTGATGATTACCATATTCGGCGATTTTTCCTTGGTGAATAAAAGCGATTTTTTGACAATTACTTAAAAACGATAAACGATGAGCGATGGTAATAACTGTTTTATGGCTAGCAAGCTGATTTATTGCCTGCATTACCAATTGTTGATTTTGATTATCGAGAGCCGAGGTTATTTCATCGAAAAGTAATATTGGCGAATCTTTAATAATGGCTCTTGCCAAGGCGATTCTTTGCCTTTCGCCACCAGAAATTTTGATGCCTTTTTCGCCCACCAAGGTATCGAGACCATTTTCTAAAGATAAAATAAAATGTAAAGCTGGGGTATTTTCTACTAACGACAAAACTTGTTGCCGAGTAATATTTTTATTAACATAAGCAATGTTTTCAAATACTGTGCCAGAAAAAATAAAAGAATTTTGGGAAATATAAGCAAATTGCTCTCTTAAAACAGCCAGAGGTAAAGAATTAATATTGTGATTATTTAACAATATCTGCCCACCATTGACCTGCTGAAACCTAAGTAATAATTGTAAAATAGTGCTTTTACCAGAGCCACTTAACCCTACAATGCCAATTTTTTCGCCATAAGCAATTTGTAAATCAAGGTTATCTAAAATATTATGCCGAGTGTTTTCTTGGTAACAAAATCTCACTTGACAAAAATTAATAGTGATCGGAAGTTTAATTATAAGATTTTCTGACGGTTGCTGATTTGATATGGCCAAATTTGGTTTAATATTTAAAAGCTCGCCAATTTTTTGCAAAGCTCCATTGGCAGTTTGCATTTGACTAGTAATTTGACTAAGCCCAACCAAAGAAGTTGCTACCAACACTGCATAAAATAAAAAAGAAGAAAGATCGCCTGCGGTTATTTTGCCAGATAAAACATCATGACCACCAACTAGCACGATAATTGCAACCGATCCAAAAGAAATAGCAATAACTAAGGCAACCAGTAAAGCTTTAAGATGGTTTTTTTGTAAAGAAACTTGCAAGGCCGTGTTGGATTGTTGATTAAAATTAGCAATTTCACGATTTTCACATAAATATGCCTGAATAGTTTGAATACCGTTTAAGCTTTCTTCGATGTGTGCCGAAACAGAAGCGATGGCATTTTGAGTTTGATAAGCAACTTTTTTTAACATTTTACCAATAAAAATAATCGGCAAAATCGCCAATAAAATAACCAAAAAAGCCAACAAGCTTAGTTTAGCATTAGTAAAAAATAACAACAATAAACCACCAATAAACAAAACTGAATTTCTTAAAAAAAACGAAATATTATTGCTGATAACATTATAAATTATCGCTGTATCAACAGTAAGCCGAGAAATAATTTCGCCGGTTTTGGTGGCAGTAAAAAAATCGGGCGAGAAAGTTAAAATATGAGCATATAATTTTTGCTTAATGTCGTTAATAACATTTTCGGCAACCGAATTAATTAAAAAAGAACGATAATAGCCAGCAACAGCCAAAACCAGCACAGCCAAAACCACCACCACAACCATTAAGTTAAGATGCGGATTTAACTTATCAAAACCAAAATCGATAAGATATTTTATGGCTTTACCAAAAAATAACACCATTATAGCAGTTATAAATAAAGCCAAACAAGCTAAAGCAACTCTTTTTTTATAAGGCCGAAAATAAGGCAGTAAAGACCATAGCCCAAAAACTTTATTCTTGATCATTTTGTAAAATTAATTTACTA
>Ga0214923_10008092_pt1 | contig 11294 bp, 10 predicted proteins | sample LL1510_MetaG_FD_177993 | JGI IMG/M metagenome (GOLD analysis project Ga0214923, IMG submission 177993) | Freshwater microbial communities from Lake Lanier, Atlanta, Georgia, United States - LL-1510 | ecosystem: Environmental > Aquatic > Freshwater > Lake | place: USA: Georgia | collected... | reverse complement strand
ATCCACCTCATAAGTCTTACAGCAATCGCCAGAAATCATTATAACTTAACTCCTCGTTCATTAACCAAGCAACCAAAGCTAGCTCCAACACTATTAGCCACTAAATTATTGAAAACTGCTTTCCATAATCGACTAGATGGTTATCTAGTATGGAATTCTCAAAGCCAGCCAAAGCTAAGGCCCATTAATCTTAGACGCTCATATTTTCATCGATCTATTAATCAGAAAGACTGGACCTTTCTTTCCCTGCAGAGGCTTGAAAAATATATAGTTCTCGACATAAGCGAGTATCCTTCCTCTTGGAATTTTGGGTATCTAGCAACCAATCAAAATTATTTACATATGCCCGCAAAGTCATTTAGTTTTGAAGAATTAGCCGCACTCTGTCAGCATGCCACCGCAATTCACACCATAGACTCTATGCTCGGGCACCTTTCTGCTTCTTTAGGCTTAAAATTTGATTTATTACTTGCCAAAGGCCATGAACAGAGATGGTTTATAGACTACAACAATACACAATCTATGTATACCCAAGAAGCCACCATCTGGAAACAATCAAAACTGCATCAATGGCAGAATCTAGAAAAGATTGGTCCACTATCACCAATCGCTGATTAAGCATCAATCTGTTAATATAATTTTCCGTTGATTAGTTTTTCAAGCATATCCCCGAAGTCAATGGTTGGCTCCCATTGAAGCTTTTCTTTGATTTTTTTTGTAGATAGCAATGTTTGCCTTAGCTCCAAAGGGCGGAAAAGCTTTTGATCAATCTGCATAAACTCATGGCAGCTTAAACCATAGTAATTGAATACATATTCAGCAAAATCAACAAGACTAGTAGCTTTTTCCGCTGCCACAATATAATCATCAGCTTCAGAAGCTTTTGCCATTAATAATAATGCTCTTACATAATCTGGAGCCCAGCCCCAATGCCTCACAACGCTTAGATCTCCCATTCTAACCCTAAAAGATGAATCATTTTTACAATTTTTAGCCGCCGCTATAATCTTTTGCGATACAAATCTCTCCCCCCTCAAGGGTGATTCATGATTAGACATTATTGCCGTAGAGGCATGTAGTCCATAGGCCAAGCGATAGGAGGAGACATGCCAAAATGCAGCAGATTTAGCAACTGCGTAGGGACTTCTTGGCCTAAATGCTGATGATTCACTGGCTGGGGTATCTCGCTCGCCAAAACACTCTGAACTACCTGCATTAACAAATCGAACTCCCTGTCCATCCATTCTGATCGATTCTAATATATTAAGAGTTGCTGTTGCAATACTCTCCACAGACTCCACAGGTTGATCAAATGAAAGGCCAACACTTGTTTGCCCAGAAAGATTAAATACCAAATCTGGCCTTACAATACGAAAAACATTAAAAACAGATCGAAAATCAGCTGGTTGAACCTCCTTGCAAACAACCTCAGAGGCAATATGTAATCTTTCAAGATTATGCAGCTTTGTAGTTGCAAGATCTCTAGACGTACCTACAACTGAATATCCCTCTTCTAAAAGCAACTTGGCCAAATAAGCGCCATCCTGTCCCGTAATCCCAAAAATAAGTGCTGTTTTCATTTAGATTAAATAAGCGCAAGGTCAACGCTTTTACAACTGAATGCCCCGCTTAATGCTCCAAGTATTAAAGGTTTGTGCATTGGCTTGTTTCATTGGTCAGCACAGTATAATATATCATCAATAGGCTCCAGCTCATGATTCTAGTTTATTCAACGTTTTACGGCATACCATCGTTCACAAGAGACTCCATTGCCAATCATCTAGATTATTGCAATAGGCACCAATACGACTACTTTCCAGACTTCCGCGAGAAGCCCACTGAAAGGCAATTCTCCTGGGCAAAAGTTCTACTAGGGATTCAACATCTGGAATCAAACAGATATGAGGCCATCTTCTGGATGGATGCAGACTCCTGGTTTCTCAATCCGCAAATTCGTATAGAGGATTGGCTGCACAACCATCCCGAACCCATTCAATTCACAGGTGATGAGAATGATATTTTTAATGGAGGACATTTTCTCCTGAGAAACTGCCCAGAAAGTATCGAATGGCTAAAAGCCTGTTGGCAGATTTGCCACAGCACTGATCCCAGTTTTGTTACTACCCACAAGGATTCCCATCACCTCTTTGATCAACCCGGCATCCTTGCCGTCCTTGGGGGAGCTGATCCCCAAGACCCCAGCAGTTGGGCCCAGGGCTTTAATGCCGTTAATGGATACCCTGGTAATCCCCTACGCCACCAGCACAACTTCCAAGAGGCCTATGCCCCCACCCACGCCAGCCGTTGCGACGCCGCCCGTTCCCTGATCTGCTACCGCTGGCGTGCCCACTGCAAAATTCACCCCCAGCGGGCCATGAATTCCTATCCCTGGTTCATGGGCCCCAACGATTTCATCGTCCACTTCGTGGGCAACACAAAACATCTGATGACCGAATGGCGTGACCGCTTCTGCTTTTACCCCAGCTGAAGTTTTGGTGCTCGCCCTTGCCCCCGAGCACTACTACCGCACCCCCCTTCTCGCTGGCACCCGCCAACTATTCATCGGCCCAGACGTTCAAAACGAAACCCACCAGGGGTCCCATCTCTGCCTGCGGCTACAACCCCATTGGCTGGATGGTCATCAGTTAGCCCCCGTATTGCAACAGCTTGGCTTCAGCCCTGATCTAGTGCTTGTGAAAGCAGATGCCAGCTGTAGAAATCACCTGCGCCAGCTCCAGGCCCTGCCCGGCCGCAAGGTGCTGCTGATGGGCGACACCCATCACCTGCCCCAGCCGCTGCAATCCATGCTCGGCTACGCCCTGGCTGAACCCTGGGACCTGATCTCCTCCGAACACGACCGCCACCACCTGCCCTGGTGCGCAGAAGCTGGCCTAAACCAGTTGATCTGGTTGCCCTGTTACACCATCAACCCCCATCGCCTTTCCCCCCAGGCCCCCCAGGATCCCCGCGCCGTTTTTGTGGGTTCCCTAAGCCCCCATCACCGCCAGCGGCAACGGCTCCTCGAAGCCCTTCCCAGCCATGGCCTAAACCCCCTAATCACCGGCGCCAGCCAGGCCCAGGCCGCCCAGCTCTACAACCGCCACCTGGTGAGCCTCAATGTGAGCCTCAACGCCGATCTCAACTTTCGGATTTTTGAAATCCTTGCTGCCGGCGGCTGCCTCCTAACCGATCGCCTCGGCCCCGATGCCGGGCTAGATCAATTGCTAGTAGAGGGTCAGCACTACCTCGCCTACAGCACCCCAGCGGAAGCCGCTGCCCAAGTGCAGCGGCTTCAGGCAAACCCCGGCTTGCGCCAAGCCATTGCCAATGCTGGCCATCAGCTCTATTGGGAGCACTTCAGCCCCCAGCAGCAAACCAAGGCCCTATTGGCTGCCCTTTCCGGCGCAGCCATCCCAAGCCCTTTCCTGGCACCAGCCTAAGGTCTGCCCCCATGGCCCCTACCCTCCATCCATTTCTCCAGCATCAGCTGGAGCTCTACGAACTGCTCCAGCAGCTCCATCAGCAACAACCCGAGCTCGCCCTCCACTGGCGTGCCCCCGGCCCAGGCCTACTAAAGCGCCATCTCGCAAACCTGCCGCGGCTCCGTTGGGTGCCAGAAGCAGATTGCCACCTCTTGATAGCCCCAGCCCAAGAGCTGCTGAGCCATCCGCCCCAATGCCCTCGTCCCCTGCTGCTCAGCGATCCCTTTCCAGTAAACCCCCAAGCCCTAACAGCGCTGTTGCTCCTCGGGTACCGCAACACTGGCAGCAACCGCCTGCTGGAACCACTCCATAGGGAAATCACCCCAGGGACTGGTTTACGCATCCTTGTACTCACCAACCTCTATCCCCCCCAGGAGCTGGGCGGCTATGGCCGTTCGATCTTTGATTTCGCAAATCACCTGCGCTTGCTGGGCCACAAAGTGCAAGTGCTCAGCAGTGACGCCCCCTATCTCGGTGGCGACACAGGCCATGACCAACAGGTGGACAGGGGCCTGCTGCTGCTGGGAAGTTATGAAGGCGGCCTCCATCCCATAACCAACCCCCAGGAACGGGAGCGCCGCACGCAGCACAATAGGCAGCGACTGCAAATGCAGATCCAAACATTCCAACCCCAGGCTTGCTTAGTGGGCAACCTCGACATGGTCGGTCCGGAGCCCCTGCATCAACTCAGCCATCACCACATTCCCTGTTGGCACCACCACGGCTTCTCCCAGGCCGCCTTTCCCGCCGATCAGCTGCCCTCCCCAGCCCTATATCAACCGGTAGCCAATAGCCATTTTTCTGCCCGGGCAATTGCAAACCAGCTACCAACTTTTGCCCCCATTCCGGTGATTTATCCCGGCGCCCAAACCCATCTATTCAATAGTCTCAACCACATTCCCCTAACGGAAGGGCTACGCATTGGTTTTGCTGGCCTGCTGATTGGCGCTAAAGGTGCCCACATCCTCTTGGAAGCTCTCAATATCCTTAAGCAACAACAGGTGCAGTTTGAATGCGTGCTAGCTGGTGGTAGCTTATTTGATGATTATCCCCGTCAGTTAGAGCAATACGTTGTCCAGCAAAGCCTTAGCTCTCAAGTGCGCTTTGTTGGCAAACTTGAACGCCATCAACTGCGCAGTTTGTTTGAGCAATGCAATGTGTTTGTATTTCCTTCCACCTGGGAAGAGCCCTTTGGCATCAGCCAGGTAGAGGCCCTTGCCGCTGGGCTATTGGTGGTAAGTAGCGGCACCGGAGGTGCTGGCGAAACAATTCACGATGATATCAATGGTCGTCGCTTTCAACCGTCAAACAGCAGCGATCTAGCCCAAGTTCTCGCAGATATCTCCCGCAATCCCCAATACCATGAGCCCTTGCGTAAACGCGCCAGAAAGCTGGCCCAAAGCCACTTTGACACCGGTCGTGAAACAACTAAATTAGCTGCACTTATTTATGCCGGCATACATAGATCTCAATCATCAACTCTCTTTATTTAGTTGTTCCCACAGGGCCACATCTGCACAGTATCGCTCACCAATTCGCTGCCAACTGCTAGAGCAATAATGCTGCTGGAAGGGAATTGACTGACCGGAACGATTCGTCCATGGCAACTCAGCCTTGATATCATACTTCACACAAAATCGCCTAAAATCACTAGCCAACAACTCAGTTCGCAATAAATTAGGCACCATCAATACATCCGCTTCATCCACTAAATAATCCCTCTGGGGGCGTAAATGGGCATGATCCAGGGTTTCAGTAGCATCAACAAAATCTCCAAAACTGAGCCCCTCCAATTCAATACCCATCTTCTTAGCCATCAGCTTGAGATGGGTATCAGTATTAGTAAATACTGAAGCAAAGCGGGCCCAAGGGTTGCGAACAGCTGCCAGGGTTATAGAACCAGATAATTCCATCGCCCAGCGCTGGTGAAGCTCTTGCCAAGTAAGATGCTGTAGGAATGCACTACACCAACCCATAGCCAACAACGTGGAATCCTTGATTTCTCCATAGAGGATCTGTTGATTTTCTTGGTCCCATGGGCCATGCATGCCCAAAGCCTGCTCAAGGCTGGTGCCGCCGGTTTTTGGTATATGAATTAGTAGCAGCCTACGGTCTGGGGTACAGGGCATTGAAAGCTCTTAAATCCCTATGGAAGCAGTAGTTGCTGATTTTGCCAGAAATGGTGTAAAATGAAACTTTAACTTTTGGTCTATGAAACGCTTATCCTTTGCCCTTGGGCTTGCCTTTTTGGCCTGCCTCAATGCCTGCAGCCCGAAGCAACCCTCCGCCCCTAGCCAATCGAGCCAGCCAACCAAAATTCAGGTGGGCTCCATTCAAATAAGTAAACCGACAGACTACAATTCTTTTATAAAGATCCGCAACACAGAACTTGTTACAGCCGTGCGCAATAAGCAAATAACCCCAGATCAAGCCCGCACTTTCCTCAAAGCACAAAAACACAGGCTTGGCTTGCCTAATCCAAATCAAACCCGAGGGCTAGATAAAATCCTTAAAGAACAGGGTTTAGATCGTTAAATTTATAATTTTTCACTTCTCCACCAATGTGAAAAATTCATTTCAAAAGAATTGGTCTGTAAGCCTAATTCTTAATTGTCACAATGAAGGCCTATTAACTGCAGCGGCATTCCGCAGCCTCGAGGCAGCTGCCAGTGAGCTGCTCACAATGGAAATACCAGTAGAAATTATCATATGCGCCGACAAACCTAATCCCATTACATTAGAAGTAGCAAAAACCCTAACTAAATCCTGCCGTTTCCGAGTTCAATTATTAAGGGTAAATTTTGGTGATCTCTCCCAGTCCCGAAATCGTTCCGTTCGCTCAGCTCGCAATTCCTGGGTAGCCTTTCTAGACGCAGATGACCTTTGGTCTTTTAACTGGCTAAAAGCAGCACATTTATACCTTCTCAATTTCGACAAACCAAAGCAAATAATACTCCATCCCGAAATAGATGTCTTTTTTCCTGATGGCTACATACTCTCTATGCCAAACCAAGAACAACTGGTTGACCCACTTGGCACCCTACTCGCAGACAACGTTTGGGATTCGCTATCATTTGCTCACCGCAGTATCTATTTAAATCATCCTTATCGGGAGAACCGCTTATCCCATGGATTTGGTTATGAAGATTGGGCCTGGAACTATGAAACCGTTAAGGCTGGATTTATACATCGCATCGTTCCCGAAACGTGTCATTTTAAGCGGCGACGCCCCCAATCACTCAGTGAGCGTAGCAAAGATCTCTCAGTATTAGTAACTCCGCCACTGTCATGATTGATCTACTCGCCTCAGTTCAACCCCCCAGTGAAGAGGGGATTTGGCTATTCCATGCCAAAAGCTATCAGGCTGCCCTTGGCAAAGATGAAATCCTGGATCTAAGCGAAAAAAATATTTATCAAGAGCTTCTGCAGCATTGGCTCAGCAAAGGCTGTTTTGCAGGCTTAAGCCCCACCCCTCGCTTTGATGTTGCTTTCTATCTGAAAACTAATCCAGATGTAGAGGCAGCAGGTATTCCTCCATGGATACATTGGTGTGAACACGGTGCTAAGGAAGGTCGCTTGCCGCATCCTGCATTCCCAAGGGAATTGCTAGATGGGCGCCCTGGCCCAGAGGCTATGCGGGCCTGGATTGAGCAGATTGGAGAGTCCCCACCATCCATAGACTGGCTGGAACCTTTATGGCGCGCAGCTTTATCCCATGAGCCAGATTTAGGTCGTTTGAACTGGCAAGATTCTCTACTTAGCAATCAACCGTTTCGGGGCACAAAACGGGCCTTACACACCACTCGCCTACGGGCTTTAATGCCTAAAATTCAATACCTTGCTCTTCTACCGGGCATGTTTATTGGCGGGGCCGAACGGGAGGCATCCATCGCTTTGCGATATCGAGCCGAACATTTTGGAACCGAAAATCTTTTAATCCTTTGTACAGATAGCGATAACAATCAAGCCCAAGATTGGTTTAATGATCTTGGTCAAGTCTACTGGGTTAATGGTGATCCCAAGCTGGCTTTAAACCGACAAGAATCTTCATTACTAGTGGCACAGATTGTTTGTGGTTGGGGGCCTAAGGTTGTGATGAATTTCAATAGCGGTGCCGGCTGGGAAGCCATGGCTAGATGGGGACCCCAAATGGCCAGTCGCAGTGAAACTTATTCCTGGCTATTTTCTAGAATTTGTGGAGAACGGGGGGAGCCATTAGGCTATGCAGACCAGTATGCTCGGCAGGCACTTCCTTGGCTTAAAAGTATACTGTTTGATAATCATACATTCGCCAAGGAATTAATTGATAGTTACCTTTTGCCTAGCGATCAAGCCCAGAAACTTAAAGTATTATATCAACCAATAGATCAACATCCCCCCAATCCCCCAGGCGGTATAGCAATACTTTGGGCGGGTCGTTTAACTGCCCAAAAGCGACCTGAACTATTAGCGGCAGCAGCTCGCAAGTTACCTGAGTTGCGCTTTGAAGTATGGACTCCCCAAGATTTCAAAGTGGAAGCTCCAAATTGGGGGCTTGATTTACCTAATGTATTTGGGTGTGGGAGCTACTTAAATATAGATGATCTACCGCTTGAACGATATGCAGTGGCATTGTTTACATCTGCTTTTGAAGGTCTGCCAAATCTTCTTCTTGAATTAGGCGCTTGCGCTATGCCAATAGTGGCCAGCGCAGTAGGTGGAGTACCTGAACTGGTGCAATTGTCCACAGGCTGGGCCGTAGACACAAGCCAAGGAAATCTTGAGGAACAAGCGGATAAGTTAGTTGCAGCAATCCAGGAAGTAATAAGCAACCCAAAAGAAGCACTTTCAAGAGGATTAGCCCTGCAAAAGCTTGTTCGCAAACGCCACAATCCTATCAATTACTGGCAATCGGCTAAACAATATTCTAACTTCTTTAAAAAGTAATTTTATCTAATTAGGACTTTCCTCCTTTTTGCTCACAATTACTTAAGCAGCCTTCATGTTGATCATATACTTTCTATAAGCATGATTTTTGCAATCAATCCAGCTTGGGTTTATCGCTATTATTTCGTCTATATAAACCGCTATATTCTTCAATCCAACTAGTGGTTTCACCTTGCTGCTACTATAGGCAAACAATAAACCTTAAAATAAAATCTATTTATAATATTTATTGCTATCTTTTTGCTGTCTTCAGCACTCTTGCATAGAGAGCCGCTAATCAAATCTTTAACGCATTAATCATTGCACATTATTTAGACATGCGCTATGATCTCAATGAAATGAATCTTTTGTTGCTATGCTGAGCCACATAAAATTATTCTTAAATTCTGGAACCCATCAAGTAGCTTTATTCAAGGGGCGCGATCAAGAAAATGATTGGCTTGAAAATCTGCCAGCCAACGTTGTATTACATGGCAATTGGCAGCAATTGCCTCTAGAAGAACTTATAGACTTACAATATATTATTGATCAAGGTTTTCTTATTGATGGTTTTATATCAAAGCATTTGGTTTCCAATAATCCACAATTCAATAATTCTCAGCAGACCGATCAGATTTCCTTCCTTCATTTGTTGGAAAAACTTATAAATACACATTTACAATTAGCTGATCAGGCAGCAGCAGCCTCAAATTTGCAGAAAGAAACTACTATATGCTTGCAAGCAGCTGGCAGCCTTTATGATTTTCCCGCAAACTATACGGATCAAATCACGGCTATTGCCAGAAACAATTATGCTTCATTCTTACTACGAGCGGTAGATGCTCAGGTAAAACTCTATCAAGTCAACCCATCATTAAATATTGCCATCCAAATTGCTGACATTTTTGCTGAACTCTCAGAGCTTACTTGGCCTAATCTTGAAGACTTTCTTCAAAAAAGTAATAATAATCAGCTCTTTTGGCTGCGTAAAGCTTTAGCATTGCAAATCGATATTGCTGCTGCTGCAGAAAAAGATTTAGATTTAAACGAAGCCGCATCAGCTTATATTATGATTTTTGAAATACATCAACGTATGGTTCAGATCACAGGTTAACAACTTTTTGCGCTACTTCAGTTAACAAGTTTTTTGGGCCTTAGTGGGAGCAACTAGCAGGAATCTGATCGCAATTGCTTGAGCTGGGAATTAATGAAACTGGCGGACCACCTTTGAATTCCGCCAGAGCCACATTTTTAATCTCAACTTCGAGCACTATTACTGATGCAAATGCACAATCATCCCCACTCTGGAGAATTCATTTTTGGCACTTATCTCGATCTCTGCGGCCTCACCATTCGTTATGTAGCTAATCAACTAGGGATCTCTGATTCCCTATTTAATATCAGCTAAGAAATATGGATAAGGATGTTTCTGAACAGCCATAAATTTTATACTTGATGATACTTTAAGTACCCAGAAAGTTGCAATCTAGATTTGTCAACCTTCCTGGCACTGACCTGCCCTATTAACCAAGGTCTGATTCCCCAAGGCGAGCACCTGACCAAGCGGTATTCTCAGTCGGTGGCACGGCGGGAGGTGAATGTCATTTGGTGTAGTGAGGTGGGGTGAATACGCAATGTCTTGAGGACTAGTCATGGACCACTCGGCCGCTGCAATGATTACGTCGATACAGATTATTGGGTGTTGATCTCTGAAACCATTTGAATATTAGTTGATATGGCATATTAAGAAGGCGCTATTATTTATTTAAAATAGTATATCGCCTGCTTAGCCCTTACTATTTAGTTTAAGAACCCTGGTATCATTGACATGAAATATAGTAAAATGATAAGTCCCACCATAATAAGTTTTAAGCAAATACAAAAGATAGTACAAAATTTCCTAGCGTAAGGAATGCGCACGAATTAATCTAGGATAATTTGCTTAGCAATTAATAATAAAAATAGAGAATAACCAATACATGTAATTAAAATATAAATCACAAACATACAAACTAGGTGCAATGCAATTAAAGATTTCGCAAAATCTAGAATAATTAGTCACTGGAAACAAAGTGCCTTACCTAAAAATGCGAATCCATCATAAATTGTACCTATTGGTAATTTACTTGAGGCATTTGCTTGCGAAAGATAATAATGCTTTCCTAAGGCATTGTAAAAAAATCTTCAAATTGAAATTTACTCTATTCATTCAGAAATTGACGAACCTGTAAAAAGGAAATCACTTCATATTTTCAGTGTCTATTGGGTTGTGACCATAAATTAAATTATTTACAAAGCGATAAACTAGTTAACCTGTCAAATAATTAAAATAAGGAAGACAGCTTTGACTTTACTTGTTTTAAAAAAGAGAACCAGTATCTGGATCAGATATAGGTATTATATCTAAAGAGGGATTTGGCAACGTTGTATATTGATAAATGTCTTTGTTAAAAACCATTTAAATTTAATGCAGAAAGGATCTGTGATGCAACTCTACCATTGATAGTTGCATCTGATTTTATTGAATCTAACTAAGTAAAATTATTTCTTTTTAATTTAAATACATACTCATATTGTGATCTTCAAACCGTTTAGTAGCAGCATCCGATAAACCAGCCTGCGGCCCAAGCGCCCATGGCGCCGGCCCAATTCGCGAATCCGCCACACTAGTTTTTATCCTAAATCGCCGCCAGCCGGCAGAAACGCCTGAGGGAATCCCAGAATCGATACTGCAGATCCATCACGGCCCTGCGCAAATGTTCCATTTTTAGAAGTTAGCATGGCAAGCTCCTACTGCTTCGACGGGCCTGGGGCTATAGGTGGGTGTTTTGCTGCTCCAGATCCCTATGGCGCTTGGCTTCTGTTGCTTCCATGCCGCCGTATTGATGCAGTATTTTCAGCGCTGAA
>Ga0214923_10008091_pt1 | contig 11295 bp, 13 predicted proteins | sample LL1510_MetaG_FD_177993 | JGI IMG/M metagenome (GOLD analysis project Ga0214923, IMG submission 177993) | Freshwater microbial communities from Lake Lanier, Atlanta, Georgia, United States - LL-1510 | ecosystem: Environmental > Aquatic > Freshwater > Lake | place: USA: Georgia | collected... | reverse complement strand
ATAGAGTCGAGGGAGGAGTTATGGAAATGAACAATATACAAGATAAATATGATCCAACAGTTTATGGAGCACAACAACTTTGGTATGGAAATGAAGATTATGGAGATTATAAAGAAAATGTTATTCCACAATATTCAAACTTCTTAAATGGGGGATTACAACTCGAAAAGACAAAAGACGTTCCTTCGGAAGTCGTTAATATTCAAAAAGATAAAGTAAAAGAAAAGTTTGACTTTGTTAATCTAGACTCTCCTTCGGTTGTAAATGAACAATATGGTAATATGGGTAAAGTTCAACGTTTCAATGATCAATATAGAAACACAAACAGAACTCCATTAAGTTCTATTCAAGGGGTCACACCAATTACAAACCAACTTATTCCAGAAAGTCCAAGTTATGTATATACAGATGACTATTTTAAACAACCTTCTACAAGAACTTATTTACAAGATATTCAACCAAAGATGTATAGTTATGCTGTGGATCAAACTCCTATTAATAGTAATATTGGTATTAGTTATTCTCCACAAATTGCTCCACGTTTTATGGATCAAATAGTTGATGCTAACAAACGTAATTATCCTTTAATGACAAGAATAGATCCTCAATTAGTAAGAGATGACGGCACACCTGCTCAAATCCAAATGAATCCTGTCAGAAGCGATTGGTCTGCTAAGTATTCAGATTATGAGGCTCCTCAAGGTAGTATCAATTTTGAAGATGTTTATGATCCTCGTTATTCATCTTATGGCGATCCATATAGAAGTTACTCAGATATAAATTTAGGTCAAACAAGATACTATTATGGAGATGTAGATGCATATAGAATGCCAAACTTTATTCAACGTTCCAATGTCGACTTTGTTGAATATAGAACTCCGCAAAATCAAGTTTGGAGCGAATATAACAGAACAGCTTCCTTAGATGATGTAAAGGCAACAGTAGAAAGTCAAACCACAGCAGATGAGTTGTTCCACAGAGAAGATATGATGGAACACTTGATGAGTAAGAGAAACCGTGAAAGCTGGCAACTCAAGAATGCTCCAATTAGTAGAGCAGCTAGATCAAACATGCCATTTGGTCCAACTTAAATCAATCTTATTAAAGTTGCATTGGTTAATTTGAAATTAAATTAATTGATTTATAATTTAATTTCAAATTATAAATAATAAAATGGATTCATATCTAGAATATTTTGAACTAAAACAAAATTATTCCGACAAAGATCTTTATGATGCTTATAGAATGAAACTTGCTAGCATTAACATTGATGATTCTTTATCAAAATCTCAAAAAGAGATTCATAAAACCACAACAACCGATATCTTTGAAAAACTAAATCGTCAATTATTCATTAGAGGATATGGCATTAAAGATATACAAACACGTAATGATAAGAATAAAGACCAACTTAAGATTTATTTTTAATGATTTAAAATTATATCATTTCTTATTATAAAATGTTCGGACTAGTTGTCGCAGTAGTTTTAGTTAATCTTTGTTTTATTATAACATGCGTCTCAGAATACGCAATTCAAAGAGATCAAAAAATTGAAGAAAAATGGTTTTTAGATAACAACGAAGAATATGAAATTGAATACGAAGAATTAGAAGATTACGAAAATGATGAAGTTAATGTTGATGATGATGATAAAGTTAATGAAGAAGAAGTTGTTGATGATGATGAAGAAGTTGTTGATGATGATGAAGAAGTTGTTGAAGAAGTTGTTGATGATGATGAAGAAGTTGTTGATAATGATGAAGATGAAGAAGTTGTTGATGAAGTTAATGAAGAAGAAGAAGTTGTTGAAGAAGTTAATGATGAAGAAGAAGTTGTTGATGATGATGAAGTTAATGAAGAAGAAGAAGTTAATGAAGAAGAAGAAGTTAATGAAGAAGAAGAAGTTAATGATGATAAACAAGAAGAATTTGAAGTTCTTAACAAAGAAAAAGTTGAATAATAAATTGTATTTACACAATTTATTATTAAAAATATGCAGGATGATGTATTGCAGAGTCGTATTTTATAAACATTGAAGAACGTTTCATTTTTATTAATATAAGAATGAATAACGCAAAAATAATAATGTCTCTCATATTATATTTTAAAAAGATAAAAATAAATTAATTATTTCTCTTAAATAAATTAAAATATTAGTTTTAGTTTTATTAAATGTGTCTAGACAATATTCTTCTAATTTATCAATAGACAAACTTATATTTATACTAGAAAAACTTTGTATTTTTTCTAATACATATAATTGATCAACATCTAATAAATCTTCCATAAATCCTAAACAATGCTGTATTTCTAATTCGGTTGGAGGGTCATCATCATCCTCAAACATTATTTGCTTTACTATCGATATTGATCTTACATAAAAAAATCTCGCTATATCTTCCTTAAATTCTTCTTCATTTTTAAATGCTTTTATAACTTCATATGCGCAATAAGTTACATAATGTCTAAAAATATCACGATCATTATTTTCTCTTTCACAATCTTCGTAAATAATATGCTTTTCTCTTTGACTAAAAACTCTTTCATATGATTTATATATTTCAAAATAAACATATTTTTGAGAAGTATTCGTCTCTAAATGGCGTTTCAATTCTTTTTGAGATAAATACATATTTACATTTTTAATCTTATATACAACACCATCTACTCTTGTATAAGCAATATAATTACTTTTTTCATACTCTTTTTTAATTTTGAGAACATTTGTATCTTCTCTTCTAATAATGTTATACGAATATTCTTTGATTAGTTGTATAAGATTTTTATCAAATAAATGCGTATTTCCAATTGTTGAATGTAATAACTCTTCCATCTTAATTTTTAATTATTTCTAGTTGAAAGAAATAATTAAAATCAGTTAATTTTTTTAAAATAAAATCACATCTTTGTCAGATATATCTTCTTTTCCATACATCACATGTTCGTATAGACTTAATAAATAAGGATCATCTTCCTCTTTAATCAATTCTAATAAACATTCACAGAAATCATCATTCTTTACATTTTCATTTAAACTTGTAGCAGTTTCTTTAATCTTTGACTTAAATGTTATATTCTTTAAATTTTCTTGTTTCATTGCATCTTTAAATAACGATGAATTTTTAATTGCCTTAAACTCATCTTCATTTCCAGAAAGAACAATTTTATATTCTGTGTCTTCTTTCATTTTTTCCAAGGTTTCTTCTAAGTTTGTCACATCCGCATATAAAATCTTCTTTTTACGAATTGTTAAATAAACATCTTCCTTTTTTACCTCGCCATCTTCTAAACTTATCAAACATAAGGACTTATCATCTTGATCACCAAACGCGTGTTGCATACTACTACCAGTATAAAAAGCGTTTTTCTTAACTTGTTGTTTATCATGTATGTGACCGCTAATTAAATAAGGATACTCGTCTTTCCATTCTTCAACATCTTTAGCAATTATCATACCCATCTTTGCGTTATCAATCAATTGATGTCCAAAAACAATCTTTGCTTCTTTCCAATTAGTAACATGATTTAAAGCCTCAACAAATCTTCCATCTGGAACATAAGGACACAAAACAATTTCTTCGCCGTCTTCGTATGAAAAGTTTATTTTGATAGGATAGTCTACGATAGTAAGTCCTTCCCATTCTTTCAAAGAGTTGAGCCAATGATTTTTTGTTAAGAAAATTGTATTAGATGTTGCGTCATGATTTCCAACTAGTGCATAAACGGGTATTTTAAAACTAATTAACATTTTAAAAAAATTTACGGCATTATTTAAAGCGACAGTGTGAAGTTTTTCATGAGTGTGTAAAATATCTCCTAATACAATAATCTTACACAATTGAGATTGATTAGTTTCGATCCATGTTTGTAAAAGATTTATGAAATTAATAGAATCTTCAACATTATCAACTTTAAAGTGTGGATCTCCTATTGCGAGAATCTTTGACATTTTTAATTATATATAAAAGTATATATAATTAAATCTTTTTAATCAATTAATTTGTAAAAATTTGTTGACTTACTTTATCTTTTAAGTCTTGTGGAAGTTTGTTTCCAAAGCCGGTTAACTCTTTACGTTTTACATACATTTTATAAAGTCCTAATAACTTTAATGGTTCTAAAGAATGAACATGAGCTTGAACTCTTTCCGGTGTAACTACATTTGTTCTGTCTGCTAAGAATTGTTCATGAAGTTCTCTTATAATATAGTATTGTTCTGGAGGTGCAATACTTACCATCTTTCTTACAAATCTATTTCTATATTTTCTAAAAATATTTAAACAAATATCGTCGACCGCATCTTGAAACTCAATAAAAATATTTCTCTTATCTTGATATAATTGAACAAAATCTTGAACCCGTTCTACATCTCCTTCTTGTTGTAATTCAATATAACGAAGTAAGATATTTGGTTGATTTGCTCTAAGTCTATTTAATCTATCATATTCTTGGATTAAGATCTTAAAGCACTTACCTTCATCATTTATAAAGATAAGACCTTGAATCTTCTTATAATCTAATGTTTTCATATAGTTAAGAACATGATCTAAGCTGTAATCTACTCCTAAATTAACTTCTTCTACTAATTGACCAATACTTGGTGTTTGATTATGAGTAAATGAATGATTGATAGAACTAAACCAACCAATGCAAAATAAGTTAGCTTTTTCATAACCTTGACATACAATACGATTATCTACATATGTTCTAATTAAGAAACAATATACATTTGATTTTTCTAATGTTTCATTTGCCCAAGATTGAAGAAGAACTTCTGAAGGAGAATAAGGATTTGTTTCTTTATAAATTTTATGAACATCGTCGGAAACAATCTTTCTAAGTTCTTCAATAAACAAGTCGCCAAATGTTTGACCAAGACCCCATCTACTCTTGAATGCATCAAGTTTACGACATGTTGTTAAATACCATTTATCTTTATGATAAAATACTCTTAAAAGAGTTGCTTCATAACTTAAGAAACATCTACTGTTTAATATAAGATGTTCATACTTTTTAATTGTTTCAATATCGGTTTCAACAATTTCTGGAGTAAAGTCGAATGTTTTACAAACCGCAATACCTTCTTTTGTTTTAATAACTCCTCTAAATTGTTTAACACAATCTGAAGAATTAATATCGCATTGATCAAAGTGAAAACAATCAAGTTCTTCATTTTGATCAACTATACTTGGAATATAAATATCGTCTTGAGCATCTGCCCAACTTGTTGTATTAGTTTGAGATGACATGATAACAGATTTCTACTTTTTATTAATAGATTTCATTTTTTAAATCTATAATTAATTTTTTTAATGTTAGAGTTTTCACTCTAATATTAAAATGCTATTTAATCTTTTAAATGGTTAATTAATTCTTAATTGTCTTCTTTTTGACAACCTTCTTAACTTGTGGTTCTTCTTCTTGTTCAAATTGAACATCTACTTTTGGTGTTGCATCTTCTTCATCGCCTCCTGCTGCCGGTGTTTCTTCAACTGGAGCGGAAGGTGTTAAGTTGATTTGTGTCTCTGTTTGTCTTGGACCACCAAAACGTAATAATCTACGATGAGAAGTCTTATCTTCTGTCTTGAGTTCCGCTTCATAGATCTTGACTTGAATCTTGATATCTTTACCGACAAAGATTGATTCAAAACGGATTGCCGCACGAATCCAACCCTTCTTGTTGATGTATTCAAGAGGATTAACTTCTTGAGGATTTCCTTCATCATCAACTTCATCTTCAAGATAAAACTTAGAGATGATTCTGCCTGGAATGATATTGTTTTCCTTGTCACGTTTTTCTTTTGCATAGATTAACTTTGCATTTAAAACCGGAGCATTTTGATCTGGCTCTTGTGTCTCCTTATCCTTCATAAAAGATACCGGAGAAATTGAATCAAGTTGTTCTCTAACCTTGATTGCTGATTTACCAACGGATTTCTTAACGTCCGCATTCATAAGATGATCTTTACACTTTTCAACAACTTGTTGAAAAACTTCAAGAGTCTTAATTTGACGTTCGCTTGGAGCGCCTTGGTCAAACATCATAATACCACAAGAATATCCTGTTAAATTGTTTGTATTGTTATCCACTGTTTCCTTGATACCAAACATTCTACATCTGTCCATCTCAAAAACAAGATCACTTTCGGTCTTACCAATACGAGTAAAGATATTGATACGATAGAAAGGAGGAATGTTACCACTTCCTTCTGTTTTGATTGGTGAATCAAATTCAAGATTTGACAAATCATAGTCCATTGGATCGGAGATCTCTGTTGTTTTTGCACGTAAAATTGCCTTGTTAACTTTTGTTGAAGCCGCCATTTGAGAGTTTAGTTTAAGAGTTTATATTAGATTATTGTTATCTTTAAGCCGTATTTCAAAAAGTCAGTTAATATTTGGCAAAAAACTCATTTTTTTTCTTTTTAATTTACAAAATGAATAGAAACATCATCATTATCATAGTTCTTTTAATTTTTCTTTATTACGTTTGGGGAGGAAAAGGCACAGAATCTTTCGCTATCGATGAACTTGCAGATATTGAAACAGACTCTAACGGATCCAAAATAATTTATTCTGTAACAAATCAAATGGGAAAAGAACTTGTCAGTTCCGCTTTCACTCCTGTCATGTGTAATACAGTTCTTATCAATTCACCTAACCAACTCATTCCTAAAACAGAAAAAGGGTGGACTCTCAAAATGATATCTAAAGGCATCTACGTCTTTGAAAAACCTTCACAAAAAGAATGTCTTTACGCTCACTTAGACTCTCTTAAATCATATGCTACAGAAAATTGTAATCACCGTTCCTTATGCGGATTAGAAACATTAGACTTTGAAGGAACTATAGATGAAAATAGTTTAAGAACATATTTTAGAATAGTGAAACTTGATAATGGAAAATATAATATAATTAGCGTTAAAAATAACAAATATATATGCTTAAATAAAGAAGGAGTCAGTATGAAAACAACACCAGATGCAAATTGTCAATTTAATTTTACAAAAATTTAATTTATTCATTTCTTTATTATAAAATGATTAAATTACTACTAATCATCATTTTGATCATCTTTATATTAAAAACATTCTTTTCTAATAAAGAATCTTATTCATATCAAACTCCTAATAACACTCAACTTGCAGCTCTTTCTAGAAATGATTTACAAATTCCACCAGGAGTTGACTTGAGTAATATTAATTTTAAAACAATGACAGATCAAGAATATTCGGACCTCATCATGAAATTACAACAAACAAATGAAAGACCTATCATTAAAAATTTACCAGTCTTTTAAATAAAAATAGTTTTCTTTTTATCTTTACGTTATATAAAATGAATTGGATCCATTTTATCATCGTTGCCTTAATCCTTTACATTCTTCTTAAGGATAAAAAGAAAGAACCCTTTCAACAAGAAAAAAGCTATCTCTCGGATTATTTCTTAGATAATCTATATAAATATTCTAGTTCAACATTAAATGACGACCAACGAAATCCTTATCAAACCATTATTCCAAATACAGAAGCTACGACTTCCGAAATTGATCTCAGTAAAATTGACTTAACCAAACTTAACGACTTACAATATGCCCAACTTGTCTCCGTATTAAAAGGAGCAGGTCAAGTCCAATTGGAAAAAGTTTTGTAACGCATTACTCTTTCAAATAAGTGTAAAATTAATTTAGATTAGTAAAATAATCTAAATTAATTTTATTTTAATTATTCTTCAAATATCAATTCTAACTTTTCTTTCGACTTTTCAACCGCTTGTCTAATTCTATCATACCCTATCTTAAGATTATGTTCATCAATAAATCCGTAAAGCGCTTGTTCATCTATCTTCTTTTGTTTTATCTTCTTCATAGGAGGATATTCTAAATTAAATAAAGTTCTTATTTCTTCGTGATTTAATATACTTATATCATATCCTTCAATCTTATCTATAGTTCCATACCGTTTTATTAAGTCTAATGCTTTTACGGGTCCTACTTTTGGAAGTTTGTTTTTCTTGTTATAATCGCAACCAATTAAGATTCCAAAATCTATGAATTGTGGATGTGTCAATTCCATTGAGGAAAGCAATTCCTCAAGATTCATATAAGTTATTAATCCGCTTTGGACATCAATTGAAAAGACGACTTCATGAGCGCCATGAGATAAACAATCTGTATCGCAACTTATGATAGCGGAACCTAGACCTTGTTTAATCATAGAACAACAATATCCCTCGCTTTCAGAAGGAGATACTACAAAAGGAATTCCCAAAATATGAAGAAGATCTTTAAGATGAACAGTATCTTTTTCTCCAATATAGACCATTTGTTTTTCAAGAGAAGTGATATAGTTTCTAATATCTTCCGCGTCTTTATCATCTAATTTAAAAGAATCTTCTGTAACTTCTACAGGAGTTCTAGAAAAAGAGAGAAGTTTTTTAAGTTTTGTAGTGACCATTTTATCTGCAATCTTTTTAAGAATGTCTTTGAGAAGTTCAATTTCTTCTTTTGTGAATTCTTCTTCATTGTTATATTTTTGAATGCATGTTTCTAGTGATTTTATTTTTTCTTTTATTTTGTTACGTTTTTCTTTTCTTTCATCAATTTCATCTTTTTTTTGGTCTGGAGGCTTTCCATCAAATACGGTAATCACATTGAGTTTGTTATTTTTAAATAGAAGAAAGAGATTAAGCATGGCATTTAACCATCTTCCATCTTGACTTCCAAAAATACAAATATATTTATACATATAGGAAGCTATGTCAAAAAAAACAAATTGATTTGCATATTTACTGATATGATCTTCATTAATTAAGGTAGGATACTTTTGTCTAACAAATGATAAAAATCCATCTAATCCCATTTATAAAGTTTAAAGATATCGTTTATATTATATAAACTTATATCTTTAAAGTCAATTAAAATGGAAGAAAATAATGAGATAACAATACGCGCACTTAAGAAAACAATTCAAACCTTGGAACAAGCATCTGTAATTAAAGATATGGAAATTTTTTCTTTAAATGAACGAGTTAGTTCTCTGGTTGCTGAGAATAAGGGATACGATACTTTATTTGGATTTACGGAGGACATGTCTATGGAAGATAAGATTAAATATAATGAAGATTGTGAAAAAGAAATTGAAGAGGCTGAGGCATCATTAGATGAAGATGCTAAGAAAGAATATTATAGTGAGTTAGAGAAGGAAGATTTGTTAGTAGAATATGCATTGCAAATAAATCAATTGCAATATGAGACATCTGAATTATTTTTAGAATTAAAGAAAGGAGTTGGAGAGAAGAATTACGCCGAATATAAAAAACATAAAAGAAACTTTTATGCAATGATTGAGATTTTTTATAAAATCTATGAAGAAGAAGATAAGTTATACATCTTTGATATATTAATTGAAGCCCTTAGAAAACAAAGAAGAGTCTATAAATTAGATGATTCTATTAAAAACATGAACTAGAGTTTGATAATTTTATGAATAGAGTCTAATTTTCTTTTTAGATGATCGTTTTCAATTTGAAGATCTTTTATTTTGATCATTAAAGAATGTATGAGTTCTTGATCGCTTATTTGTTTTTGCGTCATTTGTTCAAACACTTTTTTATATTCTTTATGATGTCTGTCCACAATTTCTTTTATACTATTCATTAGTAATTATAACATTTATAATAAAAAAATAATTTTAACTTTTTACGGTTAAAATTATTTTTTAATCTTTACGGATATATCCGTTTTAATCCTATCACTTCAAAATTCATAAAATTTCGATCAAGGATGTAATCTAGTATCAACTTCATCTTCTAGTTTAGAAAACTAAAATCCATACGATAAACTAGATTACAAATATATATTTTGCTATCTTTAACTTTACATTTTAAAAATAATTTTAGCCTTAATTGGTTAAAATTATTTTTATATCTTTTTTTTAACAAGAGGTAGATTCGTTTTGTTTTCACCGCTTTTCAAAATTATTAAAACTAATTTTAGGTAAGCGTAACCTTATATGACTTAAGGTTAGAGAGTATTAATCTTTAAGTCATAATTGTTTTCACCCACGCGTTTTTAACGGGAGCCCTAGGCCCGTTGATGTTACTTTTTATTTTTTTTTTTAATCGCCCTCTGGTTACTTATCATTTATTCGTCTAATTCTTCTTCAACTTCTGTTGCTGGTTTGGAAAAGTGACCCTTTAAGTATTGTTGTAATCTAAAGTATGTTAATGGTAATGGTTTGCCATTTTCATCCTTTGGTGGTTTTGTAGGATCATATTGTAATAATTTTTGTAATGGAGCATTTACTACAATATTACGCTTATCACCTTTTTCATCAAATAATTTATTCTTCTTAATATATTCACAAATAAACTTTGTGACTTCTGTTCTAGAATATGTCTTTGTAGCATCCCAACCTGTGAAAGCTGCTAAGTCTGCTGAGATATGAACTGGTTTTAAGAAACCTGAAGAACTGTTGTTCTTACGAGCTGCTGTCTTTCTGAATTTTGTAACATGGTTTGTATCGTTGTGTAATTGTCTAACTGCTTTGTTTACTGACTTTAAGAATCTAATACCTTTTAATTTTTTATCTGTTCTTAAAACTTCAATTTCATCTTGAATCATTTTAAGAATTGTTTCAAAATCACCGTTAACGGATTCCTTTGTTCTTTCTCTACGTTGTTTCTTTTCTTTTGGTTCATCGCTATCTGCTGCTTTCTTTTCTTCTGCTTTCTTTTCAACTGGTTTCTTTTCAACTGGTTTCTTTTCTGCTTTCTTAGATTCTGTCTTTGCTGGAGCCTTCTTAGATTCGGATTTCTTAGATTCTGTCTTTGCTGGAGCTTTCTTAGATTCGGATTTCTTGGATTCAGATTTTGCTGGAGCTACTTTCTTATCTACTTGTTGTTTCTTTTCTTCGACTTCTTCTGTTTTCTTTGTTTGTTGTTTTGCTGGCATATTGATATATGTTTTATAGTATAAAAACCGTTCCTTTAAGCCTATTTAGGGATATTTAAATTCGTAAGGTTAGGGTAGGTTCGCCAAAGGCATATTTTTTTTATTATTTAATTCCTATTTAAAATAAAATTAGTTCTTCGCAGCAAACGAAACTATTGTTAATACAATCAACACATTATAGGCTAATTTTATAAAGGAAATTTATAAAATTAATTACTCATCTTTTTTATATAAAAAATCTTTCAATCCTTCTATTGTTAATCTGTCAAATAATGGCAATATGGTTTTACTTACATGTTGCTTAATCAAATAAAAAAGTCGTTCCGCATCATCTCTGACA
>Ga0214923_10008090_pt1 | contig 11296 bp, 14 predicted proteins | sample LL1510_MetaG_FD_177993 | JGI IMG/M metagenome (GOLD analysis project Ga0214923, IMG submission 177993) | Freshwater microbial communities from Lake Lanier, Atlanta, Georgia, United States - LL-1510 | ecosystem: Environmental > Aquatic > Freshwater > Lake | place: USA: Georgia | collected... | reverse complement strand
TGTGCTTGTTCTATTGCTTTGGCTTCGGCTGCATAAATTTCGTGTTCGGCAATTTCATCAGCAGTCATATCACGAGTTTCGGATTCGCCTGTTGCAAGATTATGGATAGTTTTCTTCATAAAACCCTAACTGTTTGCTAGCCCGTAAATGAAAACATTACCTGCGGCGAAACTGTTTGAAGTAACAATAAATTTTAATCCCGTATATTGAGTAGTGCTATTTAATGCACCATATCCGATAATAGTGTCGCCGTTCAAACAGCTTGTTTGGAATTGAAATCGCTTATTGGCGTTTGTTGTTTGTGGGTCAAAAATCCAGCAATATCCAGCAGTTGCCTGAAATGTTGCACTATTGTAAGCACTTCCCATTCGTGGAAAACTTGTCGACGCCGAACCTTGCCAAAAAGCCGCCGCCGTTGGCTCAATTCTAAATGCACCATACTCATATCCTGTAGTTGTGCCAGAAAGTTGAATACCAAAATTTGCCGACGCACTCGTGGCGTAAATATTATTAAAAGTAACCAAATAATTGCGGTAGGTTGAACTGAAAACATTAGTAAATGCTGTTTCCGACGCCCCCGCCGTTAAAGCACCACCACCAATATAAGTCAATGCACCTGACGACGTTGTTACCGCTGACGGAAAATAGATAGCCACACTTGCGCTAGTGAAATAAAGTGTGCCACTACCGTATTGCGGTATCGCCAACGGACCAGCGCTCGACACCGTCGCCGTGCCAGCCGTAACCGTGCAAACACCTGCACCAATGTTTTGCAAAAACAAAGTGTCGCCAGCGCTAAATAAACTTGTATTGACCGTGATCGTCGTGCTACTTGCGCTGTTCATCACAACTCGAGTGCCTTTATCGGCAGCAACGAGCGTGTAAGACGCAGTTTTTGTGCTGACCGTTTGATTGTAATCGTTTGCCTGAAGTGCGTCCATTTGCGCCGCAGTCAAAATCTGACCTGCCGTAAAATCTTGTATCGCCATAGTCGCTTAGTATAACCTACGCCAATGCGTTCGTGCTATCTAGCACACCAAAAATTGCGTCATCAAGCACGAATTGGAATACAATCTCGGCGTTGAATAATCCGACAGTCACCCGATGTTCACCAGCCGTAATCAGATGCGTAAGTCGTTCCACCGCATAATAATCTGTAACCGAAAGAGGCGAACCAGTGGTATAGGTTCGGGTTACGGTAACAACATCTTGCAAATCTAAAGCATTGATAGTGTTGCGGTTTGTTGCGGACATAGCCGAAGTGATAAGCCCTATATCGTCAAACCGATACTGTGGGTTGGCGTATAAGCCGACTAGATAGTTCGCCAAAGTTAAGGCTTCAGCATTGGATTGAAGCAACAAATTAGGTAGCGCATATGTGCTGATACCAAACTCTGCTTGTGACGCAGCATCATTAGCGATTTGAACTGTGCCACCTTCAATCGTTGCCTGAATACGGTTATACAAAAACTCTTGACCATAAATAACCTGTAACGCTGTATAGGGAATGTTTGAACCTGTGTCAGAAAATTGGGCTGCGACAACAGGAAACGCTGCGTCAAGACGATCAGTAAAAGTTAGATCACCGTTCGCAGCAATAAAGCAAGCACCCTGCTCACTTGTGGCTATCTCTTGCAGATATGTTAAAGCGTTTGTGTTGGCGGTGATTGTGTATGCACCTAATGTTGCTAAACCTGTAGAAATGTTGCGTGTTGTTAATGGGTAGTTAATTTCGGGCAGGTTCAAAAGATAATTAACTCGTGCGCCCGACAATTCAACTGATGGAGTTGTGTCAGTCTGAATAACTGTGTTCGCTAACAACACGAAATCGTCTGCTGCCGTAATCGTTACGGTGCTGAGATTGTGATTATAAACAACATCTATATCGGTGATGCGCCCTGTGAAAAGATAGTTTGCGCCCGAAGTAATTGTTACTTTTCGACGTGGCACAACACCCGAACGCCCAGCAGTCACATCATAATAAGGTGAATCAGTGTTGATCGGGTCAAACCTTCTGTCGTTATTCAGCAAAGTAAGCGAGCATTGACCTGCGTTGAATTGTGCGAACTGATCTTGTCTGCCACGAGTAATCGAAACCTCTTGACAGTATTCTGTAATGTCCACACCGACAAGGTTGCCGTCAAGCACGAACTCTGTATTATTTAGAACGCCTGCTTCTGCATCGTCAAGCACAAAGAAGTTCGTGATGAAACCAACTTCAGCAAGAACAGTTATCTGCTCGCCTGAAGCGAGAGTGGTAGCCATTTATGCCACCGTCAAAGGCAAAGCACCGTTCGTTCGCTCATAACGCTTCAAAGCATTAACGATCTGTGTGCCGATATCTTTGCCGTCAGCACCCATACCAGCCGTGACTTGAATGTTGTAAGTGCTACCCATCGAACTCATACGGTCAAGAGGAATAATTGCTTCTGCGCCTGCCTCACCAGCAATAATGCTTGTCGCTCGTGTAACAACACCTCCGTCAGCCATCAATGTTCCGATACCGCCACCCAACAATTCCTCAAGAGAAGGAATACGAATGACACCTAAATCTATGCCCGAGAAATCGCCACGCCCGATACGACCTATCTGTTCAAGTTCCGATGGTGTAGGCAACGCTGCGATAGGTGCAGCAATAGTATCAACAACATCTTTAACGGCATCAACCGCAGGCTTCAACACACTGACAACAGCAGGAATAACAACAGTAGAAGCAGCATTTGCAGCAGCGTCAGCAGTTTCACGATCAGTTTTAGAAACTCCTTTACCAGCCTCACGGCGTTCCTGTTCAGCGTCAGCCAAATCTCTCGTAGCGTCAGCCAAACGCTCATAAGCCGCAACCCGTGCGTCTATAGCGTCACGCTGATCTTTCTCAGCCGACAACAAATCATTTAACGCATCTTTATAAGCGTCACTACCTTCTTTAGCACCGTTCACAACCTCATCTAGTTTTTGTTGCGAAGCAGTCAAAGCATCAACGGATTCTTTCTGCGAATCGGTAGCGTCAGCGACAGATAGTTTTGCTTGAGCCAATTTGATTTCTGCTTCTCGAATCATTTGTGGCGTAGATTTCGGGTCTTTGCGAACTTCAGCCAATTCAAGTTCAGCCTCTTTGACAGCGAACACCGCTTGCTCTAAAGCATATTTGGCTCGCTCTGCTGCACGCTCAGCCTTTGAGCGTTCTTTTTCGGCATCTTTCGCTTCTTTAGATTCTCTGCCATAACCCTTAGTGATTAAGTTGAATCGTTTTTGTGCTTCTGTTAATGCGTTCGTTTTCTCTAACAGAGTCTTATTTGATTCATCTACAGCCTTGTTAGCGTCACGCAACGAACGCTGAGCCGAAGTCACGCCCTTTATTGCGTCAATATATTTTTTTAATTTGTCGGCAGCCGATTCGACAGCACCACCGCTAGTTGAAACTTCTTTGTAACCTTTACCTGTGTAGTCCACAAACTTTCCCATACTTAAAGCCATCTGCGTGTAGCGATCTGCTTGCGTTTTAAGTTGGTTCTCAGGCGTAACAACCATTCGCACCGCATTAGCAGTATTCAATGCTTGACGCTCAAGGTTCTTTAACTGCTGTTCTGTCATCTGAGATGATTGACCGACTTTGCCTAACTGAACTTCGCCTATCGTGCCTATCTTTTTAAGACCAGCACCAAAAAAATTAGCGACATCAATCATCTTGTTAATAACAGAAATAATCAGATTTATATATCTGATGAACCCATTAACAAAGAACTCGACTATATCGATCACGAAGTTAATTACGGCGTTCACGATATTGCGGAATGTTTCAAAGTTTTTGTAGGCGTAAATCACTGCTGCTGCTACAGCGACAAAAGCGATAACGATGCCAGCGATAGTCAAAGCGATAGGTAACATCGCTGCTTGCGCTGCTACAGCAGAAGCACCGAACGCTTGCATAACGACCGTGCCGATACCCATAGCGATATTGAAAACAACAATGCCCGTAGCAAGAATGGCTATCGCAGCAGCCAAAGCCAACACCACTTTCTCGTTGTCAGCCATAAAACCGAACACCGCAGTAAGCACCGAAGTCGTTTTCTCAAGCACAGGCAACAACGCTGCACCCAAACTCTCTTGAAACTCAGCGACATTGTTCTTTAAGATTTTCATTTTGCCAGCAGCAGTCTCAGCAGCGTTAGCGGTAGCCCCACTAAAAGTATTCGATAGATCAGCAAAGATCGCTTCGGTGCTTGCCCCGTCTTTGATCAGGTCACGCAACGCAGGCGACAACTTTTGTAACGCTTTATAGTTGCCCGAATATGCTTTGGAAAGTGCATCGGCAGCGGACTGCAACGGCACATTTGACGCAGTAGCAATATCTTGTGCCAACGCCAAACCCTCTTGCGCTTGCGTCAAGTTCTTTGTGCCGATAACCAGCGAGGACAGAGCAGCACGAAGTTCTGTGTCAGCCGTGCCCGAAGCACGAGACATAGATTTGATCATCGCCTCAGTGGAAGCAACCGTGCCCGAAGTAGCACCAACGACCTTCTCTAAGGTTTGAGCGAGTTTCGCCTGTTCTAATTCGTCTGCTGCTGCTGCTTCGGCAGCCTTGAAACCTGCAAACGCTAAACCGCCAAGCGCAGCGACAGCAGGCAGAAACGCTTTCTTGAGAACGAACCCTGCCTGTTCCGTGCCTGTTTCAAGTTTCTTGAACTCTGCGATCGCTTTCGATATACCTTTTGAATCGAAATCGGTGAGAATATTTATGCCAACAGCCATTATTTACCTCGTATTGCTTTCGTTAATTCGGCGTGTGGTGTAGCCATCAACTTCTTTAACAACTTTCAGCACCGCTTCCTCAACCATAGCCTGATTGCTTTTAACTGCGCCGTAAAGAATACGAGAACGAGTAGTGCCACGCTTGCTTTTTGTTTTCAAATGCTTATCTAAATTATTTATGAATGTTGAGTTCTTTGATTCGTATGTGCCGATACCTGCCGAGTCATAAACTTGACCGCCACCGTCCATCTGTTGAATACGCAGAATCCCGTAGCCACCTTTGGCGGTCTTGCGGACAAAACCACCTGATTTTGCTTGAACAGTTTTGCTTGACGCTCGATACGCTGGCATCCGTTTGACACCAACACGCCCACCTGAACTATGCCAATTTTCTAGCGGAGGCGCAGTCGGAAACCGTGACCCAACTAAATCAGCCAACGGTTTCGCAGCGTCAGCCAACTTGGTTTTAAACTCGTTAAACAGTTCTTTCTCATAGTTCTTTAGATAAAACAGTGTCTCGTTTATCCCGTAGAACTTGATTTCGCTTTGCATAGGCGCACATCATACTTTATTTGCGCCTGCGATTCGCTTGCTTTACAACCCAACGCTGATACGCCAACATCGTTTCTAACATCTCCTCACTCTCAGCAAGCAATAGAGATGGCGCAATATGATACTCGTGTGCTAGGTGAGCGATCAGCCAGTGTGCTGAATCGTCACCGAACTTTATTCTTTTGGGGAATCACCCTCGTCTCGTGGCGTAACCTGAGCGACAGTCGCAATCCAATCAGGGTCAAACTTCAGTTTCGTTTTGCCTCTGTGTGTGAGAGCAGACCAAGCAAGCCAAGCAAGATCGGTTAGACGCATCTCAGTTTCAAGACGAACAACAGAGCGTTGCCAAGTTCTCTCGAACCCTACGAAGTCAGCGAACACCGCATCAACGGGCTCAATAGTGCCGTCAAGATATTCGACTTGTAAAGCAATTTTCATTACTGTCTCCTTCTATTTGATTTTGGTTACGCAGTTGCCTTAGTCAAAACACCACCAGTGAACGATAGCGATGTCATCGCCAATTCACCAACGGCTGCTGCCACAGGTGTGTGCGCTGCAAGGAATGTCCCAGTCAGGGTGTAGGAAGGGTTAGTTGCGCTAACAGCAGACGAAGTTGGTTTGATTACAACAGTTGTTGTCGTTCCAACAAGTGGATAAATAGTTGCTTCAACATTTGATGCTGCGAAGTCTTGCATAAACTCGATATCAAGCGAATTGTTTTGCAGACCACCAGCGAACTTGTGCCCCGTGCTGCCAAATGCTGTTGTCTCAACGCTGTCAATTTCATAGTTCAATGTGACGCTGTTGGCGTGGTCGCTCAACGCAATCGCATTGACTGTGATTGAAGCATCTGTCAAAACTAAAACTGCCATAACTATTTGTCGCTTTCTTTCGGTTCTTGTTTGGAAACTTTAACATTAACTTCAGCCAAATGTCCACCCTCAACAAGCGCATCAACATTCAAACCTTCAAGATCGTCACCTGAAATGTTTGTGCCTTGCGCACCGAGAGTGCAGTTGTCGCTAATCACTTTGTAGTTTGCCATCGTTTGTCCTATCCGTGAACTGTTACTTGGAACTGTATCTGTAAAAACTCTGCGTCAGCAGAACTTAAACTCGTAATGTTCGCACCTGACTGTAGCACCAAAGTTTGACATATGCCACCAAGCGTCTTGTCGCCTTCGATAGCGGCACGGATACTTGTCGCACCTGAATAGGAAAGAAAAGCATCGAGCGTTGCGAAAGCGTTTCTGTCCGTGTATCTGCCTACGATCACATACACACTCCAATCCATAACAACATTTCCACCTTGAAACGCTTTGTGATATTCGATGCGGTTGAGAACAGGAAAGCCGACAGGCGGATTCAACTGCTCAGGCTGATAGGTAGAAGTCCTTAGCCCCGAAATTGTGGCGAGCCTTGTAGCCAGCCCTGTAGCGACCTGAGAAACTGTTGCTGCCATTAGGCGATACCGAAACGGCGATACTGTGAAAGCAAATCACGAACATCAGGATCAACAGCCCGAACCGTGATCGCCATATCAGCAAAACCGACCACGCCCAGCGCAGCATTTAAGCGTGCGAACTGTCGCATAGCAAGCAAAATACAGGCTTGGTTGATGTCGTCAGGTATCGAATCCCAACCCCAAAACGCTGTAACCTGAACCGTCTCAAACGATGGTGTCGTCAATAAAGGGAAGGTTGCGCCACCAACCATACGAGCAGACTCATATGGGCGTGCAAAGATAGGCACATTTCGTGGCTGTAAAACATAATCAGTTCCTTGCCTCAGCGTGGTTGCGTAAGTGCCGTCGCCTGCCGAGTCAATTTTTATTGTGACCGAAGTGTTTGCTACATCTCGCCCAAAGATTAAAAGATATTCGTCATAAGAATACATCGGGATAGCGGTGCTGCTCGTCTTATAAAAGAACCTGCCACAGTAGCCATCTATGCGCCGTGACGCAGACTCGACAGCACTTTCAAGAAGTGTGTCATCGGTTGAATCGGTTATGCGTAAAGCCGATTTGATTTCCGCAAGAGTGCAATAACCGTTCGTGATTGCCATAGATCAGACTTTCTTTTTCTTGCCACGCTTCAACACAGATGTTTCTACCACAGGTTCAACCGAAGCAACCTCAACATCGAACATATATTTGTTGTCGAAACCAAGTTCACGCAACGCAGCATCAACCATTTTCACACGATCTTTCAAACCTCTGCGCTCATAACCTGCTCGCTCTGCGAGAAGTGCGTCAATTTGTTTGCTCATAGATACCCCATAAATAGTTTAAGGTTGCTGACACCCCGAAGGATATCAGCAACCTTAAAACAATAACTGAACTGAATCAGAATGTTGGTGTGACTAATCCAGTGCCGTTGATTTGTGCCCAAGCATCTGGGTAACGGTTTGCTGTGAATGCGCTGTAGCCATACACAATCATTGTGACATCAAGTTCGGCTGCTTTTGGTTGCTCAAAACGCAACATCATTGGCTCGCCTGAACCCTGTTCCCACAAGTGCAACTCTTGCGAGTTACCGACATAGATCGTGTCCTGATTCGAGCCTGCGCCTTGCACGATGCTGACGGTTGCGTCTGTGTAGACAGGCAAACCGACAATGCTGTAACCGCTATTGCCGTAAAGCGGTGCGCCTGAACCGTAAGCGTATGCAGGCTGACCTGAACTTGACGGTGTTGGAACAGCAAGCGGTCGTGACTGACCATCGACTGCCGCCAAGATAAACGCAAGTCGGCGTGGGTGCATAATGATTACATTCGGTCCAGCAAAGTAAGTTGTCTGAACTTTCTGAATCGCATCAACAAGTTTTGGATAAAGTTCCGCAACCGTTGGTGAAGCATCGGTGTAAGTCACTGACTGTCCTGCTGAAGCAAGAAGTTCAGCGACAACGGCGGTGTTCAAAACCGTGTGATATGACGAAACGAGGTCAGCCATTACGAGGCTGTCGATGTTTGTGCCACGCTCAAGCGATTGACGAGAAACATTTTGCTGACCAGCGAAAGTCTTGACGGTGAGATCAAGTTTCGTGTCGTCCATATTTGTTTCTTGAACTGCTGAACCTTCGGTCTGCAACGCTGTTGCCGAACCTGTCGTAACTTTGCTAATGCTCAAAGTCAAACCTGCGTCTGGCAGTTGGTGCTTGCGAGCAAGGTCAGCAGTGACTCGACCTGCACGAGCGAACGGTGCTGCGAGATCGGTCAAGAATTGTGGAACAACCAAACCAGCAAAGTTTGCGCTGGTTACATCACGGCGTTCAATCTTTTCCTCGTTCATATGGCGAGCGAGACGATCTTTCGCAGCGAAATCGTTGTTGAATTGTGCTGCGTAAGCGTCACGAATGAACGATGATTCTGCTTGTGGACTGTAAGTGCGAGCCTCAGACTTGACTACAGTTCCACCTACAGCCACATCAAACTTCTTTTCTTTGCGAAGTTCTGCTGCTTCTGCTGAACGCTTTTCAAGTTCGGTGTGCTTTTCGATTTGTTCATCAAGTGAGCGAACATCGGCGAGTGCCGAGGTGATATCGGCATCTTCCTCTGCTGTTAGTTCTCGTGCGTCTGCTTGTGCTGCCGAAACGATTGCTTCAGCTTTTGCAAGTGCAGCGTCACGCTTTTCAATAAGTGTTGCGCTAAATGACATTGTGACCTCCAATGGTCAATCGGTTTTAATTGTGCTGAGTGATAAAACCAGTGACCGAATTGGTCGGCTGTTTAACGGCTACGCAACTTCTCAACTGCGATCTGCGATGAACGCAAACGCAACTTCGAAGTCGGTGCGATAATAACAGGTGCGGAAGCGTTCCGCAACTCTGCCACCGTCTGCTCATAAGCAGGGAAGGTAACAACGCTCACATCAAACAACTGAACTTCACGAAGTTCACGAACGGTGCGATCATCAGACCAATTATCTTTAATGGTTCTGAAAGCAAAACTCATTTGATTAAGGTCGCCTCGTTTCATCGCTGAGATGATTCGTGCTGCGTCAGGGTTGCTTGGGTCAAGTTCCGCTTCGACACGCAAACCACGCTCATCTTCCTCTAATGCGAGTGTGCCTGACTTTGATCTTGCTAATGGCACTCCTTCGTGATCAATTAGTAGGCGAACATCTGCACCATCGTTGATCGTTTTGCTAAACGCACCACGCTTGACATATTCGATAAACGGCATTGGTTCTGAAGGTGAATCGAAAACTGCTGCGTATCCGACAAGTGTGTTGCCTTCGCCTTCGGCACGAACTTCAAGATTGCTGTATGCGATAGTTCGTTTCTCATCAATCGGTTTCGCAACCCAGTTAAATGTTTCGCTCATAGTTACCTCACATTAGTTTATGTTACTTGTCTTTGCCACTTTTTGAATACTTTGGGTGTTCAGGGTGAAGCAAATCGTTGTCCGTGATGTAAGCACTATTCGCTGGCGCACCTGTTCGGCACAAATACAAGAAAGCATTTACTCGTGCCATCGCCCATTGACCTCTGCTAACTCCAGGTCTATGCGATGTTGAAAATGCACCTGCGCCACGCCGATAAACAGATTTGACCGCACCCATTGTTGTTCGTGTCCAAACAGGGCGGTTGCGTTCTTTCATCTTGTCATTGTGATCTGTAACTTTGTTTTGTAAAGCAGTTTCAGTTGCTTCGTTGATGACAATGCCACCTGTTTTATCTTTTGCTGAGCCTTTAGGGTTCGTGTCGCTGCCTTTGATTTGGTCTTTCTTTGGTGCAGGCGCACGATTCTCAAGGTCATCGAGTTGAGACACGATGCGTTCTGCGTATGCTTGCGCTCGTCTTGCGCTTGATTTACTTGAACCGCCACCCCACAGCAACATCGCTACAAGTCCAGCAGTTATTTCATCGCCTTGAACTGCGTCAAGATCAACGATGTGTCGTGCTATCCAAGGTGAGATTTTGCGCCATTTATTCTCACTTAACGCTTCGCCGTTCGCCATACGGCGAGCATCAGCGACAGTCGCAGGCACAAGACCATCACCTGATTTGCCTTGCTCGTGTAACGCTAAACCACGCTTTGCAGATACACGCATAAAAGCAGGTGCAACAAGATTAACCGCCCTGTATTCATCGATTTCCATTTCGCCTTCGTCATCTGGCTCATCTTCCATTTCGCCTTCAACTTCTGGCTCTACTTCTTCAGCCTGATAATACGCTTTGCCTTGATTCAAAATTAAAATCGCTGCATCAATAAACGCAACAAGTTCTTCGTTCCGTTTGTGTATTTTTCTTTCGTCTGCTGTAGCGATATTAAGAGCAGTCATCTGATCTATTGCTTCTTGATGTGTTGCGTGACAACCACCATCAATCGCTTCGATAGTGCCAACTTTTACAACAGCGTGACCTTCACAATTTGTTGCGTTCATAATTACTTCGTAAGGCATAACTAATCCAAGTCAGGTGTCAAAACTTGAATATCGTTTGTGCTAGAAGCAACAACCGCATAAAGTTTTTCATTTGTTGGAACAAACAATTCTTGTGATTCACCATTACCGATATGAAATCCTGTAGTTGTTGTGACGCTTGAACCACCAACATAGATTTTCGCACCACCAGCATTATGAATATAAATCGTTCTTGGTTTATCGTCTGCTGAAACAATAAGTGTTGCTGTGGTTGCGACTGTTACTTTTGCTGAGTGCATAAATGTTTTACTTTTCTGGTGGCATAGCGTCTGTGCCGACAACAGGTGTTGTTGAAGGCGCAACGAACTGATCGCCACCCTCGTATGGTTCACGGTTCTCTATCTCTCGTGCCTCGTTCGGTGTCATCGTGCCCGACAAGATTTGGATTTGTTGCGCCTTAACACGGGTCATCAGATCGGCTCGCAAAAATTCTTGAGCGTTAAAGCGAACCTGTTGTGTTAATGGCAGCATTTCGCTGAACGCTGTTTCTAGTCTGCGAACCCAACCGAGCAGCGTGTATTGGTAGAACGAAGCACCGACCGCTTCAAGGTTCTGATAGGTCTGACTGTCG
>Ga0214923_10008089_pt1 | contig 11297 bp, 8 predicted proteins | sample LL1510_MetaG_FD_177993 | JGI IMG/M metagenome (GOLD analysis project Ga0214923, IMG submission 177993) | Freshwater microbial communities from Lake Lanier, Atlanta, Georgia, United States - LL-1510 | ecosystem: Environmental > Aquatic > Freshwater > Lake | place: USA: Georgia | collected 2015-10-15 | reverse complement strand
CCAACCATTTTCTGTACCTCTGCTAAATCAGGATTATACGTCATGTAATACAACTCAATTAAAGCTTGTGTATCAAGACGAGTTACCTGTAAACCCATAGAACTAAGCCCACCAATAATACGTTGCAAACGTAAATCTAATTCATAACGATACTGCTGAAATTTTTCTTCTTTTAATCTAATAGCGACAGAGGGTGACCATAACTCTCCAACTCTTTTAAAAAATCCTTTATTTTTTTGTGATGATGGATAAAAAGGAACAGTAACAAAATAACGACGAGACATGATATCTCCTAAGTCAATAAGTTGCTTAATAAAATCATGATATGCAGCAGTTTGTTCCTTCAATAATGCGGTTGTATGTTTTTCCTCACGCTCTTTCAATTGAAGCAAATAAGAATCAACATTTAATTTTCGAGATTGAATAGTAATTTGTATTGGATCATCTAATGAATTCAAAAAAGAAACATATGCAGATATAATAGCAGTCTGTTCATCGTCCGATTTTAAATAAAAATTAATACTAGAAACCAACAAAACAGCGCGTAATCCTCCATCACGCATAATGACACAATCATCACGTATTTCAGCAATATCCAAAAAACGCTTTGTTGCGGGTAATTGTGGTTTTTTTTGTTTGGCTCCTTGTGGCATACTTACTTTATTGATAAGGGAACTTCAGATCCATGATTCTCATCGCCTTTATACGCACCTCCCGTATTCACCACAAGTGACAATTTGGCCAAATGACTCTCAGATGGTCGCGCCTTTTTAACAACTTGAGGAGGCACAACTGCGGGGACACGCGCTCGGAAAATTTCTAATTCACTGTCAGAATATTCTTTTCCCCACATGCGAACTGGTGGACGCTTTGATGTTTGAATAAAATTAATAACAAACAAATGAAACGGTCTCCCATTTACTTTAAAAAAAGCAAATGCCGCAGCAATAGAACCCGTAATAAACGTGAGCACACCAAATACCACAACAGTAAACAACCGATAAAATAAAGCAATCAGCAAACCTTCCACAATAAGAATCAAAAATTGACGAACCGTAATCGGTCCAAAAATTTTTGATTCAACATCCAAAAATTGAGGAACAACGAACTGATTTTGCATACCGAGTGTATTTGGGACAATTTCAGTATAGCACAAATTGAACATGAAATTGTGGGGACAACACTATTTGCGAAGACGTGAACTTAAATCAGTAAGCGCACCAATTTCATCAAGAGTTAACGCCACTTGTCCTGCAGCGATTCTTCGTTCAATAACTTCTGTTATAGGCATATCGGCAAGCAACGATTGTTGTAAATGCTCGCGATATAAACGCATCACCGAACTTTCCTTCCACGCATCAATACCCTGCGCTCGTTTCACATACATCCATTGACCTAAAATATCAATTTTTTGTTCAATTTTTTGTGCAGCCTGAACTGGATCTTTACTCAAACGGTGAAAATCATCAAGCGTATACGATTGCAATTCCATAACCCCATCAAGCATCGGCGCAGTATCATGCACATCATGCATGATTGGTTTTGCCGTTTGTAAATGAGGTGCAACAGAAACTGTTGGCTTTTGTTCTGTAGGAACAACGGCAATAATATCCTCGGTCATTTGATTAGTTGGAACTGTTTTAAGTGGGGTTACAGAATTTTTAGAAAATAATTGCTCTCGCCGTTGTGACAAAAATTCCTCCTTTTTTATCTTAATTTCCTGATCCCATGTTTCTTGCAAAATATTTTTCTCAGTTTCTAAAAAAGTTAAAAAATCATCAGCTTGTGAGGGACTAAATCCCAACCCACCATTTTCAACAGGGGATAAAACCACATCTCGAGTTGCATACTGATCTTTCAATCCCTTAAGACGTGCAATAACTAATCGATAAAATCGATCACACAATTCACTACTTGTTAAAAAACCAGCGTACGTATCAACGATTTTTTGAAAAACTTTTTGTAATTCATCATGTATGCGTGATTCATCAGCAATAGTTTCATCAATACCATCCTTTGCTTTCATTAATTCAGCAACTTCTGCATCCTCCAACACATCACACACAACTGTATTACCGCTTGAAACAATCTCAGGATGCTTAGGGGGTTCAACAGGTACAGTTTTTACCACAGGTACAGATTCCGAAAATGTATTCTTTTGTAATATAGCAGTTTTTGCTTGATACAAAGCTTCTTCACGAGCTTTTTCTTGAGGTAATTTAGGCAACACAACTTCTGCCTTAGAAGGTTGTAATTCCAAAACAGTATCAACTAATTTCAAAGGTACAATCTCATGAGATGAAGTATCTTCTGAGGATACCAAACCTAAAGAAGACTGAGGTGTGTCCAATATTGTATCGTACGATATTCGTCCAATATAGGTCTCTACTGATTCAACCAGTGCGCGTGCATCCTCCTCTTTCATCTCTAATCCTCCTGGCTTAAAGCCCTTACTCAATGAACGTATGGTACGCTCAGCATCATATTCCCCTTCAAAAAAAGATTTTAAGAAACGTGCCAATCTATCTTGATATCTATCGCCTTCTGTCTCAATATTAAAATGCGATCGCACATCCGCCAGTACCTCATTGAAATTTTTTTTATTTTTTACAAATAAATCCTCGAGTACATCCTCGTGTGGTTCAATACACAAAAGATACATTTCACTTTCTGCAGACAATACATCATCCGTAACTTCTTCAACCTCATTTTCAAGTGCTTGATTGAATTCCTCATAGTATAATTCACCCACAAAAACTCTTTCAAGTATATTATCAAACAAAGCGCTGTATTGTTGTAAATTATGACGTTCAATAACACCTTGTATTTGTGTCTGCATCTCCTCAGTTTCAATAAGATGAAGTAACGTTGTCATACCACAAATTAGGTTAATTCACGACGTAAATTTTCAAACTCTTTATTAAGATTTTCAAGTTCAGTAAGCTCAGCAGGTGTATAATCTTTGGTAAGTTTTCGCTTTAGTGCATCAAGCTTAGTATTTAATTCAGCGATTTTTTGTCGAGTACCTTGTGGTATAGCAAGTCCACCACTAGGATCATCAGACTTTACATTATATGCAGACACAGCAGACTTCATTTGCTCTCTTGCTGCCTTCATTGCATTTAATTTTGCCTTCGAGTCATTTGAATTTCGAGCTTCATTCATGTAAGTAGAAACAACACGATCAACATTTTTCATCTTTTCATTAACTTTTTGATAACGAGATCTATCACGGGTAGCACTTGAAGAATTTCGTCCCAACTTTGAGTCCTGTGCTAATGTTGCAATTTGTTTTTGTAGTGATGCAATATAAGTATCCAGCTGTCTTTGTTCACCAAGATCTCGTGAATTTTGTCGTTTTTCTAATGCAACCTTTAAATCTTCAACAGATTTATTAATCGTACTCGCATCAAATGCTTGCGCAAACGACAATTCATTACCAGAAACATCACGAAGTCCCGTTGATCCAGATAAAGAAGCATATTTTGATCTCAAATCATTCTGTAATTGCTCAAGACGATTTTTTTCTTCTTCATATTTCGTTGCACTACCACTATTTTGTAAGGCTTGAGATGATAACTGTAATCCTGAAAGTTTTTTTACAGTTTCCTGGCGAGTAGAACCTATCGGTAAAGAATTAATTGCATTCGAAATTTTCGCATCAATAGTAGAGACATTTCCGGTTTCCTTACGTACTTCAGTAGTATATGAATCTGCCAAGTTCTTAGATTGGCCACGATATACCACCTCACCACGAGCAACCGCCTCAGGAGAACCGCCAACAATAGAACCACTTGTTGGGTCAATCGAAATAGCATTAGGTGTTCCCGAAAGACCAGCAAATGAATTATATTGTTCTGCTAATTTAGTACGAAGATTTTGCTGTTCTTGACCGTTTCCCTTTACATTTTTCAACGACAACAATATACTATCTCGAATTTTATTTTTAAGACCATCATTCTTCATGTTATTAAATTGAGCAGTAGACAAATTTGCTAATTTATATGCAGCCAATTGGTCACCAACTACTTCATTTCCATCCAAGTCACGAGTCATCATTGCTTGCTTGTCAATATTTGCAAACATAGCATTGATATCATTATCGCTTTTACCAGCCATCATGGTAGCAACCGATGCATTCTTATCACCACCCTCAACTTTAACATAATTTGCACCAACTTTATTAGCTGCAGCAATGAGATCATTTTGAAAATCAACATCTCCACCTGCCGCCTGATCAAGAGCAGAATGATTGCTATTAAAAAACCCCTTATCTGTTAACGACATCGCAGCTGCTTTATAATATAAACTTGATGTATCTCCACTCTTTCGCAAATCATCCAATTTTTGCTTAACCTGTGGCATGGTCAATCCATCAAGGTTCTTACGCAAATCACCAATAGTTGATTGTTCCAATAAACGTGCTTTATCCCCTTTGCCAAATGCACGCAATACCTTTGCATCAATTTGAGCTTGTTTTACTTTATTATAATCTTCATCCATTCCCAATGCTTTACCGATACCCGAAGTTTTAACTGCCTTAACACTTTGTTCAACACCAGATTTAGCATATTTAACAGCTGTATTCAGACCCGTAACAGCACCCACACCCTTTAAAGCAACTCCACCGACACCTTTTGCAGCTCCTAAAGTTTTATAACCTGCCCACGCTGCCGCACCTGCCGCAATACCACTAGTCCATTTTGCAGCACTCTTTCCTTGTTTAAATGCACCTCCTGAAATTTCTTCAGTCACATGCAAACCTAATGTCAATAAAACTATACTCACGATAAAAGTAATAATAACATCAATTGAAAATGCCTTGGATTGCAAAGATACTATTTGAGCTTGTCCACTTGCATCAACGTTGGTAGCAATCGAACCACCAACAACTTCACTTCCAATCGAACCACCAACAGATGAACCAGCAATTAATAATGTAAGCCACAAAAAGAACGCGAGCACAGGACCAGAAATGATAGTCTTGATTAATTCTTCCCACCAATGCGCATATTGATGATGTCCCTTGTCACCTAATACTGCCACACCAAAAGCTAAAGGTGCTAGTATGATCAATATCCACAAATATACAAAGCGATACACCAAATAAAAGAAGAACGTTGCCAAAATAAATGTCGCAATAGTTACCAAAACAGCTGACAACAAATAACCCGCAATAGCAACGCCAACTGCAGAAGTTGTTTCAGGGGTAGTTTGTCCAACCAATGTAAACCAATCCGTAATACCAAATGCTTTCACAAAATTTCCCGCAGCAGTATTTTGAAATGCACTAACAAACGTCAACATGAATACCTGTGCAATATCAACTAAAAATAACACCAATGTTTTACTAAAATTTATTGCGATAGCAAAAATTAAAATATGTGGCAAATGATGCAAAGTACCCAATTTCTCAATATTAAACATGGTACCAAATGCCATCAACAGCAACGCAACCACAAAAAACATATTCGCAATGTCACGCGTTAACACCCAACCAACCTGAACCGCAGTTGCATCTGCAAAACCATTATATCCCGCAGCAATCACAATACCATTTGCAATCAACGCCATCAATTTACCCATGAAAGGAACGTAATATTCACCAATCAATGTTCCCAGAATAGACGTTACTGTTTCCCCCACCGAAAATGCATGAGTGGGAACCGGCGTCATAACAACCGAAAAAACAGTAAATAAAATAAACGCGGTAAGAAACTGATGACGAAGAAAAAACTTTTTAATGTGAGAAGTTAGTATACGCATAGTGACAATTGCAGTATACCATAAACACAATTTCCTGACTTGCTCTGTCACTGTGTATAAAAGAAAAAATCTCCATGTGGAGATTTTTATTTTGTTGATAAAATTGAACGTTTATAACTTTCAAGATTTTCAAGAGCAATACCAGTCCCTCTCGCCACACAAAACAACGGTTCATCAGCCATATATGCAGGTACGCCTGTTGCTTGAGAAAATAATTGTGCAAGATTTCGTAATTGACTACTACCACCCGATAAAACCATTCCCTTATCCATAATATCTGCCGCCAATTCAGGTGGTGTTTGATTTAAAACTTCTTTAATCGCAGCAATCATTCCTTCAAGTGATGTTTGTACAGCATCAGTAACATCAGACGAGGTAACTGTCACAATCTTGGGCAATCCTGAAACGATATCTCTCCCCTTCACTTCCATGGTCAATTGTTTATCAAGATACAAAGCTGACCCGATTTCAATTTTAACTTGTTCAGCTGTACGATCACCAATAGCAAGTCCATATTTACGACGAATAAAATCTTGAATACTACTATCAAATTTATTACCCGCAATACGAACTGACGCACTTGCAACAATCCCTCCCAACGAAATAACAGCAACCTCCATAGTACCTCCTCCAATATCAATAATAAGATGTCCCGCAGCAGATCCAATAGGAATATCAGCACCAATAGCAGCAACAACTGGTTCTTTAATAATATAAGCCGCACGCGCACCAGCCGCCAACGTAGCATCAACTACTGCACGACGCTCTGTTGAAGTGATTCCACCAGGAACCGCCACCATAACCTCGGGGCGGAACAAACGAAATCCACCTAACGATTTAGTAATTAAATATCGCAACATGATTTCAGTTGTTTTATAATCAGCAATCACGCCATCTTTAAGAGGATGTGAGGCAACAATAGAATCAGGCGTACGCCCAATCATATCATTTGCTTCATTGCCAACCGCCAACACCCTGTTATCAGACTTCGAAATAGCAACAACGGAGGGTTCATTTAATACAATCCCCCGTCCCTGTACATACACGAGCACGTTTTTTGTACCCAAGTCAATGGCTATTTTTTTGGAAAACATGTGTTATTGCAGTTATTGCAACAACGTTCGTAACGTAACATCTCGATCTATATTGAAGGGAGTTTGAAACGGCGACGTTGTTGTATCATCTACTACAGGTCTATCAAAGGAATGCGTAACGGTCAATGTGGGTGAATGCATTCCCGGCTGCTTCCACACGTATAATTCGTATAATCCTCGTGAATACTGAGAAAAAACAGATTCCGGTTGTTCATAAGAAATCACATATTCATTTTCGGTTTGTAATTTATCAACATGAAAAAATCCTACTACCGTAAAATCACCATCATCATATACATCAAAATCTCGCTTTAAATTTTCATCAAACACACTGTCTCCCACCACAGTCACACTATGTACACCTAAAGGCAAGTAAATACGAGTATATGAACGATAATCACGGGTTCGATAATCTTTTACCCCAGGATTTTTATAGCGTAATCGTAATTCTGAACGCAATCCTTCAGTATCACGACTCGAAATTGTATACCGCCAAGTACGCTCCATAACACGATCTGTCTTAAATCCTCCCAAATTCGTGTCAACAACACCAATAAAATCTGAATTGGTCGATCGCAACAAACCAGCGTATCCAAGTCCTTCATACACCTCTTGAACTTGTTCACGAAAATCAAAACCGATGATATGTTTTTCCTTAGCCAGCTCTTCCATGCGCAACACCAGAGCATACAATTGTTCAAAGCTCATACTTGACAAACGATCCTTAATTGCATCAAACAATTCATCAACAATTGCTTTGCGTTCATGTTTAGAAATTGCCTTATTAAGCCAAGCAATTTCAACCTCATATTGCAAACGATCAATAATATTATCAGCAGTAAACGTAACCCCTGAAACCGTAATTGGTCCAACTATTTTCATTATTTCCGAAGCAACATCTGTATTTACTGCAATGACACCATCAATTTTGTCTGCATAATCACCATGTGATTGAGCATATAACTGTACCAATGTTTGTGCTGTTTCTTTAAAATCTGGATTCCAATTTCCATCACGAAAATACAAGTATCCCTGTTCCATGTACGTAGCAATAGGTTTAGGAGATCGAGGAACTAGTGTTCCCTTAGGAATACGTGCATCCAAATATTCTGAACCTTCAAACTGCGTATCAAGAATTTGACCATCCTTAACTCGTACAATTCCAAAATTTCCAATAAACCCACCCGTTGGTCGAAGTTCATGTGAATTTTGTAATAACAACAAATATACTCGTTCCCCTTTAAATCCAGCTAAATCAGGAAGAATTGATAAAATAGAGCCAGAATCTGCATACTTAGCTGCAACCTCGGTAGCAGTTTTTATATGTTCTGTAATTGGCTTACTCTCAACATAATACACACCACCCCACACCACCCCACACAACACAATCAACAATCCAATAATAAAACGCATATAGTATAAGTATACCATATGCGCTACAACTTGAGGATAGAATTATCGCTTCTTTGGCGTCACATTAAAGCCCAAATAAGATCCGAGCATTAAACGTGTTTGAGAATCTATTGCAGGCAAACTACCAAGACCCAATAATGTTACTGGAAGTAAAAACCAATTCAATAACAAATAAAAATATGTAGCTATTGAAACATGCGCGGGACGTTGTGGTAATAAAGTAAACGACAACCCAGCCGACACAAATAAACCCGCCATTGCATAGCGCATTAATTGTTCTAAAACAAACGGAGTATTTTGAAACAACACATTAGACTGTAATGAATCTGCAGCTACATACAATGGCAAACGTCCCAAAACCAAAATTAAAATCGAAGCAACGGCCCACGAATACATACCTTCAGCATAACGCAAAATCATAGCGCGTTTTTTTGCAAATGGAATACGAGGATTACGACGGAAATGCCAACACATAAATGGAAAATTTTCAACTCCCCACGCCCAACGACGTTGCTGTACGTATACATTTTTTACACTTTGCCACCATGAAGCACCTTCAACGGTGTCCATAGAAACAGGAAGATACAATGGGGTGACTTCATAATTTCCATCATAGCGAATGAACATTTGCAAAAATATGCGGGAATCTTCAGAAACTAAATTATTTTGCCAAAACCCACAATCGACAAGTGCCTGCAGACTCATACTGTGAGATGAAAATGTCCACAAACGAAATGGTCGCGTAATTTCTGACATCATCCAAAACGTCGTACCAAATGACATTACGCGCGCAATCCCTCGTGTCTCCCACACATTATTAAAATATAAAGGAATTGGTTGATAACTCGAACGTGTTGGATTAGGATGTGTACAATAAACGTACGTTAAATACGAAAAATAATCTTGGTGTGGCAAGGTGTCAACATCAAACGCAGAAACAATCACATCTGCATATGAAATACCATTACTATCAGCCCAATTTTTCACCACCGGGCCAGCATGATGCAAATTTGATCCCTTACCAGGAAGTTCACCCTCAATTCCAAACTGATGAATAGTAACAATGATTTCTCGGAAAACATTTTTAAAAGTATGTTTTGCTTCCTCAGTAATTCGTTTAAAATTTTCAGCATCCTTTTCTTCTCCCGCCAACACAACCACTAATTTTTGACTGGGATATGAGGAATTTTTAAGAGTGTTGAGCGTATGAAATACAACTTCCTTACTTTCTTTATAGGTAGGCAACATCACAACATGCACTCTTCGTTCCCAATCCTCAATTGTTTTCATGCGTGAAATCCAATCAACACGAAGAACTCGCTTCATGTGTCTCCAAGACACAAACAAATTTATACAAAAATAAATAACCCGTAACAACCAATATACGTCAAAAATAATAATTAATATAACAGCTATCAATGGTGCAAAAATTGAAAGCAGAAAACTGCCAATAATAGTAATCCAAATAATTAAACCTGGAATAATCTCATATATACGATACTCGAGTCTTGGGGACATACTACTGTTTGGGAGTTGTTATATTAGGTTCTCCATTATACCCCAAAAATAAACTATCGGAAAATGTAGATTCCATAAACGTACAACGTTGCTCAATCGACGATCTTTCTAAAAAATCAATAGGCAATAATGCGACCTTAGTATTACTAAACGTAGCCATCATATTCGCCAATAACATCAACAATCGAGTTGACGTAAAGGAACTTTGAATATTTACTACCCCTAATCGAGCAATAGATGAAACATGAAAACCAAAACCTAACAAAATATCTTCACACGTTTCAAGTAATGAATCTGTTATATCACGATTGGTAATAACTAAATTTTCATCAACAAAAACACCTACTATTACTTCAGTGCGCGATCGTAAAGCAATAACCACATCACACATGGGCGACGTTGGCGAGTTTGTCGATAAGGACGGTGTGTTTTTTGTCGATAATGTCATATATAAATCTATCAACGATATCACGACGATACATAAATTCTTTCGTCGTCATTACAGCATAACGTAATTCATATCCGAAGGCGTCTTCACAAAACCGCATAGCCTTAGCAACTACATCTTTTGAAGGTGAACCAACAATCAGCACATCAACACTCGCGCGTTCATCCTTAGAAAAAACACCGCTCACCACCAAAAAATCAACATGTGGCATCTTTTGAAGTGTATCAATACATTCCTGCGTGCCGTGAACCGAATCTTTTAAAAATAACGCGCGCAGTTCATCATAAAATGCACATTGTGGTGAAAAAGTATAATATTTTTTCTTTTTGTCAGAAGGTGCCGTATCACCCCATGGTTGGCCACCTCCAGGCACATCAATTGCACGAATAATACCAATTTCCTCGAGATTCATGAGTTCACGACGTACCGCGTGCATATGCCCCCGTGTTTGTCTAACCAATTCTCGTACAAAAAATGTCTTTTCAGGATTCTTTACAAATAACTGCAATAACTTATACCGTGATTCAGATCCAAACAATTGAGCAAGTACCATATCCACTCGTAAATAAAGCAATAAAATTGCTATACTATACTAAGATTTCGTGAAATTTGAGCGGGATTTCCCGTTACTTAGTAGTATAGCTATGGAAATGACATCGGTCAAAAAAGAAGAACTCCATATTGAACTGTACCCAGTAACTCTTGCGTTACCTGACAATAGCAGTAGTGCACATACCAAAGTCTATCGTGGTTTTTTAGGTAATAAACCATTTCAATTACTGTACGTTTTTTCTTCACACGAAACTAATAACGCTGGAATCGAACAATTTGAGAAAGTATTAAGTGATGTGCGCAATAACATACAAGATATTTGTAACGAGAAAACGAAAGAAGCAGAACATATTTTTGATGCTATTCTTGGACATGTTAATACACACTGGAATAAACATATTGAAAGCAAATATCATGGCTTTATTAAAACAGCAACGATTGCACTCGCCATCTGTTTTGAAAACCATATTTGTATTGCTGACCGAGGAAAAGTATGCGCCTATGTT
>Ga0214923_10008085_pt1 | contig 11302 bp, 8 predicted proteins | sample LL1510_MetaG_FD_177993 | JGI IMG/M metagenome (GOLD analysis project Ga0214923, IMG submission 177993) | Freshwater microbial communities from Lake Lanier, Atlanta, Georgia, United States - LL-1510 | ecosystem: Environmental > Aquatic > Freshwater > Lake | place: USA: Georgia | collected 2015-10-15 | reverse complement strand
GGGAAAAAGGTGACAGCCACCATTTGTCTGGAGACCCCGGCCTTTGGCCGGGGCCGTGTCGCCTGCGGCGACCGGCAAATGGTGGCTGTCACCTTTTTCCGCGCGATGTTGCTCGTCAGGTTGCCCGACGACAGCAGCGTGGACGTGCCTCCGGCGCTGATCGTGTTGACGATCGCCTGATGCCGGGCCGAGGCGACCAGGAACGGAGTGGCCGATGCGCTCCCTGCCGAAAAGAGCGCACACGCCACGACCGCCGCCACCGCGAGCGGGCGGCGCGTGCGGCGGGTGACGGCGGGGCGAATGCCTGCGAGGCCGACCAGTCCGACGAGCAAGAGCATGGCCGCGTTGGGCTCGGGCACCACGAGCGCGAGGCTGCGCTGCTCGGGCCGAAGGTAGGCGCTCGGATCGAATGCGCTCGCGTCGTCGATCGAGTCCTGATGCCAGTAGACCCCCGCCAGGAACGGCATCGATCCGGAGTAGTACGACGGATACGGCGAGACGGGCGGCGTGGAGGGCAGTTGCCGGGGATTGTCGTGCGCCGACATGATCGCGTAGGGGAGCGTCTGGTCATAGAACGCGACTTCGTCGGCCGGAAACGTCCCGATCACACCGGCCTGGTACTGCTGGGCGAGAAAGCCGTCGAGGAGCGGAGCGTTCGTGTCGCCGTTGTGGACCAGCCGGAGCATCGAAAGCAGGTCCATCGACGAGAGGTTTCCCCGGTCGCCGGACGGCATGGTGGACGGAAGATCGAGCTGCCCGAGCATCGTGCCGGAGGTCAGCACGTCGGCGAGTTGCCAGGTCGCCGACGCCGTTTTCTGAATGCTGCTCGATGGCACCGGGACGAACAGCGTCCCGCTGCCGGACACCTGCCGGGCAGCCCACGAGATCGCCGTGATCGCGGCGGCCATCTGGGCCGGCGAATCGCCCCCCGCCGACATCTCGAAGTCCTGCGCCCAGAGCACGTAGCCGCCGGCAGATGTGGGCTCCGCCTCCGCCGGTGCGGGAATCTCCGTCGGATACTGCAGCGTCGAATCAAGGATCCGACGGGCGAGGGCCGTGCGGGCGGTCGGAGATCCCACGTCCACCGTTCCGCTGAAAATCGACTGCAGCGACGGCTGCGCCGTGATGCCCTTGGCGGGGTCGGCGGCGACGGCGTGCGTCCACAGATTCAACTCGGCGTAGAACGCGGCGGAAACACCCACGACCCTGCCCGAGGCCGTGTAGTGGCCCCGCTGACCGACGTTCGTCCCGGGGCCGATCTCGCCGATCACGGCGCAGGTCGCGGGCGTCCTGGAGATGTTGGCGTCGGTGACCGTGTCGATGAAATACGCGAAGGGCTTCGGATCGGAGGCGCGGACCGCGCCGGGCAGTGCCGACAGGCACGCGGCAGCCACGACCACTCCCGCCTTCAGCGTCCATCTCCGGCGGGCGGCGAAGCAGGCGATCGCCACGGCGGCCAGCCATCCCGCGGTGGGCTCCGGAAGAGCCACCAGGGTGCCGTCCCACGCCCCGAGCGCCACCCCCACGTCGTAGACGCCGAGCGCCGCCGATCCGCTGACGCCCAGAGTCGCGAGGTCGCTGCGAAATCCGCCGAGAAAATCGCCGAACAACGGCGCGTTCCATACGGCCCCGGCGGTGCCCTGGGCTCCGAAGAACTGTGGCTCGTAGGAAAACATCACCACGACGCCCGGCGTGGTCAGCGACGCCCTGTCCGCGACGTAGTTGCCCACGAGCGTTCCGGAGATCGCCGTCGCGAGGCTGGCGGCCGAAGCCGGCGACGGGGTGGTGAAGCCCGGCGGGTCGCCGCCGTCGAAGTTGTAGGCTTGGATCGGTAGGAGATCGACGCCCAGGTTCGTGAAATCGCTGGCCTGCTTCCAGGAGCCCGTAACGCCGATCAGCGTCGCCCCCGTGCCACGCGACGCCAGGTACTGCCCGAGCTGGCCGTTCCTGCCGATGTGCGACGCGTCCTTGGGAAGATGCGAGCTTTCGCACTCCAGAAAGATGCCGTCGAACGGGCGCTTGCCCGCCGCGGTGAGCGCCCCGTTCACCGTCACGAGGTAGTCGACGTAGGCCTTGTACGAGTCGCTGGAGGAATACGTATTGCCCCAGTAGCCCTTGTCGAACGCGCTTTTGGTCGCATCAGCGCTGAACCAGAGCCGTCCAGTCCAGTTTCCGAGGCCGCCGACGAACCCGACGATGTCGGCGACACCCATCGAGTTCGGCGTCTGCGGCCCCATCACCCGAAACAGCAGGTCGCGGGGATTCGCCTCCGCGAAGCGTTGGGCGGTGGCTGGGTCGTAGGCGGCGTCGGACTGGTAGAGGAGAGAAATGCCCGGCGGCGTGTCGACGGCAGCGGCGGGCGCCATGACCATCGCCGCACATGCCGCGATGGCGCCCAGCGGCACGATGGCGGTCGATCGATTCGGCACGGAGCGAGTTCCAGGACCGCGTGCGGTTCAGAGCATCTCCGCACGATAGAGAATACCCCGGCCACCGGCACCGTCGCAACCGTTCCCGGCCGAGGAACCACTCGTGAGCCGGGCGAAGGCTGCTCGCGAACCCCCGGTTCGGAGTACACTCGCGCATGCCGGAAGAGCACGCGGAATCATGCCCACTCGCTTTTGGATCGTTCTGGCACTCTCGGTCCTGGCCGGGATCGGGGTCTTGCTCGCGAAACCGACCGGCCGCAAGCTTAGGTCGTCCGTGCCGTGGCGAGGTCAGATCAAACCGCCGCCACCGCCGCCGTAGAGTGGGGCCACCACGGAGCCTGCTTCCGGCGACACACCGATGAAAATCGTCCGCTTCCTCGACTCCGGCCGCGAGCACTTCGGGCGGCTCCACGACGACGGCCGCACGACGCTCCTCGACGGCGACCTGTTCGACGGCCTCCGCGACACCGGCACGCCGGCCACGGTCGGGAAACTCCTCGCCCCGCTCGTGCCCCGCGACATCCTCTGCGTCGGCCTCAACTACAGGCGGCACGCCGCCGAGAGCGGTGCCGCGCCGCCGGCCCACCCCGTGCTGTTCATGAAGAACTCGGGCACGCTCCAGAACCCGGGCGACCCGATCGTGCTCCCGCGAAAGCTCCGCAGCGACCAGGTCGACTACGAGTGCGAATTGGCCGTTGTGATCGGCAGGCGGTGCCACAACGTCGACCGGGCCGACGCCCTCGCGCACGTGCTCGGCTACACCTGCGCCAACGACGTCTCCGCCCGCGACTGGCAGCGGCACGGCGGCGGCGGCCAGTGGTGCCGCGGCAAGACGTTCGCCACGTTCTGCCCGCTCGGCCCCGCGCTCGTCACCACCGACGAGATCCCCGACCCGAACGCGCTGGCGATCCGCACGATCGTCAACGGCCGGACGCTCCAGGACTGGAACACGAGCGACATGATCTTCGACGTGCCCGCGATCGTCGAGTTCATGTCGGCGAGCATGATCCTCGACCCCGGCACGGTGATCCTCACAGGCACGCCCCACGGCGTGGGGTTCGCCCGCACGCCCCCGGTGTTCCTGCAGCCGGGCGACAGCGTCACGATCGAGATCGAGAAGATCGGCAGGCTCACCAACCCCGTCGTCGAGGAGACCTGACGGCGGTTCGTTGCCGGCCGGGCCCGCCCGCGATCCCGCGTTCGTGCGGGAGATAGCGCCTCCAGGATCTGCCCTTGCGGGCGACCGGGCGGTTTGGGAAAAGTTCGCCGCGCCGGTCTCCGCCCGCCTGGCGACCCCCCCCGTGACAGCATCGGCCCCGCCGCCTCGTGCTCCGCCCCGCCCGGCCCGCGCCCTGCCGGCCGTCGCCGCGTCGCTGTGCGCGGCGGCCGCGTGGCTCGCTCCGGCCGCCGAGCCCGTCGACGCGGCCCGCACCGCCCCGCAGCCCCTCACGCGGTTCCTCGCCGAGGTGTTCCCCGAGGGCCTCGATCCCGAGCGGTCGCGCGAGCCGCACTCCATCCGCGAGCCGGGCCCCGACACCGCCAACTACCCGAACAGCCCCGACACGCTCCCGCGGGGCGCCGTCTACGTGGAGACGAGCCCGGTCTTCTTTTCCGGGCCGATCTCCACGCTCCAGCCGCAGACCTACAACGCGGAGTTCCTCTACCGCATGGGCCTCACCGACCGCGTCGAGTTCCGCCTCTTCTCCAACGGCTACACCTGGCAGGCCGCCGGCCTCGGCATGCCGCAGACCACCGGCTTCTCGCCGCTGGTGTTCGACACGAAGATCCACTTCTGGGAGGAGAACCGCGACTACTGGCTCCCGGCCGTCGGCTTCGAGGCCTACGTGCAGACTCCCTGGGGCTCTCCCGCCTTCAACGCGGGCACGCAGCCCTCCCTCACCATGCTGTTTCGCAGCACGCTCTTCTGGGGCCTGGAGGCCGAATACAACGTCGGCGTCGCGGCCGACTCCACGCGGAACGGCTTCGTGCCGATCGACGTCATCCAGTGGGCGATCACGAAGTCGATCACCGACGACTTCGATCTCTTCGTGCACGGCTTCCAGAACCAGTCGGCACTGCCGCGGGTGGCGTTCCAGACGGTCGTGGGCGGCGGCTTCGTGTGTTTTCCGAACGATCGCGTCTCGTTCTACGGCAACTGGGGCGCCGGCACCGACAAGAGCGGGCCGGCCTCCACGTTCCAGCTCGGCGTCGCCGGCTCCTACTGACGGCCCGCGCCCGCGGCGTCGATCAGCTCGTGCAGGCGGGAAGACGCGGTGCGGCCCAGGGGGAGCGGATCCGTCCCGCCGTCGAAAAACAGCAGCGTCTGGTCGCGCGACACCCGCTGCGTGCGCACGACCAGGCCCACCTGCACCACGAGCGAACGGTCGAGCCGGTGGAACGGCGGCTCGGGCAGGATCGAAATCCACTCGCCGATGGGCCGGCTCACGATCAGCGGCTCCCTGCCGCGGAGCTGGATCCGCGAATGGTTTTCCCGGGCCGCCACCCAGAGGATGTCTTCGAGCCCCACGCGCTCCTGCGTCCGCCCCCGGTCGGAGCTGATCACGATCCTGCCGCCGGCCGCGGCCGCGGCCTCGGCCCGCGCACCGGCCGCCTCGCCCACGTCCGCCGCGCCGGCCGGGTTCGCCGCGGGCGCGACCGCGGCCCGGAGTCGGCCGAGGGCGGTGTCGAGCCGCTCGCGCGAGAACGGCTTGAGCAGGAAGTCGACCGCCCCGTGGTCGAACGCCGCCACCGCGAACGCCTCGTTGGCCGTCACGAAGATCACGCGCGTCGGCGGGGCCACGCTCGGCAGGAGGTCGACCCCCAGTCTTCCCGGCATGGTGACGTCGAGGAAGATCACGTCGGGCACCCGCACCCGGATGAACAGCTCCGCCTCGGTCACGTCCCGCGCAGTGCCGATCACCTCGACGTCGACGGTCTCGGCGAGCATCTCGGTGAGCCGCGCGATGGCGCTCGGCTCATCGTCCACGAGGAGGGCCGTGATCACGTCGCCACCTCCTCCAGAGGCCGGGCCGCGTGCGGGAGGCCCGCGGGCAGCCGCACCGTCACCCGCACCCAGCCGTCCCGCTCGGCTGCGGCCACGGTCGCCGCCCCGCCGAACATCATCCCGAGCCGCTTGCGGAGCGACCGCATCCCGATGCCCCCCTCGCCGGCCTGCGGCGCCACCCAGCGGCCCGTGTTGGCCACCTCCACCTCGAGCGTTCCCCGGGCCACCCGGGCGGCCACCGCCACCTGCAGCGGCATGTCACTCGTCCGCGCGCCGTATTTGAACGCGTTCTCGAGCAGGGGCTGCACCAGCATCGGCGGGGCGGGCACGTCGCGGGCCTCGCGCTGGCAGTCGATCGTGCAGACGAGGTTTTCGCCGAACCGCAGCTCCTGAACCGTCAGGTATTTCCCGAGGGCGTCGAGTTCGCGGCCCAGCGGCTCGAGCAACGCCGTCTCGCGCAGGCAGAACCGCAGATACTCGGCCAGCGACTGGGTCACCGTCTCCACCGCCTCGGGATCCCGCTTGCAGGCGAGCACGGCGTTGAGCGCGTTGAAGAGGAAGTGGGGGTCCATCTGCGCCTGGAGCTGCTTGAGCTCGTTGCGGTCGGCCTCGGCCTGCGCCTTCGCGGCCTCGATCGCGATGGCCCGCTGGTCCTCGATGAGCCGGAGGGTGAGGTACGAGAGCGCCCAGCCGAGCAGGGCGGTGAGCCGCACCAGCAGCATCGCCACGGTCCAGCTGCGTGTCGGCACGTGGTCGGCGAACCCGGCCGCCGCGAACAGCCGGTCTTCGAGCAGGGTCTGCGCCACCGCGACGCTGATCACGCCGCCGATCACGAGGCCCAGCGGCGAGAGGCCGAGCCGGCGGACGAGCCGGTCGCGGCCCGCCAGCCACGCCAGCGCGGCCGTGGCCAGGCAGGCGCTCACCACGTGGATCGCGATCGACCGCTCCGGCCGGTCGAGCGCCGGCTTGAAGATGCGCACGAGCAGGCTGCTCGACGTCCAGACGAGCAGCCAGTAGCCGAGGTGCCCCGCGGCGAGCAACAGGCCACGCCCCCAGGCGGCGAACGCGCTGCCGTCTCGGGCAAGCGGCGCTACGGCTTCCCGGTGGGGCGGGTCGGGCGCGGCATTCGACATCGCGTCTGGCATCGTGCGGCGTGCGGTGGAGTCGGCTCGTGCAGCGGTCGTCCTTTATACTCGGACCCGCGGTCGGCGTTCCGTCGCCTGCCCCCCACGCCGCCCGACCCGCGTGGGCCTGCGTCACCCCTGTTCCGCGGGCGGCGCGGCGAGAAGTTCGGCCAGTGCGTTGGAGGCGGCCCGCTGCTCCGCCTCCTTCTTGTTGCGGCCCCAGGCGGGGGCGTAGGCCCGCGGGCCGATATGGGCCGCCACATGGAAGCTCTTGCTGTGGTCGGGGCCGGCCTCGTCGATCACCTCGTAGGTCGGGGTGACGCCGTAGTCGCGCTGGGCGAGCTGCTGGAGGATCGACTTGTGGTTCGAGCCCTGCTCGCCGGCCGCCACGGCGCCGATCTCCGGCTCGAGGAGCCGTTCCACGAGCCGGCGCACCGGCTCGAGGCCGCCGTCGAGGTAGATCGCCGCCACCACCGACTCGAAGAGGTCGGAGAGCACCGACGAGGGCATCGCCCGGCTCACCGTCAGCCCCTTGCCCACGATCAGGAAGTCGATGAGGCCGAGCTGCTCGCTGATCCGCCCGCACGTCTCGCGGCTCACCACCACCGACTTGATCCTGGTGAGATCACCCTCGAGCGAGTCGGGAAAGAGCCTGTAGAGCGTCTCGCAGACGATGAACCCGAGGATCGAATCGCCGAGAAACTCGAGCCGCTCGTTCGAGGCCAGGCGGTGCTGGGCGCCGGAGGCGTGGGTCAGGGCCGCCAGGAGCAGGGCCTGATCCTGGAACTCGTAGCCGATCCGCCGCTGGCACTCCGCCACGTCGATGGCGGGTTCGGGCAGGTCGCGTTGCTCTCGCTTCGCCATGAAAATCCGTGTCTTCCCCGCTGAAAAATAGGGCGGCCCCCGGGGGAGTGTCAAACCGCGGCCCTCCGCCCCGGTGGCGGTTTTTCCGGGGGTGCGAACCCTCGCCGGGCCCGCCGCGTAGAACGGCATACGTCTCCGTCTATCATGGTGGAGACTCCATCAGCCATCCGGAGGACCGATTCCGATGTCGTCCGCACGCATCCGCCACGCCCTGCCGCACCTGGCCCTCGTCACCCTCGTCGTGGCGACGACGGCCGCGCCCTCCCTGGCGGAGGAATCGCCCGCCACGGCCGAGGCCCTCGGGCACGCCACCGCCCTCTCGAAGGCGTTTCGGCACGCGGCGGAGCACGCCACGCCGAGCGTGGTCGTGGTGCGCAGCGAGGCCAGGGCGAAGCCCGCCCCGGCTCGCGACAAGCAGCGTGGCGGCGGCGAGAACCCGTTCAAGGGCACGCCGTTCGAGGACTTCTTCAAGGACGGCCTCCCCGAGGGCTTCCAGTTCGGGCCCCACGGCGGCGGCATGCCGCCGCGGTCGGGCGTCGGCTCGGGCGTGATCGTCGATGCCACCGGCCTGGTGCTCACCAACAACCATGTGGTGGAGGGAGCCGACGAGGTCACCGTCGAGCTTCCCGACGGCCGCGAGTTCAAGGCCGCGGAGATCAAGACCGATCCCGAGAGCGACCTGGCCGTCGTCAAGCTCGCCAACGCCAAGGACCTGCCGGTGGCCAGGCTCGGCGACTCCGACAAGCTCGAGATCGGCGACTGGGTGATCGCCATCGGCACTCCCTTCGAGCTCGAGACGACCGTCAGCGCGGGGATCATCAGCGGCAAGGGCCGCGAGCTCGGCAGCATCCGCCGCGCGAAGTTCCTGCAGACCGACGCCGCCATCAACCCCGGCAACTCGGGAGGGCCGCTCGTGAACCTCGCCGGCGAGGTGGTGGGCATCAACACCGCCATCGCGTCGAGCAGTGGCGGCTACCAGGGGGTCGGGTTCGCGATCCCGATCAACCTCGCCAAGTGGGTGAGCGGGCAGCTCATCGCCCGCGGCGCGGTCGAGCGGGGCTACCTCGGCGTGTCGATCGGGCCGGTCGACGCCCGGATGGCGGCGAAGCTGGGCGTCAAGGACAAGAAGGGCGCGCTCGTCACCGAGGTGATGCCCGGCACGCCGGCCGCCGAGGCGGGCGTGCAGGAACTCGACGTGATCGTCGGCTTCGACGGCCGGCCCGTCGACGGGCCGCGCACGCTGCAGGAGGTGGTCGAGCGATCGGGCATCGGCGAGCGGCACAAGGTGGCCGTGCTCCGCGACGGCAAGCCGGTCGAGCTTCAGGTGTCGGTGAAGCCGCTCCCCGACAAGGTCGCCCGCGGCGGTGGCGGCGGACCGCGCAAGGGCCCGGGCGTCGAGGAGACCTACTACGCCGAGGCGTTCGGCCTCGAGGTGCGCGACAAGCGGTCGGTGCCCGAGGACGCCTACGAGGGCTTCGAGGGCGTGCTCGTCGACCGCGTCGATCCCGACGGCATCGCGGCCGAGGCGGGCATCGGCCCGGGCGTGCTCGTCCGCAAGATCGGCCACAAGGCGGTGTCGAGCGTGGCCGAGTTCGCGGCCGCCATCGAGAAGGAGTCGGCCGCCGACGGCGTGCTCCTCCAGGTGCGCACGCCCCGCGGCAACGCGATCGTCCTCTTGAAAAAGAACGACTGACGAGGCAAGGCTGTGGGGGCACCCGGCTGTCGGGAGCCTCCCGGCCCCTCGTCTCATGGCCACACTCGGCGTCAACATCGACCACGTCGCGACGGTTCGCCAGGCCCGGCGCACCGTCGAGCCCGACCCTGTCTGGGCCGCCGCGCTCGCGGAACTCGGCGGCGCCGATGCGATCACGGTGCATCTCCGCGAGGATCGGCGGCACATCCAGGATCGCGACCTCGAGGTGCTGCGCCGCACCGTGCAGGTGAAGCTCAACCTCGAGGCGGCGATCGCGCCGGCGATGATCGGGATCGCCTGCCGCGTGAAGCCCGACCAGGTGACGCTCGTGCCGGAGAAGCGCGAGGAGATCACCACGGAGGGCGGCCTCGACGCCGTCGCCCACCGGGCTGCCACGGCCGAGGCCGTGCAGCGGCTGCACGACGCGGGAATCGTGGTCTCGCTGTTCCTCGACCCGGCGGCCGCCCAGATCGACGCCGCGGTCGACCTCGGCGTGGCCGCGGTCGAACTCCACACGGGCGGCTACGCCAATGCCACGACCGAGAAGGCCCGCCACGAGCAGCTCGTGGAGCTTTCGCGCGGAGCGGCGATGGTGCGGCAGGCCGGCCTCGCCTTGAACGCCGGGCACGGCCTCACCTATCGCAACGTCGTGCCGGTGGCCCGCCTCGAGGGCATGGGCGAGCTCAACATCGGCCACTCGATCGTGGCCCGGGCCATCTTCGTGGGCCTCGCCGAGGCCGTCCGCGAAATGAAGTCGCTCATCGCGTAGCGACAAGGCCTCCAGGCCTGTCGGGGCCCTTTTCCACACCCCCTCCGGACGATCCATTGGGGTTTGCAGACCCGCCGGCTTATGGTCTGCTTCAACGTCCGGATTCGGTGTTCACGCGAAGGGAGTCGCCCATGCATTCGGTCGCTTTCCAGCCGGCGCAACCGCCAGACGTCGATCCGGCCGATGAGCTGCAGGGCCCCGGCTGGATCCGTGACGCCCGGCAGGCGATGCGCGACGCCCCGGCCGACTTCTTCAAGGTCAGCCCGCTGCGCTACTGGGCCGACTTCCTCCTCGCCCTCGCGCTCGCCTACTCGGCGGCCACGGTGTACCTCGTCTCGCCGCTCGGCTCCTGGCCGCAACTGGTCGCCTTCCCCATCGCGGTCTTCTGGCTCTATCGGCTGGGCTCGCTCGTCCACGAGGTCTGCCACCTCGGCCACCACGAGATGCGGGCCTTCAAGGTGGCCTGGAACCTGCTCGTGGGCACGTTCACCCTCACCCCCTCGCCGTTCTTCACGCGGCATCACCGCGACCACCACAGCCAGCGGATGTACGGTACGCCGGAAGACCCGGAGTACGTCGCCAACGTCCTCGAAGGGGGCAACTGGCGCAGCGCCCAGGGATACGGCCTCCACATGCTCCTGTTTCCGCTGCTCGTGTTCCTGCGGTTCCTGCTCGCCCCGCTCACGTTCCTCCATCCGCGGCTGCGGCAGTGGACGCTCGAGCGCGCAAGCTCGCTCACGCTCAACCGGCACTACCGCCGCCGGATCACCCCCTTCGACCGCCGCGCGATCACGGCCGTCGAGCTGCTGTGCTTCGTGCGGTCGGCATTCATTCCGATCTCGGTCTACGCCGGCATCGCCCCGCCCAGCCGGATCCCGCTTCTCTATCTGCTCGGCCTGACCACGTTCGTGATGAACCAGATGCGGCAGCTCGCCGACCACCACTTCGCCGGCGACGGCAGCCCGGCCGACGTCGAGTCGCACATCCTCGACTCCTGCAACTTCACCGGCCGCGACCCGCTCACCTGGCTCTTCTTCCCGTTCTCGATCAGGTACCATGCCCTCCACCACCTCTTCCCGTCGCTGCCCTACCACAACCTCGCGGCGGCCCACGCCCACCTCGTGAAGGCGCTGCCCGCCGACTCGCCCTACCTCGGCCTCGACCAGCCCGGCTGGTGGCCCGTCGCCAGGCGGACGGTTTTCGGCTGACCGACCGTCGCCCGTTCTTCCACCCCCTTTTTCCAGGGCGGTGTTCGGGTACGATCCTTTCCCGGCGGACGCTCCGAGGACGCGCAACTCCGTGGTCAACGACGATTTCCTGCGGCGCGACGTGCGCCTGCTCGACTCCCAGCTCGACTCCGTCATTGTCGACCTCGCCGGCCCCGACGCCTCGGCCCTCGTGGCCGACATCCGCCGGCTC
>Ga0214923_10008084_pt1 | contig 11302 bp, 12 predicted proteins | sample LL1510_MetaG_FD_177993 | JGI IMG/M metagenome (GOLD analysis project Ga0214923, IMG submission 177993) | Freshwater microbial communities from Lake Lanier, Atlanta, Georgia, United States - LL-1510 | ecosystem: Environmental > Aquatic > Freshwater > Lake | place: USA: Georgia | collected... | reverse complement strand
GGTTGGTCAGTTCAGATTCCTCCCAACACAAGAATCGTGATTCCAAACCTCCAGCAAGCACTTCAGTTCTTAGGTTGAGAGAAACCTCCCCTCTCTACTATATATCGATTTTAGGATAAAAACATGTTGCATCTAGATACCGAGGACTCAGTTTTAAATCCTGCTGCTGTTCGTGCTATTAAGAACACACGTTTAACTGAGATAAAGAAAATTTTTGGTATATACTTTGGTTTTACAACAGCAACAGAAATAGCAAACTATTTCGCTTTATCTCAGGTGATTGGAAACAGAGCGGCTGCTGAAGTCAATCCAGATACTAGAGGAGCCGCTGGATCTGCTGCAAGCGTTGCTGCTGCTAGAAGAGATTTAAACGTTAGAGTTGATCCTTCACTAGCACCTGTATTTCAAATATTGCTTGACAATGATGCAGGATCAAAAAAAGTTTTAGGTGACGGCGATAGTACGTCGATTGTAAAAAAATTTAAAGATTTAATAACAGGTAATCAAAGAGATGAAATAAAACAAACAATTGCAAGATGTGCTCATATTCACTGTTCATCAGGTTCCATATCTAGAGATGGGATTCTTTTTGAACAGCCTAATCAAGTTATTTACAATACTTTAGAAAGAGCTATACCATTTTCATCTGATACATCAAACACGTTAAACCAAACAAATTCTACAACCGAACAAAGAAATATTGATTCAATTAGAGCAAAGATAGCTGTTGTTAGGGCAGAACATCCTTTGCTTGTACCTGGAGAGAAAAACTCTGAGCTTCTTACGGTATTTTTCAATGGTATGCCTGCTTTGGAAATGACTCGTGCAATACCAGTAATGAATATTAAGTTTTATTCTTCAAGGCAAGCTTTTGAAGATGGTAGACTTGCAGCTATTACACTTCAGAAATTCATTGAAGGAGCAAGAACAGTTGAAAATACAACAGAAAATTTGCCAACAACAGCTATAGCTTTGGCAAGTCAAATTCCAACTGGTTCTGTTCCCGGTCAATTGTTAACAGCAAGAGAATATTCAAACTATACCGTTACAGGTCTTGAACTGTTTCGTGCTCCACAAACTTTGATTAATCAATAGTCAATAAGAGACAGGCAAAACTATCTTGCTCCAATAATTGATCCAATGCGTCCGCTAGCTTCGATTAAATCGTTTAGCATGGACGTAAAAAGCGCATATGGTTTGCAAGGAACACGTACAGCAACAGTAGAAATAGTACTGCATGATAGATCTAGAATGGGTGAGTTTGCAGATTTCATCAAACCAGATCGTTATGGAGAATCATTCTTAGAAGTAGAATATGGTTGGTCACATCCAGATAAACTTGGTGAAAATCCTTATGCAGATCTTTTAAATCTTACAAGAGCCGTTGATCATTTTACCGTTGTTACAAGTAACTTTAACTTTGATGATGTTGGTCAAGTTAACATTACTTTGAACTTGATTGGTAGAGGTTCCTCTGAAATAACTGAACTATCGATTATTGGTGAACCGGCATCGGGTCGTATTCAACAGCAAATAAGAGAAGTGCAAAGACTTTCAGAAACAATCAATAATCTTTCTGCAACTGTGTTTCCTCCTCCTCCAGAAAATGGTAACGGAAACACCAATCAACGAAGAAGAGAAGTTCGTGGCACACAAGGATTAAGCGCAGTTGGTGATGCAACAAACAACCTTCTTATGTCAAGAGAAATGTTGACTAGAATTCGTGAATTGCAAACAGAATTAAATGCGAGAGCTCGTTCAAACAATCCAGCAAGAAGACAAGCGGCGCAGCGTCTTCAAAATGAAGTACTAGATCTTTTAGGCACAGTTAATAGAAATGGAAGTACAACAGCAGCACAACATCACCCAGTCCCAGCAATTACAAGAGTCTCAAGAACTTTAAACCAAGAAATCAGAACGATTTTAAATGGTTTAAATACAGGAACAAGGTCCAAAGACAACTATTACAACGATGGTTTTTTAGAAACAATGGATAGACAACCTTGGGATTGGTTAAAAAACGATATTGAAAATAATAGGCGTTCCCAACGAGAACCAAGAACTCCAGTGGTTCCAGAAGGACAACTTCCAAGCACTGGCAATAATTCTGCGACCGCAAGAACAATAACAAACAATGAAAGTGTTCCAGTATGGAACGGAGCACCAGTTGTTTCTTTGGGAACTTTGGTTACTGCGTTTGTTGGCAAGCCATTGGCTACTTTAAAGAATCCTGACGGCAGTTCAAAGTTTGAAGAAATTCAAATATATTTTTACAATTTTAATAACCGAGCTGGAATTATGAGTCATTGCAATATATCTCAATTTCCTGTTCAAACTTCTTATTTTACCAGAGAATATGGCAGATTACGCATGGAAAACGTTAGCAGAACCGTTAACTTAAGCGTTAGCGAGTTCATGAACTTTTTATCAACAAAAATTGTTGATGATGTGTTAAACCCTGCATATGGAATAAGCACATTGTACAAGATTGAAAGAGATGAGTTAGTTCCAGCAAGCCGTAACTTCGACAATGACATGTACAATAAAATGCGCCAATATAACATTGGTCAGCATCCAGACTTTGTTCCTCCACAGTTAACTTTTGAAATCGAAGCAACTCAACCTATTGTTAATGGAGTTGTTCAGCCGGGAAAAACCATTATCAAGATTCACATATATGACAAAACTTGTTCTCCAAATAGCAGTTATCGAGAACTGCTTGCTCTTGGAACAAATAATGTTATGGGTGTTTTAAGTGCTTATCCAGGTGATACGGCGCAGCGGCAAGCTCTTGAAGCTCAAGCAACAGGAAACAGAGAAAATATTAGTGTGTTAAGACAAAACTGGCGTGAATTGCAAAACGATGTTGTGCGACGCTGTTTGGCCCCACCAATATTAATCGAAGCAATGAGATCAGCAACTGATGCAAATGGTAGACCAGTTGAGCAATATCGTTTTGTTGGTGGAGCTCAACAGCTTAAAGAGTTTGTTATGAAAGGAGTTCCTCATATCATTTATGGTGCGATGGGAACAACGGTTCGTTCCTCAACCGTTGGATCAATGAGTGATCCTAATTTGAATACCATCAACCTGTTACGTTCTCTTAACTCTTCACCCATACAACCAAACGGAGAACAAGTTGGTGGATTACCTTTAAGCGTTTATCCTGTTGAAGTTAGTTTAACTTCTTTGGGTTGTCCTTTCTTGCGTTACGGTCAAGAACTGTTTATTGATTACAACACAAACACTTCAATCGACAACATTTATTACATCACAGGTTTGCAACATAAAATCGAAGCTGGGACATTTGAAACCACAATCAAGTTCACAGCAGTTGATGCTTTTGGTCAATATCGCAATCTTATTGGTCAACTTAATACTGCTCAAATAACCTTGAGCGATATATCATCATCGGTACCACAAACAAACACACCAACATCTATATAATCATTTTAGATATTTCAAACTATATGGCAACATATGGTCATGGATGAAATTGAAAAATTAATTTCGCAGCTATATCTTGTGAAACAACCGCAACAAGCTCCAGAACGCTTTATACGGGCTTATAGAGGGTTGTCTCCAAAGCTTCAAGGTTATGCTGTACCTTGGCATTTAACCCTACCAGAAAAGCTTTATAACGAGATTGAAGGGGATCAAAGAAGGTTCCAAGATGAACTCAACAATCTAAACTTAAGTTATGTTGAAAGTGTTTATATTCCAACGCAAAAAGTGTTTGAATATTTTAAACCAGCAAAGATTAATATTGAACTTTATAAACAATATTCAAATCTTGATGGAACCAATCATATTTCTTCATTTAAACCAAACAGCGATGGATATGCAAATGCTGTTGAATATGACCGTGTAAGCAATATTACAGGAAGACTAAAAACTATTAAAGGACCAACATTACTTCACCTTCCAAAGATTTATCGAAGCGTCCTAGAATCAAGATACAATAACGGTGCACTATATTCTTTGGATTATAAATCATTAGAACCTAGAGTGTTATTGGCTACGTGTGGAACACAACCAATAGAAGGGATAGAAAAAGACATATATGAACAAGTTCGTTGTTCGTTGTTCATAAACAATGAAGAAGTAACAAGAGATGTGGTAAAAAGGATTGTTTTGTCGGAGTTGTATGGTGCTAGTCTAGCAACACTTCAGCAACGTTTGCCAAATGTAGAGGATTTAGAATTAGTTATTGATAAAATTGCTGAATGGTTTGGATTAAAAGCATTGCAGCAAAAGCTTTTTGATGAATGGAAGCAAACAGAATATAGGTTTATTACCAATTTCTATGGTAGAAGAGTTAAGACAGAATCAACACATACTCTTGTAAACCATTACGTTCAAAGTACTGCTGTTGATGTAGCAATGTTGGGATTCAAGAATATTCTTGAATATATTGATGATTTAGATAAATTTGAAGATATTGTTCCATTGTTTATTTTACACGATGCGTTGATTTTGGATGTAAATGAAAATTGTTTTAGTTTGATTAATGGATTATGCAAACTTGGTGGTACAGACATAAAAGATCTTCAATCTACGGTATTTTACATGTCTATAGATAAAAATTTTTCAGGAGTATTATGATACAAGATCAGATTAAAAAGCTTACAACAACGCTTTATGGTTTTGAAAACCTAGAAGTGAATACAGTTCGTCAGTTAATTGACAATTTTCCTTATAGAACAGGAATGTGGGTTGCGTTTGTGTCACGTACAAAGCAAGAATGTCCGAACGAGCTAATCAGGGATTTGTATACTGGTTGGGGTTTAACTGAAGAAAATTCTTTAAAGAATCTTCGGGACCGTTTACTCAAAGAAGTTGGTAATAACATTGATGATCTCAAGGTTGAAATCTCAAAGATTGAAAAAACAAAAGAAAAGCTACAAATTCTACTAGAAATAGAGAAAGAAGTAAGGGAAGCACTATGAATCAAGAACAAATTATTATCAAGAACTTTGAACTTTTCAAGACTCAAGCAGGAAAGCTTGGAGATAAAGGAGGAAATATTGTAAAATACATGGAAAGCAACAGTGAGCGAATCATGCTTGCTCCTGCTTCAACAAAGCGAGATTATACGTGTTGTCATCCTGGTGGACTTGTTGAACATTCTCTTCGTGTTCTGCAAAACGCTGCCAAACTTCGGCAAGTTTATAATCTTACTGACAGTCTTGCAGCACAAAGCATTATCCTTTGTTCTCTTTTTCATGACATTGGCAAGGTTGGAACGGAAAGCAAAGAATATTATGTAGATAACAATTCAGATTGGCATCGTGACAAGCTAGGAATTTATTATAATGTTGCTGATCGCTTTCAGCATATTCCAGTATCTCAACTAAGTCTTTATACTCTTTCGAAAAATAATGTTGATATTGATATTGACGAATGGTATGCTATGTCTATGGTAGGCAGCAAGGTACAAAAAGAGGATCTTCCAACTCAAGGTGAACCTTGGATTTCGCTTGTACTATCACAAGCAATAAAAGCTGCTTGCGTACAAGGCAAAGGTAAAGAAAAAGCTGTTTCTATACAATAAAATTAATATTTCGTATAATACTTAATAGATAGACCATCCTATTAGGTGTTATTTCACACAACAAACAACAATGGTCAAGAAAGAAAAGAGCAAATATCATGGCAAGTTATAATCTAGATGCAATCAAAGCGGCGCTATCAAAAAACGACAAAACCTCAACTGCAACAAAGGGTTCACAACAAAAGAACGTTTATTGGAAAAGCTCCCTGGGAGAACACGATATTCGTTTTCTTCCAATTCAAAACTCTTCCAATGAACCTTTTCAAACGGTTGCGTATTACAGTGAACCACTGTCATCGCAACGTTTGATTGCACCATTTTTATTCGGTCTTCCAGATCCTATTAAAGATCAATTTGAAGAGCTTCGTCAAAGCAAAAAACATCCTGATGGTTGGACTATCGCAAAACATCTTCGTCACAAGGAGCGTTATTACGCTGTAATCATAGTTCGTGGTGAAGAAGATAAGGGTCCACAAATTTGGGAGTTTTCAAAGGAAACTCGTGACCAAGTTTATGGTATCCTTACCCACAAGGATAACATTGACGAGGATATGCTTTCTCCAGAAGTAGGATATGATTTTACTTGCTCAGTAACTCAGGTTATTGAAAATGGTAAGCCACGCCTATATAAAGGCTCACCAGTCAAGCAAATCAACCTTCAAGCACGAAAGAAGCCTTCACCTCTATCAAAGGATAAAACCCAAGCTAAGAAATGGTTGGAAGCTCTTCCAAATCTGGAAGAAATGTTCAAACGTCAATGTAAAACTCCAGAAGAACTTGTCGAAGTACTTGAACAGTTTGTTTCAAATCTTACGAGTGGTACCAAGTCTGAAACTTCTCGTGAATCTGGAACAGATCATACCGAAACAAGAACAGGAAAAACCTTGTCAAATCCAACCGCTGACAAGCTTGACGACGCCTTCGCTAATTTCTGATTAATGTAGTCTGACCTTCCTCCTCAAAAAGAAAACCCCGGCAGGATTTGTTTCCTCCGGGGTTTTCAGTTTTCTAAGCTTAATCAGATTTAGAATCGATACTTTTTATCACCAGCACCCGCCAAGTTTTCGTAGTTTGATTGTTCGATATTTTCAATATCTTTTACAAACTTTCTTAGGTGATCAATTTTCCCTGAGTTTGCGTAATTTTCTCCAAACTCAGCAGCTAGTCTTCTTATTTCTTGTTTTTGATCTTCATCAAAATAAGATTCTTGTACACCCATAATCGCTTCTTTAATCAAACCTTTTAGTTGTTTTACTGTAATCTTCATTTGAACTCCTGTATGGGATTATAGTTCTACCCAATAACAATATATATTCCCCCCCCCCCCGAACATTTTTTCAAGAAAATCTTTTATTCCCTTTACCCATGTTTTGTTATGTGTTACCTTGTTTGAAGAAGGAGAGCAAACCTATATATGGCAATCAAATCAACTAAAAAGCCTCTATTAGATGAACCAGCAGCAAATGAAGACACAGACTTTTCTGCTGAACTAATCAAGCAAATTAACAAAGAAGCAGGAAATAAAATCGCATTCAATCTCGGGACCGACGAAGCACCAACTACTGTTAAACGCTGGATATCGACGGGTTCAAAACAACTCGATTATATCATCTCTAACCGCCGTAGTGGTGGTGTAGCAGAAGGACGCATTGTAGAAATCCAAGGCCCACCTAGCTGCCATGCCAAGGGATCTCTTGTTATGAGATATGATGGTCACTTCATTAAGGCAGAAGATGTACGAGTTGGAACAGTGTTAATGGGGCCAGATTCTAAACCCCGCACAGTCAAATCAGTTCATTCTGGAACTGACTCATTGTATGAGTTTACACCAGCTTCTGCTGCTGAACCATTCACTGTAAATAGCAATCACATTTTATCTTTGAAGCGAGCTCGGGGAAAAAAGAAAAACTCCAAACGGGTTGGAGAGGTTATTGAGATACCCGTGCGTGAATATCTCAATACTTCAAAAACATTTAAAAAGAATTATCGACTCTATCGTGCAAACCCAGTAGAGTTCAACGTTACACAAGAAGCAAAACCAATTCCTCCATATATCCTGGGGCTTCTATTAGGAGATGGTTCACTTGGAACTGATCACGGTGGCCGTGTTGAACTAACAACAGCAGACAAAGAAATATCACAAGAGTATACAGCTTATTGTAATAGCTTGGGTTATGAGGTTTCCCTTCACAATAAAGAAGACAATAAAGCTTTTGGTTTATATCATCGAACTGGACAAAATCCTGGCAAAACGGTTACAACAGCAGATGACAAGGATAAAATCCGAACTGCTCTTCGTGACTTGAAGCTTCTAGGAACCAAGTCTAGCAATAAGTTTATTCCTCATGTCTACAAAACTGCGTCTAGACAAGATCGTCTAGAACTTCTTGCTGGTTTGATTGATACAGATGGTCATTATGACTCTCGCAACAACAAATATGAATATTGCTCAAAGTCTGAGCAACTAGCCCAAGATTTCGCTTTTGTTGCCAGAAGTTTAGGAATGAACGTATCAATATCTGACAAGTTTATCAACGAAGAGCTTTATCAACAGATCTATCTCAGCGGAAATCATCTAAAAGAGATACCATCTCGACTAGAACGTAAACAAGCCAGAGTTTCAACTTCAAAGAAGGACTTTAATCTAGTTGGCTTCTCCGTCAAAGCCAAGGGTGAAGGTGAATATTATGGGTTTGAAGTTGATGGCGACCATCTGTTTCTTAGCCATGATTTTCTTGTTTTCCATAACTCAGGCAAATCTCACATCGCATACGAGATTGCTAAATCAACTCAAAAGATGAACGGCATCGTTGTTTATATTGACACCGAAAATGCCACATCAGTCGAAAACCTTGAAGGTCTTGGTATTGACATTCGCAAACGCTTTGTCTTCATCCAAGAAACCTGCATTGAGGACATTTTCAAGGTTATTGAATCAACGATTGAAAAGGCTCGTAACCTTAAAGCAGATGTTCCTGTAACTGTTATTTGGGACTCTGTTGCTGCTTCTGCTCCCAAAGCAGAAATTGAAGGCGAATACGATCAAAACACTATCGGTCTAGCCGCTAGAGTGCTTTCTAAAGGCTTCCGTAAGATCACAGATGTAATCGGTGATAAGAATGTATGCTTGGTTCTATTGAACCAGCAGCGTCAAAAAATCGGCTGCGTCAGCCCAGAAACTGTTGTTCAATATCGTAAGATTTAGTGATTTTTACGTTGTTGATTCATATTTACAGGTATGGCACAACATAAATGTAAACAGTGTGAAGCCTCATTTGAGCATAGCAGCACAAAACGTGTTTATTGCTCAAATGAGTGCTATCATAAATCTAGAATCGGGCAACAGCAGTCAAAAGCTTGTGTTGAAAAACGTAGAAAATCAATGTTTGGAAAAACTTATGATGAACAACGCAGGAAAAACATAGGGTTATCTAGGCAGGTAATCTTGTCTGAAGAAAAACAACAAGAGTTAAAATATTATTTAGATGCAGGTATGCCTGATGGATATGTTGTAACAAAAACAGGTATATCAGAAAGAGTTTACCGACGATACAAAAAGATACTGTACCCAGCAGGTATACCTTGGCAAATAAGGTGGTTAGAAAACGATATAGAATTATCTGTTATTAATGAAGTTGTTCGTTTAACAAAGTTAAAATATCGTTATAAACGTATTGCTTCTTTGATTGGATTGGGAATAAAAACTGTAAGACTTATTCTCACGGCGTTAAATAAAAAAGATCCAGAGATACAGATACACTCTTACGATGAAACTTCTTGGTCTGAGAGAAAAGAAAGTAGACCAGAAAGATTGGTAAGAGAATATTTGGAATCAAAAGACGTTGAACATAGACAAGAAGTTCAAATTGAACCTGGATCAAAATGGTTTTTTGATTTTCAAGTTATTGGTACAAACCTTCTCATAGAAGTGCAAGGTGATTATTGGCATTGTAATCCAGCGTTATATAAGACTCCTGTTAATGAATATCAAAAATGGGCACAACGCAGAGATTTTGCAAAGAAAGATTATGCCAAAAAAATAGGTTACAACGTATTCCCAATATGGGAAAATGATTTAAAGAACAATAAAGATGAAGTATTCTCTAAACTAGAAAGGATTATAAAAAAATGCAAAGTGGAACAATGAGACAGCTTTTTAAAGACATTGGGTTAGATTTTGAAAAAATGGAGGCAAACCAACCTGTTCCTGTTGATGGATGGGAAATTCAAACTCTTGATAAAGATGGTTCTCCCGTTTGGAAAAAAGTCTTAAATGCAGTTCGCAAACCAAGCGCACCCCACATGAGAGTGACCACAGCGAGTGGTCTTGCACTTGATTGTTCCCCAGAACATAAATTATTTGTTGAAAGCCAACAAACAAAAACACAAACGTACCAAGAAGTTACTGACTTGGTAAACGCATCAGAAGTTTTTAAAGTCCTTCCGTAAAAGGATGGGAAAATTTTGACATTCAGCATCTTGCTGGTGTGATTGATATTGCTGATATTGAGGTTGAAGGTGAACATTCTTACCTAAGCAATGGAATTCTTTCACATAATACACTTTACGGAGATCCTTCGACAACACCCGGTGGTATGGCTATTCCATATCATGCTTCAACTCGTATCAAGCTTACAGGTGGTCAACAAATCAAACAAACCATTAACGGCAAAGAAGCTGTTGTGGGTATCAACGTCACTTGTAAGACTATCAAGAACAAAGTTGCAAGACCTTGGAGAGAAGTAAGTTTTGAGATTCACTTTGGTAAAGGCATTAGAGAGGATGAACAACTCTTTGATGAACTTCGTGAGTTTTGTGAGAAGTGTAGAGATCCAGTCATTTATGACAATAAATGTATTCTCCTAGAAGGAAGCTCACAATGGAAGTATTTTCGAGTAAACGATGTTAAGACTGCAAATGTTATTGTTGATGAAAAATTTTATAAGAGTGAGTTTGGAAGCCGTGTTTTAAACAATCCAGAATATGCAGCATACATCGAAGCTCTCATGGATGCTGCCTTCATTATGAAGAATAATGATGACGTTCATAAAACAATTGCCAGTATTGATCTTGGTAGTGCCATAGAAGTTGAAGCTGCTAAGGTTGAAAAGATCGGTAAAGCTAGTAGAAGTTTATTATCAGACTGATGATCTAATCATTTCTTGAGTTCAAAACGAACCTCTCTTAATGTCATCCTCAGTTTAGGAGGATGATTACATTTTACGTATGCTAAAATGCCTGTATATCCAGCAAAAATAAAAAAATAAAAATATATTTAGAATATCTTCAAGATTTGATATTCTGTATATATGAAACGGATCGACAACATCTACGATCACAATATGTTCCTGATCTTTCGCTGCGAGGAGTGTAAAGGAGAGTTGGATATCAATCCAAGCGATCTTGTGACTGTTGGTGTTCCTATTTGCGAATGTGATCGTGAGATGGAATATAACGGTGTATATCTTGTTTCAAGAGAAGATGAAGACAGTTTGTGTATGACGGAACTTGCTAACGACCCTGATTATCAGAAATGGTGTGATGATCGCAGTCAGGCGTGTGTCAATGAAATTGACATTATGAATGACGAGGATATTGAAGCCAATTTTGGTATTAGCAAGGCGGATCTTTAAGATGGAACTTGTTTTCGTTTATGGTACATTGAAGCGTGGTTTTAGTAATCATGGGATTTTGGAGAATTCTAAATATCTTGGAACTACTGAGACGGTATCACATAGTTTTATGATG
>Ga0214923_10008083_pt1 | contig 11304 bp, 10 predicted proteins | sample LL1510_MetaG_FD_177993 | JGI IMG/M metagenome (GOLD analysis project Ga0214923, IMG submission 177993) | Freshwater microbial communities from Lake Lanier, Atlanta, Georgia, United States - LL-1510 | ecosystem: Environmental > Aquatic > Freshwater > Lake | place: USA: Georgia | collected... | reverse complement strand
TTGGCATAACCCGGGTGGGCGCTTACGCCATGAAAGGTAAAGGTCATTGCATCGGCTGAAAAAGTTTCATCCTCCAAATAACCCAATGGTCCACCGTCCAAGGTATACCCGAAATCGGCATTGAGCTTTTTCATGTCCAAGTGTTCAACACCCCTTCCTATTTCTTCGTCGGGGGTAAAGAGTATTCTAATTTTACCATGAAGAATCTGTGGGTTTTTCAGGAGGTATCCTACCAATTCCATAATAATCGCAATTCCTGCTTTATCGTCAGCGCCAAGTAAGGTCAACCCCGATCCGGTAATGATGTTTTGCCCAATTTTCGACAAGAGATAGGGTTCATTCTCCAACGATAATACCTGGTTGGTGTCGTGGGGTAAAATAATCGGAGAACCATCCCAATTACGATGCAAGATAGGTTCTACGTTGTGTCCGCTGCAGTCGGGTGCTGTATCCATGTGGGCACAAAAGCAAAGTGTGGGGAGATCGGTACGGTCTGAAGTTGCTGGTACAGAGGCCAACACATAACCCCATTGATCCATTTCTACTTCCGAAGCTCCCATACCGATTAATTCAAGCTTCAAAAGTTCTCCAAGATCCTTTTGTTTTTCGGAAGAAGGATAAGTTACCGAAGACGGGTCGGCTTCAGTGTCGATTTGCACATAGCGCATAAAGCGCGCTGCTAATTCTTCATTCATGATCTCGATTTCTTGCGAAGTTACGTTTTTCAAAAATATGCCCTTCTCGCTGGTAAGCGGCTATGGTCACCTTTTTTCCACATTATTCAGAAAGGCAACAAATTTTCTTAGCGCAAGGGCGCGGTGCGAAACGGAATTTTTCACCTCCATCGGCACTTGGGCAAAGGTTTTATCCCATCCTTCCGGAACAAAAAGGGGGTCGTAACCGAAGCCCATATCGCCGCGAAATTCATGAAGGATATTTCCTTTCACTACGCCTTCAAAGCAATGCTTATCTGAAGCGGTAACTAAGGCGATTACGGTTCTGAATTGGGCCCCTCTTTGGGTGTGCTCCGCCATGTCCTTTAGCAATTTTTCACCATTTTTCCGATCGTTTTTTTCAGGTCCTGCATACCGTGCGGAAAGCACGCCGGGTTTTCCTTGAAGGGCGTCCACTTCCAGGCCGGAGTCGTCGGCAAAGCATGCCAGTCCAGTGTAAGAAAAAACCGTCTGGGCTTTAAGAAGCGCGTTGGCTTCAAGGGTAGTTCCCGTTTCTTCTACATCAGGCATTTCACCTATATCATTTAAACCAAGGAGCTGCCATCCCGTTGGCAGCAGGGCCCTGATTTCAGCAACTTTGTGTTCGTTTTTTGAGGCAAAAATCAGCTGCATGATTGAAATAATTGTAAATATAACCCTTGATTGGCGTCCACGGAGTACCTTTGATGCACGGTTCGCCTTCCCCACTCAGCCATTTGTTGAGCCAACTCGCGTTCAAGCAACATGCGGCGAATGAGCAAGCCCCATTCTTCTTTGTTATCGGCCAAGTAGCCGTTCTCTCCGTGTTGAATGATTTCCTTGTTCACCCCCACATTTGAGGCGATTGTTGGGATACCAAGCGCCATGTATTGCAAGGCCTTGAATCCGCATTTTCCTTTTGCCCATTCTGTATCGCTCAAGGGCATTAAGCCTAGGGTAAATTTGGATAAATCCGCTATTTCCGTGGCTTTGTTCCATGGTATATAAACTAAATTTGCGCTTTCGAAAGGTGGAGCTTCATTTGATATTACATGCAATACAAATTCGATTTCCTTGGATATTTTTGCCAAAACGGGCAACAATTCCTCTAAATAATGGATCGTTGTATGGGTTCCTGTCCAGCCCAGCACCGGTAAGGTACTCATTTGGGTTGAGGCAGGTACACGATGTAAGTTAAGGTCAATCGTGGTAGGGATAATCGTTACTTCGGCGCCAAAGCCTCGTGCATAATCCGCGAGGTAGGCATTTCCTGCTGATACGTGGGTAGCCCAGCGGATAATGTATTTGACTTTCCAATACGCCTTGATTCGGTGCACATAACGGTGTTGTGGGCTGTAATTCGGAAGCCAAATGGCATCGTCGTAATCGTAGATGATCTTTTTTTTAAATACTTTGGCGATGCACCACTCGATTATTGGGGGGCCAAAAGGTGCTGCTTCTCGGTGGATAAACACTACGTCGGTTTGCCGCAAACGAAAAAGCAAAAAAATCCTTTTCCAGCATCCCAGCACCAGGTGAAGTGCCTTTTGCAAGGGTTTTCCTTTAGCATACCACAGCGCCCAACCTTTCGGCGACAAAAACGAAAAGACCTCAATATGGATGCCTTTTTTATCCAAAATATCAAGGTATTGTTCGAAGCGAAAGCGCTGTGAAGGTGCTTGACCTAAGGGGTAAGGACAGAGAATTTTCACCTTAATCATGGCCGAACAGTTGGGTATATACTCCTTTGTAGCGTTCAATTCCCATTTCCAAACTTAGGGTTTGCACGGCGTAATTTCTGATCGCTCTCTTATCGAAAGCCATGCGGTTGAATTCTGCTGCGATTTTGGGGATATCACCCCAATCTTTAAGCACGACACCGGCTTTTCCCTCCTGGATAATTTGTGTCGAATCGCCGATACCCTCGTTGGCCACCACCGGGATTCCAGCGGCGAAGCACTCGCCCATTTTCACGGGTGAGGACGCCCTTTTTGCAAAGGAGGGCGCAATAAACTGCACGGAGGCGTCCGCTGCAGCGAGGAAATGGTTGACTTCATCGTGCCTTGCGCTTTGTATCACAACGTGCGGTACCAATTCACCCAATTTTTGGACAATGGTATTGGCCTGCGCTATGTCTTTGGTTAAAATTAAAAAGCGCCAAGAAGGATCCAGTTCAGATAAAGCCTTGTAAAAAGCGAGTTCCTGGTCTACGCGGTACCAAGTGCCAACCGATCCAACATGGATGAGCAGTTTAGTATCCGGGGCAAGCCCCAATTCCTTTTTTACCTCAGGTCCATTTTCTACGAGCGTAAATCGTTTCGTGTCGACACAGCAAGGAATGACCGTAAACTTGGTCCAATCAAGAAGCTTTCCGTAGCGCTCTTTTAAGGCAGTGATCCCGTCTTGGGTCAAAGATATCACCGCATCGGCTTTTACGAGAAATCGTTTTTCCTTTTTCAAAAAATAGCGGTAAATCATGCGATATAGCCCGATATTTTGCGGCCAAAGATTACCTTCCACACGTTCATCCGCCCACAATCCGCGCATGTCAAAGACAATTTTTGCATGCTTATTGCGCAAAGCCACAAGCATGGGCAAGTAACTTCGGCAGTGAATGAGGTCGATGTTTTTAGCTTTTTTGATCACCTTGTGCATTCGCAAGAGGTCGTAAATGGTAGAGAGTATAGGGGGCTTTTTGGTGTAGGTCAAAGGATGCCAAGTCATTCTTTCACCCGAAATGGTGGCCAGCACATCTTCACGATGTTGCATAAAATTGGCTTCTTTTTCGAAGGAAACGATAAAAAACTCGAAACCAGCGGACGCTAGCCCTAACAGGTATGGGATGATTTGGGATTGCCCTAAAGGATCTGTGAGGCCATCATAGGTAAGGTAAAGTACTTTTTTTCCTGGCTTCATGCTTCAAAAATAGGCAATATAGCCGAAGTGAATTTTACCTGAGCGCAAATCAAGGGGATTGTTTTTTTCGGCACCAAGACCATAAACCAAGGAAAAAATTCCCGCTTTGGTACCGATATTTGTGCCTAGGCCAAAACCGTAGGGATGGTCTTTTACATAGCTTTTTCCACTGGTGTTTTCGTAGAAGGTTTGGTCATAGAAAGCAAAAAATGCGGAGTTTTTGTCAAGCAAGTAACGCAATTCAAGTTGATTGACGTTTTTTGTCGTGGCGAGGAAATTCTCTTCGTTGAACCCCCGCTGAGAATTCAAGCCACCAAAGCGATAGCATTCGTTGGAAAAAATGGTCGGGGCATAGTAGGTATCCCAAAAGGTAGCGTAACGAAGCACCCAACGATTGTGCAAGGGAATAAATTGCTCCAGCGAAAGTGATATTTTTGAAGTTAGGTTTGTGAAAGTGGAATCGCTTACGGCTTTGCGTTGACCCACCAATGCTTCAAGGTTGATATAGAGGCCTTTGCGCGGATTAGGCAAGTAATCCATTTGTCGGAATTGAAGTGCCAAACCGTATTGGGTATTTTTGATATCCGCTACAGCGGGAAAGGTGGGGTTGCTTGAGGAGGCATACAAGCGATTGCTTCCCGTGTAAGCGTAAATAGCCTTTATGGTCCAATGATTCGAAAGGTTATATTGAAGTCCAAGGTTGCTTTTGATTTCTAAAAAAGTTGAATCGCGTTTGTAGAGTTGGAAACGGAAGTCGGTTCCAATGAGGGTTCTTAAAATATAAGGATAAATAAAGCGAAATTGGAGCCACTGTGTAGAAGGCTTAATGCTTCGCCAATTCAAGTCCAACTGTTCGGCGCGGCGCAGCGCATTGTTCAATTTAAGCTGGATATCACCTGTGAGTCCGACCTTTTGGTTCGAAGGATTTGGCTGTAAGCCAAGTGCTCCACTAAAGCTCGAGCTTTTGTTTGACTTGAGGTAGAGATAAAGGTGTGCCCCTTCCTTATCGAAGGCAATTTCCGAGGGTTTAATTGGGGTTAAAAATGACTGTTGTTGAAGTTTTGTATCGATTTCACCCAATTTTTCGATGGAAAAAGGCGACCCTGGCTTGATGCCAATGAGCCGTTGCACGGTTTTCAACTCGACGGAGGAATCGCCCCTTATATGCACGGGGTTCCATTGCATGAAGGGGCCTTTTTGCAAATGCGCTGTCAATTTTATGGTTTTGTCTTTGACTGAAAGCGCTTCAAATGTATATTTGGCAAAGGGATATCCGTTACTTTGAAACGCGTTTATTACAGTTTTAAGCGCCATGGCATATGATTCTGGATGAGTAAAATATAGGGAAACCGATGTATCTGTGGTGGTTTTAGCGTATTTGCGAACCCATGCAACAAGGTTGGGGTCAAAGATTACAGTAATACCATGGAATTGCTCACCCCGTTTTACCTTTACGATGATGGTATTTTGTTCAACGGAATCCTTCAAAATCGCAGTGTAATACCCCAATTGGTTCAGCTTTACAAGGGTATTTTGCTTTTCCATTTGCCAAAGCATAGGGGAGGAAAAAGATTTTGACTTGCGCAAGAAACGCGGTAAAGGTTCGGCGTCTGCACTTTGGAAACGAACGGTTACTTTCTGACCGAAGGAAAGATTCACCAAAAACAAAAAACTAAGTAAAATTGTATAGTTCAACTTCTGTATTTTGCTTTAAAAGAGTATTAAATTTTAGTCAATTCGTACGGGTTTTCACATTTTTTGTAACTTTACCTTGTCAAAGCCCGTTGGAGGTCACACAAACACTAAACACACAACACTATGAAAACGAAGGTAAATGTTTTAATTTTAATGGCGGTGGTAGCGACCGTAATTTTAACCTCTTGCGGAGCATCTCGTAAAGCAGGATGCGATGCGTATGGATCTACAAAGACAAGCGTACAATCCAACGATTTAGCTGGAAAATAATAAAGATTTTATGTCTTTGGGCGCTGAAAGTAAAAGCCCATTTGGGTTTTGATTTTCAGCGCTTCTTTTTTAGCCGCCGCGGCAAAATCCCCCCCACTTGAAGCATAAATAATGGAGCGGGAAGCATTGACCAGCAACCCGCATTCCGGGGTAGCGGCTGCCTCGATAACTTCAGACAATTCCCCTCCTTGGGTTCCCACGCCTGGCACGAGAAGAAAATGCTTTGGAATCAATTCCCGAATTTCACGCAATTGTTGGGTTCTTGTAGCGCCTGCCACAAACATGAGATTGTTCTGGCTGCCCCATTCTTTGACTGTGGAAATCACCTTTTTGTAGAGAGGGATTCCAAATTCATCTGTCTTACTCTGAAAATCACTCGCCCCCTCGTTGGAGGTTAGAGCCAGAACTATCGCCCATTTATTTTCAAATTCAAGAAAAGGAACTACGCTGTCTTTACCCATGTAGGGGGCCACAGTGATTGCGTCGCAGGGTAAGGTTTCAAAAAATGTCTTGGCATAGGCTTTAGAAGTATTGCCGATATCGCCTCTTTTCGCATCGGCAATAATAAAGCATTCTTTTGGTATGTAGCGGATGGTCTTTTCGAGCGCTTCCCATCCTTTGGCACCAAGGGCTTCGTAAAATGCGGTATTGGGTTTGTAAGCCACAGCATAGGGTAAGGTGGCGTCTATGATTTGTTTGTTGAACGCAAAGATAGGGTCGTCCTGTTCCCTTAAATGCGCAGGTATTTTCTCTAAATCTGGATCTAATCCCACACACAAAAAGGACTCTTTCAAGAATATTTGCCGCACCAACTCTTGTTTTGTCATGCCTCTTGTCCCTTGAGTTTTTCTGCATTTTCCGCCATGCGTAAGGCATCGATTAATTCTTGGACATCCCCGTTCATGAAGGCGGAAAGGTTGTACATCGTTTTGTTAATTCTGTGGTCTGTAATTCTACCTTGTGGGTAATTATAGGTCCTAATTTTTGCGGAACGGTCTCCTGTGGACACCAATGTTTTTCTTTGGGCGGCCCTTTCGTTGTGGACCCTGTCCAATTCTGCTTGGTACAAGCGAGAACGCAATACGGAAATTGCCTGCTCCAAATTTTTATGTTGGGAACGACCATCTTGACATTCCACGACAACGCCTGTTGGAATATGCGTTAAGCGTATGGCAGATTCTGTTTTGTTGATGTGCTGTCCCCCGGCACCCGAAGCACGAAAGGTATCTTTTCGCACATCGTTCATGTCTAGTTTAAAATCTACTTCCTCTGCTTCGGGCAAAACGGCTACGGTGATGGCTGAAGTATGCACACGGCCTTGGGATTCGGTTTCAGGTACACGTTGTACCCGATGAACCCCCGATTCAAATTTCAAGGCACCATAGATACCCGTTCCGGTAATTTGCATTGAAATTTCTTTAAACCCTTTAACGGTGCCCTCTGAAGTGTTGATGACTTCCATCTGCCACCCCATGTTTTTAAAGTACATGGTATACATCCTAAAAACGTCCTCGACAAAAATACAGGCCTCATCTCCCCCTGTTCCTGCCCTGAGTTCCACGATTGCATTTTTATCGTCTTCCGGATCTTTGGGAATGAGCATCAGTTTTATTTCTTCTTCCAGCAAGGGTCGTTGTTGTTCTAATATATCGATTTCCTCTTTCGCCATGGCCCGCATGTCGGGATCTGTTTCCAGTTCCAAGAGTTCTTTAGATGAACTGAGGTTAGCGAGCAGGTTGACATACTTGCTGTAGAACGTATTGAGTTCTTCCAATTCTCTGTATTCTCGGCTAAGTTTTACAAACCGATCCATGTCAGAGATGATATCGGGGTCGGTGATCATTTTACCTACTTCAATAAAGCGGTAGTGAATAGCTTCGAGTTTGGAACGTAAATCGCTCATGATTTTGGTTGACTGCAAAGATAGGTAATTAAGTCTAACTACTTGGAAAAGGATTGCCGGAGCATTACTTTCACGGCGCAACGATTCAGCAGCAGGTAAGATAAATGTACCCAATAATCTGGTGCTTGTCCCAAAGCCAAGCTTTGGTGTTCTGGCACATCGATTCTGTAGCATAGTGCATCCAACGTTTCTGAGGACAAGGTTGTTAAAAAATCACAGGTATGTTTGACCAATTCTTCTACGGTCAAAGATTCAGGCTTCGTGAGGGTAGTGCCGCTGAGTGCGGCATCTTTTTGGAATTGTGCCCAAACCTTATGAAGGAAGGCTAATTCTGCTGCTTTCGTTTCGAACTCTGGAAGTTGTATTCGTTTCGATAAATCCGGGAGTAGCATGGGGAAGAAATGTTAAAAACACGAAGGTTACGAAAAAAGTACGTAACTTAAATAGAAATCAAAAATCTGAGAAAATGTTAGTGAAATTATATTCGAGCAGTGTCTTTGGGATAACTGCCACCACGATTACTGTAGAAGTGAATATCGACAATGGGTTGAATTTTTATTTGGTCGGTTTACCCGATAATGCTGTGAAAGAAAGCCAACAAAGGATTAGGGCGAGTTTTAAAAACAATGGATTCCATTTTCCAGGAAAAGAAATTACCGTCAATCTGGCACCTGCAGACCTCCGAAAGGAGGGATCCTTGTTCGATTTACCTATTGCCTTGGGAATTCTTGCGGCGAGCCATCAACTGAAGACCGATTTTTTGGATTCCTATTTAATGGTTGGGGAGCTGTCCTTAGATGGTTCGCTTCAGGCTACACGTGGGATATTGGCCATAGCACTTCAAGCGCGAGAAGAAGGATTTAAGGGAATTGTTGTACCCGAAATGAATGCTTCTGAGGCGGCAGTAATTGAAGGATTGGAAGTTTATGGCTTAAGTAATCTAAAACAAGTTGTTGCCTTTTTGAATGATCCTTCCCGAACGAAGCAGAACTCGGCACCAGACTTGGACGCCATGGAACAGGTACAATTTGAAATCCCGGTTGATTTTAAAGAGGTGAAAGGGCAATTTGCCGTAAAGCGGGCGTTCGAAATTGCTGCTGCAGGAGGGCACAATGTGCTGCTGATCGGCCCTCCAGGGGCAGGTAAATCCATGTTGGCCAAACGCTTTCCCACCCTGCTCCCTAGCATGAGTTTGGAAGAATCTTTGGAAACAACTAAAATTCACAGCGTGGCCGGAAAAATAAAGCATACGGGAGGCTTGATTCGTCAAAGGCCCTTCCGTAAACCGCATCACACTATTTCTGATATAGGTCTTATTGGTGGTGGCAGTTATCCTCAACCCGGGGAAATTTCGCTTGCGCACAATGGGGTTTTATTCCTGGACGAACTCCCAGAGTACAAACGGACTGTGCTCGAGGTTCTGCGGCAACCCCTTGAAGACCGAACGGTGAGTATTTCCCGTGCAAAATTCAGTATTGAGTATCCTGCGGGGTTTATGCTGATTGCTGCGATGAATCCTTGTCCTTGTGGTTATCTCAACCATCCTGAAAAAGGATGTTCTTGCGGACCAGGCATGGTAGACCGCTATTTAAACCGAATTTCAGGGCCTCTTCTAGACCGAATCGATATGCACATTGAGGTGCAACCGGTTAAGTACGAAGAACTGACGGGACAAATTCCCCAAGAATCAAGTGCAAGTATACGCCGCCGTGTAGAAGGAGCAAGCACCGTACAAAAAGCACGTTACCGCAATTCCATAGCGCACAACAATTCCCAAATGAGCCGTGCGGAAATTGAACAGCACTGTGCATTGGACCAAAATGCTAAGACATTGTTAAAACAAGCCATGGTGCAATTAGGCCTTTCGGCGAGGGCTTATGATCGCATTTTGAAAGTCGCACGTACGATTGCAGACCTCGATGGAAAGGAGGACATTGAAACGGCACATGTGGCAGAAGCCATACAATACCGAAGTTTGGATAAAAGCAGATTGGGAAATTAAAACTCTTTACACCCCGTTTGGATCCATCGTTTAATTCTTTTAACGTCGCAGGAATCGAGTAATTTCTGTGGCGGTGGAGGCATGATTACATAAGTCGTATCATGAATGATGGATTGCACCAACATGCCACTTAGCGCAACCGCTTTAACGTCCGTGAAATTGTCCATATTAATTCCGCCAGAACCTGGATAAACGTGGCAGGGAAAACAATTTTGTGATAAAATAGGCGCAATCTGTCCTTGATAGGTGAGGGTATCCTTCACCTCCTCGCAGGGAGCCACAGGAATTAACGGATTTTTAACCTTTTCGTGTTTGCAACTGTAGAATAAGGTAAGGATTGTAGAAAGCAACAATGGATAGCAAAAAGAATCTTTCATACCGTTCTATTCAATATATACCATTTGAAACAAAGAAATAAGTTCAGTTGTTTATAGAGGCAATAATTTTAAGGAATTATACCTTTCAATGAATCCTAAATTAATAACAAATTGTTTAAGGTTTTGGAGCTGTAATATTTTTCATTCCTTTCTCTGTCTTGTGTCATTTTCAAGTTGGAAAAAACTTATCCTCTTAACCAAAGCAACAGCTACATGTCATTTTACACAACATAATACTGATGCATAATCTTGAATTTATCGATAAGCGTTCCTTTTTGAAAATCTTCAATCTTGCAGGAAAGGAGTACACAGGCTCAAAGCACCATAGTGAAGTGGTTTTCTTCGATAAAGTTTAGAATTTTCTTTTAAAATAATTTTTTCCGTGGTCCGCTTACATTTTGTATTTTGTTTCGCACAAAATTTACTGGAATATTAAAATAATGAGTCCACATTTATTCCAAATTACTTAATTTAGTATTCAAATTAATTTTAAGAGGTAGGTATTTTTATTTTTTAAATCTTATAATAATCAAATCCATGAAAAAAAATTATTACATCTTGGCGTTGCTTCTTTTAGCCGGGTTCAGTTCTTGCGATTGGATTAAATCTAAGCAGAATAAGGGTAACGAGAAAAGCGAAACAAATAGTGAATTAGCCAAAGAAAGAGAAAAAATTGAATTAGAAAAGGAAAAACTGCGCCTTGAGCAAGAAAATAATGAGTTAAAGGCTAATCGTTTAAAGGCCATAGAGGAACATGAAGAGGCCCAAAGAAATATAGAGCGTGCCAATGCCTTAGAAAGACGCTTTGAAGGTTCTGAATATGCTATCGTCAAAGTAAAAAAAACCTATTTCCATACGCAACCAAAGAGTGAGAGTGTTAATACAAAATTCCTCGTTTCTGGAGATGAATGCACCATATTGAAAATGAAAAACGGATTTGGTTATATTGAATTTTACAACTACGATAAGGATAAAACCACCTCAGGATGGGTAGATCTTGCCGATCTCAACCCGATATTTTACGAATCTGATTATTGATTTCATGTTTTAGTTGGCAAAAAACTTTTGCTACGAAACCCGTTAAAACAACTGCAACATGCAAATCAATATTATTAAAATCCTTGCTCTTTTCATTTGTTTGCTACCGGTTTTGATGATCGGACAATTCCAAATCGGTCATACTACCCTAACCTTCAACGATCCCATGCGCAATGGTGGCTTTGGTTCGGGAGGTGGGCCTGGACGTCAAATTCAAACGGAAATCTATTATCCCAGCTATACTTCAGGTGAAAACACTCCGGTAGCTACATCCCCTGATTTCTCGGTTATCGTGTTTGGTCATGGGTTTGCCATGGGATGGGATGCGTATCAAAATATTTGGGAACATCTGGTACCCCAAGGGTATATTATGGCCTTTGTTCGTACGGAGGGAAGTTTAATCCCGGCACC
>Ga0214923_10008082_pt1 | contig 11305 bp, 8 predicted proteins | sample LL1510_MetaG_FD_177993 | JGI IMG/M metagenome (GOLD analysis project Ga0214923, IMG submission 177993) | Freshwater microbial communities from Lake Lanier, Atlanta, Georgia, United States - LL-1510 | ecosystem: Environmental > Aquatic > Freshwater > Lake | place: USA: Georgia | collected 2015-10-15 | reverse complement strand
ACAACTGGTAACACTCTAGGTTCTCTAATCTATAAGCCCGGATTTATGATTGCAGAACGTCGTGGTATTGAGATTGAATCTGAGTATGAACCACGTCAACAAGTAACTGCAATGTACATGAGTACTCGTTTTGATTTTAAGGCTCTAACTACTAATGCTAGTGCTGCTCTTGACGCAACTCGTTACGCATATGCAGTTAACGTTAACGCAGGTTAATAATAACACTTACATCGTTAAGTTTAATGGGGGAGGTGGTCAAACGCCTCCCCTTATTCAATAAAAAGGTAGAGTATTATGACAGATCGTTTTGAAGAAGATTTAGGTAAATTTACGTATGTTAATTTACCACAAGTAAAAGATTATTTAAGCATTTCTAGTAATACTCAAGATGCTAGACTTTCTAATATAATCAACTATGCAACAGGTGTTATAGAACACTATATCGGGCAAGAAGTATTAGCCAATACCTATGTAGAAATATTTGATGGCGGGGTCAGTTCCATATTTGTTAGTCGCTTACCTTTAAATAATGTATATCAAATTACAGAATTTAATGGTTTTGAGCACCAGATACTAACAGACCCTTCTACTACAGGAGTTCCTAATAGTACTACAGATAGCGCACTATCTGTTAGTTTCTATAACTCCGCACATATAAATAGAAAAATTAAACGTTTTGGTCAGTCTAGTTTAGAAGTACCTCTAGGATCTTATATTGGTTCTACTGCTGTTCCTGAGAAGTTCAAGTTTGATGAAGGTGACTTTACAGTTGAGATGTTTGTACGTATTGATGACGCTACAATTCAAAATAATACTCTATTTGAAATCAATACTGATGCTGCTAACTATATGAAATTTAGTATGTCTAACCAGTATGGTTTAGCTTTTGAATGTAATGTAGGTGGTACCGCTACTATAGTACGTGGGGCTAATACTCTGATAGAAAGTCAGCAATTTGCAAAGCGTAAATGGGCTCATGTAGCTATATCTCGCAATCTAGATAATGAACGACTATACTTACACTATAATGGTAATACGATAGCTAACGCAGCATACGCAGTAGTAGATCATACTTTTACTTCAAATGTAAAAATAGGCAATGGATTCAAAGGTTATATAGATGAGTTTAGAGTATCTAGCTCTGCGCGTTACAATGCTAACTTTGTTCCACCAGCTTACCGTTTTAGACCAGATGATTATACTGCTTGTCTAATTCACTTTGATGGCCCTGATAATGCTACAGCTGCTATAGATGCTCACGCAGAACCTAATGAGTATAACTTTGATAGAGGTACCGGGCGTATAACACGTGATGTAGGTACTAGAAATATTCGCCGTACTTATCGCTCTGTACAGCGTAGTTATCCAGCCCTAAGTTTAGTAGGACCAGCAACTTTCCAACCATTTCCTAGTGGAGTGCGTATAGAGTATCGTGCAGGATATGAACTAGGAAGTATTCCTTATGATCTTCAGTTAGCTACTCTTGATTTTATTAAAATTATATACAAGCAAGATCAAGAGAAAAAAGGATTTAGCTTTGAGGGTGAACGTGCTGATAACTTTAGTTTATCCAGCAATTTCCCACCACATATTACCCGTGTGCTCGATCTGTATAGGATTATTAAGTAATGGCAAAGTCTACTACTAGAGTTGAAGTAACTTTTGAAGGCGAAAAAATAAGTCTCAATAAAGTTAATATACGATCTAAAGCACTAACAGCTGAGTTAAAACAAAAAAGAAATACTATTGCCGTGTTCTTATCAGACTTTATATCAGAAGAAATAGGTTTAGGTAGGAAACTAAGTAATAAACAAGCAAGCTTATTTGCTAATGAAAAAGCTGCTGCCGATGCTGTAATTAATATAGATACTTTTAATAAATTAACAGGCGTGACAGCTGCAGAATCACAATTAAAAACTGAAAAAGGTACTACTTTTTTTGAAACTAAAATTTCGGGTTTAGGTCAGACTTCAGATATACAGTTTACCTCTACTACTGTTGCTAAAAATACTCCTCAGTTTGCTTTAGTCCAAGAACAGTTAGGACTAAATAAAAAAGAAATTACTGGTACAGCAGCTATAGATTTACTATTTACTCCAGCGTTTAACAGTATTAGAGATAGTTTATTCTCTAATACTAGAGAAAAGATGGAGAACTTACTTATAATAAGTATAGCAGAAAAAGAAAGAACTCCTGTAATATCTTATAAATTTGTACCCAGTCCTATAACCGCTAGCTCTTTAGAGAATAAATCTACTTTTAGTAAGTATTACAGAGTACGTATACGACCAAGGCTAGATAATGGTACAGCTGTAGCATATAGAGTAGATATTTCTACTACAACTGCTTTAAAAAATGATATAAACTCTAGATCTGTAGATATAACAAAACAAGTACAGAGTCTACACTCAAAAGGTATTAGCATTAAGTTGTTTAATTACTTTAAACAAAGAATTAAAGGTATAGAAGGTAGTACAAAGGATATAAATCAGTACTTAGCATTAGCTTACGCTATGGCTAATGACTTTAAAGTAGGCGGGCACACACCTTTTGTTCTTGAAACTAGAATACAAACTCCTGGGCCCTCTATGTCTAGTGCAACCCTTAATATAACTGGCAAATCAAAAAAAGTTAGAACAGTTAATAAACCAACTCCGCAGAAATTTATATCTTCTGCTCAATGGACATACTTAGTACAAAAACGACTAGGTGACTCTATGCTTAGTTTTGGCGATCCTGAGCCGCCAGATATTAAAGAGCGTAGCGGTCGTTTTAGACGTAGTGTAGATGTTACAGCTAATTATAGAACAAAAACTATACAATATACTTATAACCCGCTTTACAGATCGCTTGAACACTATGGTTATCATCCAGAACTTCAAGTAGAACGCTCTATACGTCAAGTTGCACAAGATTTATATACTAGAGAATTTAGTATAGTTCGTAGAGGGAGTCTAGCATGATATTTAATAGAAGAACTGAAATTATACAGTTTTTAATTACTCACCTTAAAGAGATAGATGGTGATATATCACCCTATGATAATGGTTATAAGTTTAATAATAATATATTTGGTAATGCCTATCGTAAAATTGTATTTCTCGATGAAGTAAATGATTTTCCGTCTGTTTATTTATCAGCCGGAACCGAAATTAGAAATTTTCAATCAGAAAATTTGACGGTAGCTACATTAACAGTTATTATAAGAGCATACGTATATGGAGAAGATAACTCTCAACAACTTGCTGATGATCTTGTACAAGACATTGAACATATTGTTTACAACATAGGCGATAATCCTGAAATGGGTATATTAGATATAACTATACAAAATATTACCCAAGATGAAGGATTAGCCTTTCCTTATGGTATAGCAGAGGTTGAGTTGTCCGTAGTCTATAGACTAGAATATTAAGGAGAATAAAATATGTCATCTCTTAACTTACAAAGAAACTCAGAAGTCTTCTTTTCTACAGTTGACCTTGTTAATGGCGCTCTAAATACTGCTATGACACCTTCTAACACTTGGAAGCTAGAAGTTCTAGCTGGGTTTGCTGTTACTGCTTCTGCAGCTACTCAAGATATAACATCAATGGAATCAGGAACAAGCCCTGACCGTTCACAACAACGTTTCAATACAGCTATTAATCCAGTTGATTGGAACCTACAAACTTATATACGTCCTACCGGAGCAATAACCCCTGCTGCGGCTAATGGTAGCGCTGCTGGTACTACAGTTAGCGGTAACGCAAAGCCGCTAGCTGATTGGTTTATGTGGCAGTCCTTAGTATCAAATACTAAGGTTGTAAGTGCGACCTCTGCAGAACAGTCTGTATGGACTACTGGTGGTAAGCTAAACACTATTAACACTGCAGCAGTTACAGGAGCGGCTTCAACTCGCTCAAACTTCCCAAGCGCTACCGAAAACCATCTATATTTTGTTCTTGATAACGTAGTATATCAAGTATCTAATGCTACAGTAAACCAAGCAACAGTAGATGCCGGTATTGACTCAATTGCTACTACTACTTGGACTGGTCAGGGCACTACACTACAAGAACTAACCGGAGCTGCGCGTTCTAACGCTATTGCAGTATTTGGCGGTATTAACAACGCCGGTGCTTTAGTAGCAGACTCAGTAACTGCTGCTAACCTAGCAGCACCTGGTGCCTATCACCCGTACAACCAGATGAACGTAGCAGCTGCTGTGACTACTAATGCTTATATTAAGAACCGTCTAAGCGCTATACAGCTTACTCACAACCTAAGCGGTACTGTATCTACTTATACATTCCCAGTAACTGCTTTAACTTTTGATTATACCAATAATATTACTTACCTAACTCCAGAAGAACTTGCTACTCTAAATGCTCCTATCGGACAGTTTGTAGGTACTCGTGCTGTTACAGGTAGTGCTACTATGTATCTACGTAATGATACAAATGAATCTTCACAGTTCATGCGTAACATTATGGCAGATAGCCGTACAACTTCAGCTCAGTATGCTACAGCTAACTTATTTATAGGAGGTACTACAGGCTCTAACGTAACCTTCTCCCTACCTGCTGTTCAGTTCGAGTTCCCACAACTAGCTGTAGACGATATTATCTCTATGAGCGTTAACTTTGTGGCACAAGAACCAAACGCCAGCAAAGGTGGTGGCGGTGAAGTAAGTATAGTAGCAGTTAAGTAACTATTATATTTCTGAGGGGAAATATAACTAACACAACCAGAGAGCGTCTATCGGCTTGCGAAACAAGGTTTCCCCTCCCTTGCTCAGCAGATTCCCCGATGGACGCTCACTTTTTATAAGAGGGAAACTCATGAGTAAAATTAAATCTATGCTAGTAAAAGAAACTTCAACCTGGGTAGAGTATCCAGATATTGAAGGTTTTTCGGTAAATCTACGTTACCTTACTAGAGAAGACCTACTAAAGATTCGTAATTCTAGTCTAACGCTTAAGTTTAATAAGCGCACACGTCAAAAAGAAGAAGAAGTAGATAGTGCTAAATTTATCGAAAACTACGCTGAAAAAGCTATTGCTGACTGGCGTGGACTAAAAGTCAAACATCTACCGCTTTTAGTACCTGCAGATATTACCGGGCTTAACCCTGAGGAGTCTGTAGCATACACAGAGGAAGATGCTATTGAACTACTAAAGAATTCTCCAGCATTTGATCAGTTTGTTAGTGATACGCTAAATGACTTTGAGCAGTTCTCTCGTAGTAAAGCTGAGAGTGATTCAAAAAACTAACTGAATACCTTCGTGATAGCTTACACGGAGGTGGTCTGAATGTTGAACAATATTTACTAATGTGTGAGCAGATGGGTTGGGAACCTGATGAAAATAGAATTCCTATAGACCCTTCTGCTCTATCTTTAGAAGCTCAACACGCTTTAGTTTTACTTAATGCACTACCAGATAAATGGGAAGGTATGAGCGGAGCGTGGATGGGAAAAGATTATAGCGGATTAGCTGCTATAATGGATATATATAACATGGAAGATAAACGTGCTGTATTCGAGTTATTACAGGTATGTGAGCGAGAATTAGGTAAGTATTATGAGCAAAAGCGAAAAGAGCAAGAATCTTTAGCTAAAGCAAAGAGAGCAAGATAAATGGCAGGTACTATAACAAGTATTATCAGAACGCTATTCGTAAGTGAAGGAGCACCTGATGTTATTAAATCTACTGATGCTTTAGGAAGAGCTCAAACTCGATTAGGTAATGCAAGTGCTGGTAATGGACGCCAGTTCGCCGCCCAATCCTCTGGAATGGGCGGCTTAGTTGCAGCTTATGCAGGAGCAGCGGCTACAATTTTTACTCTACAAGCCGCCTTTACAGCATTAAGTAACGCGGCTTCTGCAGAAAATATTGTTAAAGGTACTAACGCATTAGCTGCTAATATTGGTCAAAGCGGTCCTCAGATACTTGCAAGCATTCAGTCTATTACTCAAGGACAGTTAACTCTTGCACAAGCTTCTGAAAATACTAATATAGCATTAAGTGCTGGTTTTAATACTGATCAGATTGAAAAGCTAAACCGCGTAGCTATGGGGGCTTCTCAAGCCCTTGGTAGAGACCTAACAGACTCTGTTACTCGACTAACTAAAGGTACTGCAAAACTAGAACCAGAACTTCTTGATGAACTTGGAATCTTTACTCGTATAGATCCAGCAGTTCAAGCTTATGCTAAGTCTATGAATATTTCTGCGTCATCTCTAACAAATTTTGAAAAGCGTCAGGCTTTTGCTAATGCAGTTATAGAAGAAGGTACAAGAAAGTTTAGTGCCATTGATGTATCAGCTCCTTCAGCACAAAAATCATTAAATCAACTTAATGTAGAAGTTCAACAGCTATCTACTCAATTTATGCAATTTGTTACAGAGGCATTACTTCCTCTAGTAAATTTCTTTAAAAATGATATAGGAAACTCGCTATTACTATTTGGCGGTATAATGGCTTTAGTATTTGGTAAAGGTATAGGTATTGTTAAGGGCTGGGTAAGTGGAAACTTAGCTAACCTAAGTTCTTTTGCCTTAGAGCTAGCAAAAATATCAGAGCAGGTTAAAGGTAACTTTACAGGTATGACCTCTGCGGTTACCGCATTTAGTGCTAAGATGGTTTCTGAAGGAGGTTTAGCTGGTAAAGCTGCTAGTTTAATGACTCTTAATCCCGGCCTTACTCAGACAGCTGCGGATAAGTTAGCAGGTACTGGTAGTGCTACTCAGTTAACTGGTGCAGGTGCTAAACAGGCTCGTACAGATTATATAGCAGCTAGGGATAGATTCTCTGGTATAGCAGGTGGGGCTATACCTGATCTAACACAAAGAAAAAAAGATGTAGATACTTTTAAGGCGTCTCTAACTAGGTTATCAGCTGCAGGAAAAGATAATACTCTCATATTTCAACGTACATCTGCTATGATAAATATACTTGAAGGCTCAATTAATGGTGCTAGTACTTCTGCTAAACTATTTGCTGGAGCTGCTACTTTTATGGCAGGAGCAGCTAGAGTAGCTTCTATAGCATTTACAACACTGAACGTAGCCTTAGGCGGAGTAATGGCAGTAGTCACTGTAGCTCAGCTAGCAGGTACTCTTTTAGGAGTAGACCTATTAGGTAAAATACGTGATGCTATTACCGGTGTTACACAGGCAGCAGAGAATTTAAGAAATGGGTTTATAGGTTTAGCTACTGATGCAGCAGGTGGCGGTGCTGCTATAACTCAAGCACTGAAAGCTGCTGGAGCTAGCGATAAAGACTTAGAAAAAACTAATGATAGGTTATTAGCTATTAAAAGTAATTTAGCAGAAACAGCTAAAGATAAGTTAATGCCTGTTTTAATCAATAAGGCTATGATGGCTAACCCTCAGGGCGGGAGTTTAGCAGCACAAAGTGCAGCACTCACAAAGTTAATGACTCCTGATACTGAAACAGCAAATATGATAACACAACAAGAGAGTTTATTAGTCACACAGAAGCTAATAGATCTTAAAAAAGAACTAGCTAATACACCTATTACTGATGATACTGAATTAAGTAGACTTAATCAGGAGATTATATACTATGGAGCAATTAAAGACCAACTAGATAAGTACGGTGATAGTTTAAACGGGGTAATAGGTGCTGTTAGCAGACTTTCTGGTTTAGACGTATCTACTGTAGGTAAAATTTTTACTAGTAAAGATAATGAACTTATATATAATACTTTTGAAACTATACAAAATGGTTCTGCGGGCGTAGTCAATTTATCTAAGCATTTATCTATATTAGGTATGGTATTAACACCTTTAGCCAATGGTCAATATTCTTTTGATGCATTGTCAGATCAGCAAAAAGATTATATTAATAGTTCTACACTATTAGTTTCTACTTTAGATTCACTTCACACAGGGTTTACACAAGGAACTATTACCGTAGATGAGTATGCTGCTAAAGTAAATGGCGCACAACAACAACTAAATAAAATAGCTACTTCTAGTGCAGCACAGACCGCTAATAAAAAAGCCTTAGATACTGCATTTGCCTCTACAGGTGAGTCAGGTCACGGAGCTTATCATCAATTACAAAATGATATAAATGCTGCTGCAGATAGTGTTAAACGCGCAAGAGAAGAACTAGATAAGATGAAAGAAGGTTTAAAAAACTTTAAAATAGCTGATAATATTCTTTCTTCTGTACAGTCTACTTTTAGTGGTCAGATCGGCGAAGTAGATAAAGCTAATATGAGTGGTTTAGTTAGTTTATCCGGAGATTTAGCAAAAAATACTAATGAACAAAGAATTAATCAAACTGCTATCCTATCAAGCGTAATAAAGGAAAATGAGCATAATCAGCAATCTGTAGCTCAACATCATGGTATTGCAGTACTTAATGGTGAACAGCTTAGAATACAGGAAGCTAGCATAACGGCTAAAAAAGCATTTGCTGGTCAACTGATACAGGACTACCAAGAGACTCTTAAACTAATAGAGGCAGAGAAAAAACGTACAATAGAATTACAAAACCAGCTTAATTTACTTAATCAGCAAAACAAGATTAGCTTAATGTCTTCTCAAGCTAAACTAGGAGCTACCTACGCACAAGTCGCTCAGAATGCTCAAGAGCGCGGAATACAACTACAGCAAACAGGATTAGATAACTTAACTGCAGAAAACTCTTTAAGTTTACAGCGTATAAAAAATGCTAATGAAGTAGCTAGTATAGAAGCAGATATTGCTAATATTAGAGGTAGTGGTAATGCAGCTCAAGATGCTGCTGCTCTAGAGTCTATTAAAAATCAAACTAAATTAAATGCTGCTCAACATCAAGTAATAACTATGGATAGAGATCTTACAGCTACTAAACAGCAAATAGAAGATAAAAAACGTGCTAATATCGACTTAGAAAAACAAATTGCTATAGATAACTATAACATGGCTGTAAAAGCCATTAAAGCTAGCGGCGGCGCTAGCGCAGCAGCTACTAAAGCAAAGTTAGATGACTTAGATAGACAAAAGAAAGAACTAGGCGCACAGGCTGGTATGATGCAGCAAGAAAATACGCAAAAACTAGCTATCTTTGATAAAGAAACTAGGTTACAAAAAGATAAGATACAAGCTGATATAAATAAACTTAAAAATGATGAACGCATACTGGCTGCAACTGCTCTACTAGATAAAGCCCGTATAGACGCGCAAATACAAGCATCTTCTTTTGATAATAAAACTATACAAGCTCAAATAGCTGGTTATCAAAGCTTCTCTACTAGTGTGAATGGTATGTTAGATGCAACAAGAACTTTTGCTGATAGTATATCAGAGCTACTTGGTTATCTAGGAGGTTCAGAAGCTGCTGATAAAATTAAACAATCTGTATCTAATCTTCCTAAAGATCAAGCTGATAATTTAACTGGTTTAACCAGCCAGCTAAAAGGTAATATTGAGTTACAAAATCAGATATACACTAAAACTAAAACTCAAATAGACGATGTGTATAACTTAGAAAAACAGGGTATGGATACTCAGATAGCTGGTTTACAAGATCAGCTAAAAGATGTCGGTACACTACGTGAAGCACAACGAGCAGGTGTCTTAACACAGCAACAAGCTGCTGCAGAAGAAATACTACATAATATAAAAATGATAGATTTGCAAAAAGCTAAAATAGAGTTAGAGGGCAAAGCTAGCGGATCTGATATAACAGCACAACTAGATCAAGCAAAGGCAAAGCTGCAACAAGACTTAGCTGATTTAGGTTACTCTGCTGAGGATCTAGATGCTAGTCTTAATGTAATGCTACAGACTATGCTAGCAGTTAAAGATAATATAAGTAGTGGGGTAGTATCTGGACTAATGGATCTTAATAATGCATTATTTACTAGTACAGATAATACTAAAACATTTGGAGAAAGATTAAGAGATGCGTTCTCTAGTATGCTACTAAGTATAGAACAAACAGTATTTAATAAACTTATTGCTACACCGATCGGCGATTTCATCGCAGAGTGGGTAAGTACTAATGTTCTTAGTAAAATTCTAGCTAGTACCGCTGCTAGTACTGCTACTAGCGGTGTAAGTACAGGGGTAGGAGCTGCAGCTAACGCTGCTGCTGCTACTGCTGCGGGAGCACTAGTAGGTGGAGCATACGCAGCAGCAGGTACTGCTGTGTCAGTAGCTTCTGCCGCTACTATGGTTCCTATATCAGGTGCTGGAATAGCTATATCAGGTGCATTAACAGCTCTAGGTACTACTGTTGCAGCATCTGCTGCAGTAGTAGCTGCTCAGCTAGCTGCTGCTAGTGCTACTGCTACTGCTGGTATGTTTATAGCTGGGGGTGGTACGGTTCACCGTGCTGGTGGTGGATCTATACCAGGCTATGCTAGTGGTAATATGGTGCGCGACCGTGTACCTGCTATGTTAGAACCTGGCGAATTTGTCATTCGCAAACCGATGGTAGCTAAGATAGGGGCTTCTGCTCTAGCAGAGATGAATGCCACTGGCAAAACACCTAGCTCTGCTCCTGTTATAAACATAAAGAATGAGGGTAGTCCTAAAGATGCTACAGCTTCTGCACCTCGTTTTGATGGTGAAAAGTATGTAATAGATATTGTTATGCGGGACCTAGCTAACAATGGGCCTATAAGAAAATCTCTACGCGGAGGAGCAATTTAGTGACATTAGCTTTATACCCCCTAGGCGCTACTGGGCCTTTCACTACTAGCTCATTTAGCACTATGGCAGACCATATGCCTGATAATGGTTATCAAATAGAGCGCTCATATAACACAGTTATATTCGAAAGCGAGGCCGGCTATGAGAAACGTCGGCTTCGCTCTAGACGCCCTAAACGTAACATAAGTCTTACTTACACTAATGTTACTGGCTTAGAAAAAACAGCTATCGAGAACTTCTACAATGCTAGAGGAGGAGAATACGAATCTTTTACTTTTGACTTGTCACATGTAAATGATTCTGGTACTATTTTAGTTAGATTTGATGGAGCTCTACAAGTAAATCAAATACTTTCTGCTGGTGCTAACTTACTGTCAAACTTCTATACAGTAACTTTTAAATTAAAAGAGACATATGATTAAATGAGTTCACGTAATTACGACGTAATATTAAAAGTCGCTAATGCTACTGGTTTTAGAAGTGGTAATACAGTAATGGGCAACCAGTCCCTTACTGTAGGCTACGTTGCTTATGTAGATACTGCTAATAATAACATTAAAGTAAAGCTAGCTAACACTCAACAAGAATTTAGAACATCTGAAACGCTACTATCGAATATTATTACAACTACTACCACCTCCAATGGTA
>Ga0214923_10008081_pt1 | contig 11307 bp, 9 predicted proteins | sample LL1510_MetaG_FD_177993 | JGI IMG/M metagenome (GOLD analysis project Ga0214923, IMG submission 177993) | Freshwater microbial communities from Lake Lanier, Atlanta, Georgia, United States - LL-1510 | ecosystem: Environmental > Aquatic > Freshwater > Lake | place: USA: Georgia | collected 2015-10-15 | reverse complement strand
ATAAACGCCTTAATCTTATTCGCCATTTCTTGTGATGTGTCAAGTTTATTAGCGATTATTAGTATTTTTTCTGGTTTTGTTTTTTTCGCAAAGACTAATTTTCTTGAAGCCCATGCAGCCGTTACGGTTGAAACCCCCGCTTGACGATACTTTAATGCAATGTTTTCATTAAATTTTTCATAATCATCAAGAAGCGAAATTTGATCTGGAAATAATTCTAACGGAACATATTTTTGAACTGTATTATCATAAGTTTGTAGGTATGTTCTTAAAGCATATGAAGTGTCTTTCATACACTTCACATATTCTAACATTACTTGTTCTTTGGATAGGTTAGACATATTTTATTTGGATATTAAAGACCTAATGCACTTAAGTCAATATCATCCAAATCATCTTCATCATAGTCAGAACTTGTTTTTTCGTATTCTTGTTTCTTTAAGTCAGCAACAATTTCATCAACCATTCTTTGTATAAATTTTTTTCCTTGAGGATCCCCTTCAAGTATCAATTTAGCCACTCTCATAAATTCCGCCGCGGATAATTTTGAAAATCTAACAAATAAATAATGTTGGATGTGTCGTTTATCTTCATCAAATACCTCATCAGGATAAGCATCTTGGAATTTTTCCCAAAAAATAGGACCTAATCTTGAATCCCATATCTCCGCAGGTAATGTATCTTCAGCCCCAATAACCATTTCAGCCTGTCTTGGATCGTCAGGTAATCCGTGTGTTCCAAAAACTTCGTAAACACCTTTAACCAATTCGTGAACCAATAGTGGAAATGTTGCAGCTCTTGCTTTAACGGTAGGGGGATCAGTTTGTTCATCAACTTCACTTTGTCCCATTTGTCCGCCGCCAGAACCCGCCATTGATTCCATATCAGGATAAACCCAATACAAATGTTCCATTAACGCCTGTGTAATTCCATACATATTACTCAAATTAGGATTTAATCTATTCAATTCCTGATTAACAAGAACATACATATGTCCTCCTTTGAAAGCCGCTCCCTGTATTAATGAATTAATAAATCTTCTCTTCGCCTTCTCAAGATTAAATTTTTCAAATGAATCAACAAAGTCCTCTAAATCATCTTGATGTTTGAACGCTTCTTCAACATCCTCTTTATCCGGCATATCAGGCGTTTGTTTCATTCCTTCAGCCGAACTCATCGGACGATGAACTAATTTAGCGTCAAATTGTAGAGAACCTTCAGGAATACCTAATTCTTTTTTTACTAAATCAACCGCCAAATTTTCTAAATATTCTTTATTACGAGATTCAATTTGCATTATTTGTTGTAAAGAACCCATAACCATACCCATTAAATTCATAAGTGGATTTCTACCTTGAATTGCTGTAGTGTCACCAAGATATCTTCTAACTTTGTCAACCGAATCCTTAAATCTTTTAGATGAAATAAGTTCTACAAAATCTCTATCTCCGGTAGGAACCGCAGGGTGTTTTGAAAATGGTGTTTCTTTTGATGTAATTTTTTTCTCAATACCCGGATCCATTCTTTCAGGTCCTTCATAACCAATCGGGGCTTCATTAATGTTGGACTTAATTTCGTTCAATAATGAACGCTCTCTTTTAGTAAGTCCTTCTGTTAAAGATTTTTTTTCCAATTCTTTTTTTATTTTTAATGTATTTTCCATTTTCAAATTTAGACTCATTTTACTTTAATTTAATCCCTATTTTATTAAAACTCAACCAACTTGGTACATCATCATTACCTGCCTTTGGTGCCGGTTTTGGGCCTGGTTTAGGTCTATATGGGGTGTCGGGTTGCGATGGTTTTGTAGGTGTTTTTGGTTTAGGTGGGGCAATCGTAGGTGATTGCTCTTTCGTTTCGGCCTTTGGTGAGGGTTTAACACCAGGTTTCACTTTATAAGGGTTGTCAGGATCTTGTTTTGGTTTTGTTGGTGTTTTAGGTTTAACAGGTGCCGGAGCAGTCTCCGTTTCTGAAACCAATCTTACAAGATCACCTTTTGTCATTTTTGGTGACAAATGAAATTCAATTAATTTATTAATTCTATTTTCCAACTCACTAACCCAATTTACACCAGGTTTAATATCTGCAATTTTATTTTGCATATTTTTATTCATAGCTTTACCAATCATATTTAAATAACCTTCTTTTTGTTCTTTTTTAACTTTAACGGTTTTTTCAGGATGAATCTTTTCAGGCATTTTTTTATATTCTTTCTTACTTGTTTTTTCAGAAAACTCTTTCGCCATTGTACACCATTTTTCTTTTTCTTTTCCTTTACTTCTATTACATCTAGCCCAAAAATATTTTTGTTGAGCCTTTGATTCAAACTTCTCGTTCATTTCTCTAGATTGTAATGCTAATGCTAAGTCCAAATCACCCGCATCTGAATCTTCAGTCATTTCCGATTCTGTTTGTGTTACTTTGAATGTATTTGGATTGTTAGGATCTTTACTTAGAGTTAATATTTTTTTAGTCGGGTCAATTTCAATTGGCCCACCTTCGGGTCCTACCGTCTGAACCTCTATTCTTTGTTTGGTTACTTGTTCACTAAGTTTACCATATAAAGCATTTATTTGTCCTTCATTCAATTGTGAAAGAAGTTCTCCACTCAATCCGTGATTAATAAGAGATAGAATTTTATTTTTAATTTTCATATACTACTTTCTTTTCAAATTCAAGAACGATGTCTCGTTCATATAATTTATTTTTTACAGATTCTTCAGATTCTCCAAAACTAAATACCAATCGTTTTTTTAATTCAAAATTAACCGTCTCATTTTCATTTTCCCATGCCAGTGCGATAACACCATCCATTGAATCAATCATTGAAAACCAATCAGATTTTTGAATTACCGATAAAGTTATTGTGTCGTTTTTTAAAACACCAACTTTATTTATGTGTTCAATGTCAGGTGGTAATGGGTATCCATTTGCGGGTTTTGCCTCCCATTGTTCTCCCCATATATTTTCCAAATTTTCAGAAAAGATAAATTCGTAAATATTATCCCCCTTATAGTTCGGACCCAACTCATTCACATAAATTAGATGACTCATTTTACACTTCCTTTTGGAGTTACTCTGATTCTTTTATTATTTATTTCAAATATTAAGTTATTCTGTTCAGACTTTCCAATAAATTTAGCCGTTGGATATTTAGAAAACAATTTTCTTGATGTCACTTCTTGAGCAATACTTTCGGAAAGATTAGTTATTTTGTTTCTAATTTTTTCTTTTCTTTTTGTCTCCTCAGTTAATCTTTTTTTCTTCTCTTCCATTAAGAATTTTTCTTTTTCATCAATTTTAAAATATTTTTTCAAAATATTATCTACTTTTGATTCTGTGAACATACCCTCAATCATTTCTTCCATAGCGTAAGATTCTTCATCTGTAATATCTTTATGGTGAATTTTTCTATGTCTTGGTTGATGTTTAGGATATGAAGGGACTTCTTCATCCATTTCACTACCTTCTGAAAAAATATCATCAATAGCCATTTCAGCATCTTCGGGATCCATCATTTCTGCCATTTCTTCACCCGTAGGTTCTGCCACAGGTTCTGTCTCCATTTCAGGTTCCATTTCAGGTTCTTCACTTGGTGCCATTTCCTCACCACCTTCAAATTTACCCATAATCTCTTCTTTATCTTCAGCTTCTAACTTATTCAAATCTAAAGCGGATAAAACAGAATTTACTACATACTTAATATCTTTTGAAGTCATTTGATTTTCTTCATTAGATAAAAATTCTCTAATTTTTTGTCCAAGTTTACCGGTTAATTTTTGAATAGTTTTGAATGTTACTACCTCTTCTTCAGGTTCTGTTTCTACCTCCATATCCATCTCAGGTTCCATTGGTTCCTCTACAGGAGCCGGCGTTTCTTCTGGTGACATTACAGGTTCTTCTGTTGGTGCGGGTGCCGGAGCTGGTGATGTAGGTGCCATTTGTTCAGGTGCCGGTGCTTGCTCTTTCATTTTAAGAACATATTTTTTTACATCAACATCACTTTCAGTGAATAAAGATATATTTTTTTCATATCCTGTTAATGTGTTAACTTCTTTAGCAATGATATTCAATCTTTTGAATGCTTCAGAATATGAAGAATAGTGTTTTCTATTTTTCATTGGTTCCAAATATTCAAATTCGTTTACAGATTCAGTTAAGCTTCTTTTAATAACATAACCAACCTTTTCTTTTACGATTTGGTATTTTTTACCATCGGCTAATACTATGCCGTATTCAATACTTTTATCTTCATTTATTGGTTGTGGTATGTGTTCATTGTATCTTGCAATTTCCATTATGCGAGTAATTTTATCCATACCTTGTAATTTCTCACTACCAATTGGTTTTAACTTTCCCATTTTTGTATTTTTTAATTTGGATTAATTTTATTATATAAATATATCAATTAAATCAATTTTCCTTTTTTGATTATTGATAAAAAAAATTATGCGTAAATTGGTGGCGGATTTATTCTACCTGAATCAATAACTTTAGCTACTAATTCACCTGTTCCCCAAGTTTTTAAGTCTCTACATTTAGATATTTCTTCTGCACCTATATCATTCTTAAGACCATTTACTATACAAGAATAATTCCCGTTTAATAATGTTTTAACCGTTGCTTCAACTCCAAATTGTGGGGTTGAATAGTTTTTGACACCAATTTTATTATATTTTGATATCCCGGTATCTTTTGATAAACCTTGTGTAGTATTGAATGGATTATTTGTTGCTTTTCCTCCTTCGGCTTGCCTCCAAGAAAATAAAAATTTCATATTCCCATCTGTTATTGGAGCTCCAATACCTTTCAATACTTCTTCATAAAATTGTTTGTCATTACCAACATTTATTTTTGAAAAGTCAGATTTTTTTTGAATTTTTGCTAAATCAGCATCTGAAAAATCTTTTTTTAATAAAACAGCATAAAGGTATTTTAATGAATTTGTATCAAAAATACCATCATCTCCTAAACTATATTCCTTTTTAAAACCTTTAGTTGCTTTTTCAGTTTCAGGTCCAAACAAACCATCAACACCCCATTTTGGTAAACTATATCCTAAAAATTGAAGTCCTGTCTGTATAAACTCAACTTCTTTTTGATATGGTATTTTTTGTCCCGATTGTTTAAGATTTTTATATTCTTTATTTGATTCGGCGATTTTTTTAAGTCCCTCTAAAAAAGTGGATTTTTTTGCTAATTCTATTTTTGTATCAATTCCTTTATCTTCTTTATTTTGAAATAAGGAGAAAAATGAACCAATATCTTGCTCTTTTAATGATAATTCTTTATCCGTATGTTTGGTTTGATAGTCAAATAATTTTTCAATATATCCATTCCTTCTTAATGCTTTGAAAACCAAATTCTCATCTGAATACTCTCCTCCCTTTTCCAAACCACAAGTTCTATATTTCTTTATCTTATCTTTTAATTTATTAATCATTTCATTGGCAACCTCAATAGGTTCACCCTCAACATTCTTTATTAATGTATCAATGGTTTTCATCCATTGTTCCACTTTTGACTTTATAAGTTTTGTATCAATATCAACCGATTCTTTTTCAGGTTTATTCTCCCATTTATTATTTAATACTGAAAAAACACCACTACTGAAATGAGATTCTTCTTCGTTTTGAACATATAGTTCCACCTCATATCCAAATATTGTAATATCGTGTTTGTCGTTGAATATAGTTTTTTTCAGTTTGAACAAATCCTCGTAAAGGGGTAATTGTTCTTTAGGAAATTGTGTAAAATCGGCTAATATGTGTAAATCAATGTCAGAATATTCGGACCAATTATAGTTTGATAAAGATCCTGTCATAATAATATCTGAAACAACAATATCAACACCAAGATAATCAATAAATTGATTAGCGATTTCCAAAAGACGCTCTCTAACTTTTGGATTCATTTCGCTTTTGTCATTCCATATTTTTGAATTGAGTTCATCTTTAGAATGAAAACTCATTAAAATGTTTTGCAAATTATTCATCAAAGATAAATATTTGCAAATTTCAAATAGTTAAGCTTTCTTATATTTGAATGTCTTTGCAATTTTTGAACTAAAGAATTTTCCTTGAGATTCGGACATTCTGAACTGAGTATATAATTGGTGAGGAACCTCATCATATTCATATTTAGCTCCATTATTAAACTCAACAATAAGTTTTTTTGTTATTGTATCATATTCAGTTTTTTTTATATTACTTGACTGAATTTCGTTTATTATTTTAGTCCCATCAATAATTTCTTTCAATATAGCCATAACTTTTTTTTCAAAAATATAAACTCAAATTTCGGTAAATTAAATGTTTTATGGATTTTTTCCTTTTTGATTTTTATATTTGGATAAAAGAACTTATAAAATGATAGAGTCAGCAAAAGACGATGGTAAAAATAAAGGTGGTAAACCTGAAGGTGGTCAAACTCCTGTATTAGATAATTTTAGTAGAGATTTGATAAAACTTGCCGAGGAAGGAAAGATAGATCCTGTAATTGGTAGAGAAAGAGAAATTAATAGAATCGCACAAATTCTATCTCGTAGAAAAAAGAACAATCCGATTATTATTGGTGAACCTGGTTGCGGTAAGACAGCCATAGTTGAGGGTCTAGCCATTAAAATTTATAACGGGGATTGTCCAAGAAATCTTCAAGATAAGAGAATCGTTTCATTGGATATGACATCAATTGTTGCGGGAACCAAATATCGTGGGCAATTTGAAGAAAGAATGAAAGTTATTATTGATGAACTTCAAAATAATCCGAACATAATTGTTTTTATTGATGAAATTCATACTATAGTCGGAGCCGGCAATTCATCGGGGTCTTTGGATGCGTCCAATATTTTTAAACCCGCACTTGCTCGCGGAGAGATTCAATGTGTCGGTGCAACCACATTAGATGAGTATCGTAAAAATTTTGAGAAAGATGGGGCTTTGGAAAGAAGATTTCAAAAAGTTATTGTTGATTCTGCCACAAAAGAAGAAACATTACAAATCCTACAACAAGCCAAAGAAAAATATGAAAATTATCATAAAGTAAAATACACTGATGAAGTTCTTTCGTTATGTGTTGATTTAGCGGAAAGGTATATTACAGACAGAGAATTCCCTGATAAAGCATTTGACATTATTGATGAAGTTGGGGCAAGAAACCAAGTGGAAGTAAAGGTTCCTGAAATAATTGACAAGTTGAAACTACAAGCATCTGAAATCAAACAAGAAAAGATGGATGTGGTTAAAAAACAAGATTATGAGCAAGCCGCAAATTTGAGAGATAAAGAAAAAAAGATTTTGGATAAACTTTCTTTTGAGAAGAAAAAATTTGAAGAAGAATTGCAAATGTCAAAAAGAGAGATCTCTGTTGAATTGGTTTACGAAGTGGTGTCAAATATGACTAAAATACCGATTTCAAAATTGAATACTGACGAATCAAAAGCTTTATCTAATCTTGAGGATGTTTTGGGTTCAAAAGTTATCGGACAAAAGGAAGCGGTTTCAAAAATTGCCAAATCAATTCGTAGAAATAGATTGGGGATTAAAGACCCTAATAAACCTATTGGTTCTTTTATATTTTTGGGAGGAACAGGGACTGGTAAAACTTATTTAGCAAAACAATTAGCTATTGAAATTTTTGGGAGTGAGGAAAATTTGATAAGAATAGATATGTCCGAATATCAAGAAAAACATAGTATATCTAAAATTATCGGTACAACCGCCGGTTATATTGGTTATGATGATGGGGGGTTTTTAACCGAAAAAGTAAAAAATAAACCATATTCGGTTATTTTATTTGATGAGATAGAGAAAGCACATAAAGACATATTTACATTATTTTTACAAATTTTAGATGATGGATTTGTCACTGATGGTCAAGGAAAAAAAATAAATTTTAAGAATACCTTAATTATTATGACATCAAATTTAGGCATTAAAAAATTACAGGAATTTGGTACTGGAATTGGATTTAAAACTAATAATAACCCTTATACCCAAGAGGAACAAAAGAAAGAAATTCTTAAAAAAGAATTACAGAAGTTTTTTTCGCCCGAATTTCTGAATAGAATTGATGATGTACTTTTGTTTAATCAATTAAAAAAAGAAGATGTTGAAAAAATAGTTTCATTAGAGTTTGAAAAATTGTTTTCACGACTTACGAATTTGAAATACAAATTTACATTTGATCCTATGTTAGTAAATTTAATTTCTGAAGTCGGCTTTGATGAAACCTATGGTGCTCGTCCATTAAAAAGAGCCATCCAAGACAAAATTGAAGATTATATATCGGAAGAAGTTCTAAAAGGTAATGTAAAAGAGAATGTTGATTATGAAATTATTGTTGAGGGAAAAGAAATAAAATTAAAAGAGAGAAAAACTAAAAAAAGAAAAGGAGGTGAATAACCTCCTTTTTTTTTAATCAAATAAACGATACTGATATTTTATTTGTTTTTTGAATTCGTGTAATTGGCAACCTAATTTCTCAATCATCTTTTTACCGGTTTCTATACCATTGTAAACATCTTCAACAACAACATACTCATATCTGGTGTGATATTGGTAATACCCAATTGCAAAATTAATACATGAAAAATTAAACTTGGTTTTGAGTGCATAAACATCAGTATATGGATGTGATTGGTACTTATTTCTCCCCTTAAAATTTTCAGTAAGTACTTCATTTACCCCTTTAAAAAATTCACTTTGTTTATTAAAAAGTTGTACACCCATACAAAATTCAGAAACCATACTATTACCCGGTGCATCAAATTGAATACAATATCCTACATTTGAGAAGAATTTTTCATCCGCAGCTCTAGATCCATGACAACCAGTTTCTTCAGAAACAAAAAAAGCAACCTTTAAGTTTGGAAGTTCTTTAAGTAACTCTAAACAAGCGAATATTCCACATTTATTATCACCACCAATACCGGTTGGATTTCCATCGTCATTATACGCCTTTAGTGATTTTCTTATTTCACCCTGCTCATTGGGCAACATTTCTTCTCTTACATTAATTGTATCAATTTGGTGAACGGTGTCAGTATGCGCAACAACACAAGGAAAAAAATTTACATTATCTGTCTGTTTAGTAACATAGATGTTATTTTTCGCATCCAAAAAAAATGGATACTTATTATCGGTTAACCATTTTTTCAAAAACTCAATCATAAGAGTTTCTTTGTAGGTTACCGTTGGCACTGATAACACCTCTTTTAAAAGTTCGTAATCTCTAATCATAGGACAAATTTACAACTTTTTTTTGAAAAAAAAACTATTTTAATTTTTTGGATAAATTTTATATTTACCTTTTTAATTTGAAAGTTTCTTCCAACTACTCTGATTATTCATATCGGCCACATTTTGGTGTATAACCCTTCAATTTAAAATCTTCTTCCAACTAGTTCATTGCTCCAAACATCCAAAAATTCGGTGTATAACCCTTCAATTTAAAATCTTCTTCCAACAACCACTGTCGTAGGCAAAGCTTTCTCCTGGGTGTATAACCCTTCAATTTAAAATCTTCTTCCAACCAGATCTTCAAAACTCTTTGTATTTCCTCATATTCCATTGAAAAAAAGGATTCAAAAAATAACCAAATCTCACCATAATCAAACCAAAAATTCTTATTTTTTTTATCCTGTTCCATAACAACAATTCCATTTTTTCTATAAAAAACGGAATTTGGATATTTTGGAATTTCAAAAACTTCCAATTGATCCGGACTGAAGTTATTATTCATCCAATTTAATGCAATCTTTTCTTTTTTATTTTCTGTTATTATGAATTTATTTCTTTTTGATTCAAATAATTCAGGTTGATATAAAAAATTATTAAACTCCTCAAGAGAAAAACTCCTTTTTTCTTTCTTTCCCGTTAATCCTTTATAACTTGCGTATGTCCCAATTATCCTATTTGTTTTAGGATCAATTTTTTCAATCGTAAAAAATTTTTCTTTATCTTTAGGTAATCTAAAACTTTTTCCAATCTTATACTTTGATAATACTTTTTTAATAATCTCTTGGTATCCTTCAATATCGGAAAACATATCAGATTCAAACATCTTTTCTTCAATCTTTTCAAGTTGTCTTTCAACTTCATTTTGAAATGTTTCATCATCAAAATCATCGCATCCATATTCATAACGATACTCTTCAAAAGGACCAACATTTTTTGATTTTGCAAGATATGATAAAACATCGTGAATAGTTCCATTTTTTTTACCTGACATTTTGAACAATGCCAATAACACTTTTACGGTTGTAACATACTTGTTAAATGGTGTCTTCTCAAAAATGCCGTAATTCATAAATGGGTTACCTAATTCCTCCTCAATTTCTTTTTTGGCAGTTACTTCGTGGCATTCATTTTTGATTTGAGTATATTCACTGATAATATTACCAATTTCTCTATCAAAAGTATCCGACAAAATCTTTGACGCGTTTATAAAAAAATCATCATTTTCACTTGCCGCTACTTCTGGAGATAAATAAGATATAATTTCTTTTACTTTACCTATATTTTTTTCATTAAAATCTCTCATCAAATACCCTTCATTCCAATCATTGTCCCCCATATCTGAGTAATAAAATACATTTTCACGATAATAGTATCCAGATACAAATAAACTAGTAAGAAAATCTATATCATATCTAGAAATATCAAATAACTTAAAATACTCTTCATTATCAAATTGAATTGTTACCATACTATTTTCAGGTTTTGTTGAATTGAATTTAAAACCACCGATTAAATCATCAAGTCTACCTAATTCGTATTTATCCATTTCAGTACCACGACTAATCATAACCAAAGCAGAATAAATTGAACTTTTACCATAAATGTCGGTGATTAAATTTTCTAACTTTGGATATCTGTTTTCTAAGTCATTTATATTAACATCATACTCATCATCATTCAAAATATTCACATCATAATCATTTGGTTTATATATGACATACTTTTCATCCTTATCTTTATCATAGATAACAAATAAATCTCCATTTGAATAGTAAGAATATCTTCTCGCAATGTATTCAGGTCCAAAATACTTTGCAGCACTTAATGAATATATTTTAACAAAAATTAGACTATCATCTTCATAGAGAATGTCCACATTTTCGTAAGCTTCGTTTTTTTCCGTTTCCTCTGACATATTTATATAGATAAATATTAAGAAATATTTGTTTTTTTAAAAAATACTTAATATCTTTGTACTCACAAGTTCTTTAACATATGGGGGTAAATTGGAATAGATTGGCATTGTTATCTATTCGGTGCACGCCAAGGCTGAACTAACCTTGTAAAA
>Ga0214923_10008079_pt1 | contig 11307 bp, 11 predicted proteins | sample LL1510_MetaG_FD_177993 | JGI IMG/M metagenome (GOLD analysis project Ga0214923, IMG submission 177993) | Freshwater microbial communities from Lake Lanier, Atlanta, Georgia, United States - LL-1510 | ecosystem: Environmental > Aquatic > Freshwater > Lake | place: USA: Georgia | collected... | reverse complement strand
CAAGATCCGAATAATCCGATCGGTGTAGGCCGGGGATTCCTCAGCCCAGTCGATGCCTTCGGTCTCCGCCGGGGCGTTGACCAGGAGGAAGTAGTTGTCGTGGTCGGCCGGGGCGTCGCCGGGTTGGCTGCGGGAACTGAGGCAAAGATAGATGGTCGGGTTCTCCGCCGGAATTTTTTCCCGGAACAATTGCCGGAACTCGAGCGGGTAGTTATCGGAAAAGAAAATGTTGTGGTGACCCAACGAGGAGTCTTTGCCTTTCACCCCAAGTAGAACGACAAAGCCGGAGATAGCCCGCTGGGGCTTGGCGATTTTCTCCGCCATGGCTCTGGCTCCAGGGTGCAGAATGGTCTGTTGATAGGCCCGCAGCACATCCCCGTTGTGGAAAATGAGGTCGGCCGGGAAGTGGTAGCCATTCTCCAGCGTGACCCTATGGGGCTCGATCGTGGCCACCTCGGCCTTCGTGCGGATGGCCACTCCGTGTTTTTGGGCGAGGGTGAGCAGGGCTTCGGCCAGGCGGCGGATGCCGCCGCGGATGAACCAGCCCCCGTACCGGGCCTGAACGTAGGGAATGACGGCAAAGGTGGCGGGAGTGAGTTCAGGGTCGCTGCCGTTATAGGTGGCGAAGCGTTGGAGGAACTGCTGGAGATGCGGGTCCTTGTAAAACCGGCGGGAGGCCGACGCCAGGGATTGGAAAGGGCTCATCGCCGGGAGGTGGCGAAGTAACGGAAGCAGCCGCGGGTTCAGGATTTTTCCTAAAATCTCGGAAGGAGCGCTTTCGAGAAAGGCGGGCGCGGAAAGATTGTAGAGACCCTCGGCGTGGCGAAGCAGGCGGGCGGAATCAGGTCGGGACCAAAAGAACTCATTCTCATCGAACTGGTACCCATCGGCCCAGCGGTAGCGGCAGGTGGGGGAGAGCGGTTCCAGGGTCAGGTACTCCTCCCTTTTTTCGCCAAGGTCGGAAAAGAGCCGGTCGAGAATCTGGGGCATGGTGAAAAGGGAGGGGCCCAGGTCCCAGCGGAAGCCGGCGGCCCGCCGTTCCGCCACTTTGCCTCCGACCGTTCCGTTTTTTTCCAGAAGAACAACCTGCGCCCCCGCTTTGCGCAGGCGGAGGGCGGTGGCCAGACCGCCGATCCCCCCGCCGACCACGATGGCACGTTTACCGGCCATGCGGCTCTTCATTTCGGCCGCCGTTTCCAAAGGTGGATGAGGCAGGAGGAAAAATCTTTTGGCTGTTTGTGGATCAGAAGATCGAGCTTTTCCGGTTCGAACCATTCCAAGGCGGCGACTTCCGTGGAATCTGGCCGGAACGGGCCGGGATGGTTCGCCCGGAAGAGCCAGACGAACTCCTGGTCGGTCTCCCCGCAGGCGGGAAAGTAGCCGATCCGTTGGAATCCGGCGCAGGATTCCGCGGTCACGCCGATCTCCTCGGGAATTTCCCTCCGCATCGCGGCATCATACTCCTCGCCGGCGTTGACGTGACCACTGACGCTGGAGGTCCACTTCCCGGGTTCGCGATCCTTGGTGAGGGAGCGGCGCTGCAGGAGGATTTGACCCGCCGGGTTGTACAGCCAAAGGTGAACGGCACGATGCAGGAGGCCGCGGGCGTGGATCTCCGAGCGTGGGGCGGAGCCGGTCACACGGTCGGACGTGTCGACGACGTCAAATTTCTCGTCCGTGCTGCTCATAGAGTTGCCACCATTCCGAAGGATCGAGCTCCTCGGCACGGCGGGCGAGATCAACGGGGAGAACCCGTTTGAGCTGTTTGCGCCGCTGGGAGAATCCTTTCCGGACAAAGGCGTAAAACTTTTCCCGGTCGGCAGGGACGGAGGGGCGGCGGGCCAGGCGGAGGACGGAGGAGTCGACCCGGGGGCGCGGATAAAAAACCTCGGGCGGTAGGGCGCGGACCTTTTCGATCTGGAAGACGGTCTGGAGGAGGACGGTGACGGCGCCGTACTCCGAGGTGCGGGGCCGGGCGGCAAAACGGTCCGCCACCTCTTTCTGGAGGGTGACCACAACGGTTTCCGGCGGCGGTTGGCGCAGGGCCAACTGGACAAGCAGCGGGGTGGAGATGGAGTAAGGGAGATTGCCGCAGAGAACCGGCCGAGCGGGATGGCCGGAAAGGGTTTTGAGGGCGTCACCCTCGATCAGCCGGAAGCGGGGCTCGTCCCTGAGTTCCTCCCGCAGGAATGAGATCAGGCCCTGATCCAGCTCGAAGGCTTCCACCGAATGGCCGGCGGCGAGCAGGGCGCGGGTCAAAGCCCCGAGACCCGGCCCGATTTCCTGAATCGGTTCCGAGCCGGCCGGGCCGAGGGCCTCGGCGATTTGGGCGGCCAAGGTGGGTTCCGCGAGAAAGTTTTGCCCCAGCTGGCGAAGGGGGCGCAGGCCGCGGGCGGCCAGGATTTCCTTGATCCGGGTGGTGTTCAGAGCTGGCGCTGGAGAATGGAGTGAAGTTCGCCCGGATTCAGGATGCCGTGCACTTCGTCCGAGCCTTTGCCGTAGGCGGAGGCCCAGCCAAAGCCGGCGGAGGGAGATGCGGGCCGGCCGGTGCGGAGGCCGGTGGGGTCCGAGCCGGCCCGGCCCGGGCCGTTGTGCCAGGAAAGGGAAGGGAGCCGGGACTTTTTATTCTTCTCGGTGGTGGTCGAGTCAAGGAACTGAAAGCCACCGACGCTGTATGGGCAGTAGACGAGAATAAGGGCATTCTTGCCCGCAAAGCGCCGGGCGGTGTCGACGGCCCGGTCCAACTCGTGGAGTTGGCGCACGGCCAGCTCGGCTTGGTTTTGTCCGGCGGCATTGGCAACGAGCGGGTGCTCGACCACCAGAAAATACCCAAGAAGATTGTAAGCCAGTGTTTGGATGGCCCGTTCCACCAGATCGGACAAGCGGACGGTTCCGGCACCGTCTTCGTCGGCCGCGGCAAGGGGGAGTTCCTTGGGGGCAAAGAGGCCGATGATGCGGCGTGTGTTCCAGGCCGGGAAGCTCTGCAGGCCGGCGCGGTCAAAGACGATGGTATAGTCCAACTTTTCTGCTTCCTTGAGCAGGTCACGGTGGCCGACCTTCTTTTCGGTTTCGATGACCTCCCGTCCCCCGCCAAAAATCAGATCGATGCGGGTGGAGTCGAGCAGCTGATTGGCGACGGTGGCGGAAACCGAAGCATCCGGCTGATGGGCGAAGAACGCGGCGACCCCCGGGGAGGTGATGGCCCCCGAGGAAATGATCCCCACGGCGCGGCCGCGGCGTTGGGCCTGATAAAGGAGGGTGTCGGCAGGTTTCCCGTCGTAACGCAGGCTGAGCTGGTTGGCAGGTCCGATTTCTCCGGTGGCCAGAAAGGAGGCGAGGGCGGCGGCGTCACCCGTAAGCTGGTCCGAGGCCTGGGTTTCCACGAAAGCCATGGAGTCGGCCTGGTCCAAGCCGGGTAGGTAGCGGTTGGGGTGACGAGCTTGGGCGAGGGAGAGGAGTTCCGGGCTCGCTCCCGGCACGAGAAAGACGATCACCGCATGGGTGCGGGCACGGACAAAATAGCGGACGTAGCTGTAAGAGAAGCCGATGAAAGCCAACAAAATGACCAGAGCAATGAGCTGGGGACGCCAACGTTTCACAAGGGGGGATTCAAGCAGAACCGCCCCCGCGTGCCATTCGGCTAGGAGGGGTCGGTTTTGAGGAAAGGTTGCCGTCCGGACACCTGCTGGAAGAGGTCGGACTTGCGCTCCAGGCCGACGTTGGCCTCCTCGACACCTTCCCCGCGGGCAAAGATCAGGCAGAACCCGGGTTTCAGCTCTATCTTTTCGAAAGCCAGCTTCTGGGAGTGGGATCGATCCATGGCATCGGCAACCCGGAGGATGCCGGCAAGCCAGCGAAGAGGTTCCCGGCGGAATGACTCCAGGTTCAGGTAACGCTGGTGCCGGGTGGAAGGGGTGCTTTTGCGGTGGTACCGGGCGACTAGAGCCACAAATTCACGCTCTTTCTGGGAAAGGTTTTGCCAGGGGTGTTCCCGGATCCGGCGGGCGGACTCCTTGTGGTGGGGGCGTTCCTCGGTGGCGGTGGACCAGCCGGTGTCGTGAAGCAAGGCTCCCGCCGCCAGATAATCGAGCTCTTTGGCCGTCAGTTTGTGTTCCGGGCGAAGCTCCTCAAAAAGGCGAACGGCCCAACCGGTGACATGGAGGACATGCTCTGGCTCCTTTTCCCAATCTTTCATGAGGGCCAGGGCTTCCCTGACGACCGGTGTTTTGGGAATCATCGGGTGATCTTCCGGATGGGGCATGGCGCGATATGTCCGAGCCAGACACCGTAGCGGAGTCCGTGGGTGCTGATTCGAACACGGGAGAGACGAAGTCGCCCGATCACCTCATCCAGGACGAGAAAAGCAGGTAGGGCCACGGTGACGCGGTCCGGTGGCATGCCGGGTAGCTTCGCGATCTCCCGGGCTGAGAGGGAAAGCAGGCGCAGGATGAGCCGGACCAGTTCCGGCCGGCGGATGGGGAGATCTTCCAGCCGGCGCGCCTTCACATTTTTTCCGCGCAAAAGGCAGGCGTAGGCGTGACCGGTTCCCCCGGTGAAGGTGGCTTGGGAGAGGGCGCCGGGGCGGGGGATTTTCGCGAGGGTTTGGGCGATTTTCTGGCGGGCCGCCATCCACTCGTCGGGAGAGGGGGGTTGGCGCGGAAGAAGGGTGTCGCGCACGGCCACGCAGCCGAGGTCGAGGCTCCGGATCCTCGGTTTTTTCGGAAAGAGGGAGTCGATCACCTCCAGGCTGCCGCCGCCGAGGTCGAGGTGGTAGCGGGGTCGGGGCGGGCGACTCAGCGCACGGGCGGCCAGTCCGATCAGTCGGCCCTCTTCCTGGCCCGAGAGCAGAAGAACAGGCTGGCGGAGAATTTTGGCGGAGGGACGGAGAAAGGCGTGGCGGTTGCGGGCCCGGCGTAGGGTGCCGGTGGCGACTGCGGCCACTTTTTCCGCACGAAAGGCGCTGATTTTTTTCTGAAGGGAAGAGAGGACTCGCAGGGCGCGGCGGACGGCGGTGGGTTGCAGTTTTCCGGTTACGGCCACGCCTTCCCCCAACCGGACGGGGTAGGCCTTTTCATGAAAGATGCGGAGGACGCCCCGCTTTTGCTCGGCCAAGAGCAGCTTGAAGGTGTTGGAGCCGAGGTCGAGCACGGCTCCTCGGATGGCGGCGGAAGGCATCCGAGTTTTAAAGCGTCCCGTCGTCCAGTCGGCAAAACCTTTGGCAAGCCTCGACGGAAAGGGTCTGAATAGGTTGAATACACCGATGCTGGATATCGCCCTGATCCGCAAAGACCCCGAAGGGGTTCGGCAAAGGCTGCTCACGCGGGGTCAAGGAGTGGCCGACGGCTTGACCAAGGTGTTGGAGGCGGATGAAGAGCGCCGCAAGTTGATCGGGGAGGTGGAGAAGCTGAAGGCGGAACGGAACACCATCAGCAAGGAGATCGGGGCACGGAAGGGGAAGGGCCAACCTGCGGACGACCTCATGGCCGGGATGAAGGAGAAGTCAGACCGAATTGCCGAGTTGGACCGGATGACCGCCGACGTGGAGGTCAAACAGGAGTCCCTACTCCTAAATATCCCGAACATTCCCTGGGAGGATTGCCCCAAGGGGGCAGGGGCGGCGGACAATCCGGTGGTTTCCACGTGGGGAAATCCGAAGAAATTCGAGTTCAAGCCCCTCGACCACGTGGCGTTGGGCGAGAAGCTGGGAATTTTGGATTTCACGGCGGCGGCCAAGGTGTCGGGAAGTGGCTTTGCGGTCTATCGCGGGGCGGGGGCGAGGCTCGAGCGGGCCCTGATCCAGTGGATGTTGAACCTGCATTCCGAAAGCCACGGCTACACTGAGGTATCTCCGCCTTTCCTTGTGCGGGAGGCGAGCATGGTGGGGACGGGGCAGCTGCCGAAATTTCGCGAGGACATGTACGCGACGGAGGGCGGGGAGCTTTTCCTGGTGCCGACGGCCGAGGTGCCGGTGACCAACCTGCATCGGGAGGAGATTTTGGCGGAGGGGGATTTGCCAAAGAAGTATGCGGCCTACACGCCCTGTTTCCGCCGGGAGGCCGGCAGTGCGGGCAAGGAGACGCGGGGTCTGGCCCGGATGCACCAGTTCGACAAGGTGGAGTTGGTTTGGATCGAGCATCCGGACCGTTCGATGCAGGCCCTGGAGACCCTTTGCGGCCACGCCGAGGCGGTGCTGCAAAAATTGGGGCTCCACTACCGAAAAATTGAGCTTTGCACGGGGGACATCGGGTTCGGGGCGGCGCGGTGCTACGACCTGGAGGTATGGGCGCCGGGTATGGGGCAATTTCTGGAGGTATCCTCCTGCAGCAACTTCCGGGATTTTCAGGCGCGCCGGATGGGACTGCGGTTCAAGGGGGCGGACGGAAAGAACCGGCCTTGCCACACGTTGAACGGGTCGGGCACGGCCCTGGCCCGGCTTTTCATTGCCTTGGTGGAGACCTGCCAGACCAAAGACGGAAAGATCGAGATCCCCGAAGCGATTCGTTCCGTTTTCGGTTCTGCCCTCATCGGATAGAGGGGTTTCATTTAGCCCGCTTGGGCTGATAGGATGAAGAAGTGCTTCAGATGAAGAAGTCCTTACCGGAAGTGCACGGCACAGTGGGAATCCCGCATGGAGCGGGCTTTTGGCGCAAGATGCTGGCGTTCGGAGGTCCGGCCTTCCTGGTCAGCGTCGGTTACATGGATCCCGGAAATTGGGCCACGGATATCGAGGCCGGCTCGCGTTTTGGCTACGGCCTGCTTTGGGTGCTGCTCCTTTCCAATGCGATGGCATTGTTGCTGCAAAGTCTGGCCGCGCGCTTGGGGATCGCGTCAGGGCGGGATCTGGCCCAGGCCTGCCGCGAGTTTTTGCCGCACCCGTGGGGAGTGCTTCTTTATGTGCCGTGCCAGATCGCAATCATCGCCTGTGATTTGGCCGAAGTGCTGGGCGGAGCGGTCGGCTTGAACCTGCTGACGGGATGGCCGTTGCTGACGTGCGCCCTGGTGGTTTCGCTGAATGTTTTCCTGATGTTTCTTCTGCAGGCGCGGGGGATGCGTTGGTTGGAGGCGGGCATCGTCTCCATGGTGGCCACCATCGGCGGCTGTTATGTGATCGAGATCTGGATGGCCCAACCCGATTGGGGCGGTGTCCTGCGGGGACTGTTCACCCCTCAGCTTTCCGCCACCCCGGTGGACGGAGGCTCCAGCGCGTTGTATGTGGCGATCGGAATCATCGGAGCCACCGTCATGCCTCATAATCTCTACCTGCACTCCGCCCTGGTGCAGACGCGGGTGGTGACCCCGACCCCGGAGGGAAGAAAAGAGGCGATCCGCTTCAACTTCATCGATTCTGCCGTGGCGTTGAACGGGGCGTTTCTCGTCAACGCCTCGATCCTGATCGTGGCGGCCTCGGTCTTTTTCCGGAACGGGATTCCGGTGGAGGAACTGCAGCAGGCCCATGCCACGCTTCAACCGCTTATGGGAGGGGCGGCCGCGTTTCTTTTCGCCCTGGCCTTGTTGGCCAGCGGCCAGAGTTCCACGCTGACGGGAACCCTGGCCGGCCAGATCGTGATGGAGGGATTCCTGCACCTGCGGATGGCCCCATGGATTTCAAGAAGTCTGACCCGGATCCTCGCCCTGATTCCCGCGGTGATCGTGATCCTTTGGAAAGGAGATCATGGCACTTACGACCTTCTGATCCTCAGCCAGGTCATCCTGAGTCTCCAGCTCCCTTTCGCCGTCATCCCGCTTGTCCTGTTCACCTCCAACCGGGCGATCATGGGCGAGTTTGCCATCGGCATGAAGACACGCGTGTTGGCGTGGATGGTTTCTGCCTTGTTGGTGGGTCTGAATCTCTGGCTGTTGGTGGAAACCTTTTTGGGGGCCAAGAGCGGATGAAAGCGGAGCCCCGTCTCTACCGGAAAATCCTGGTGCCGCTGGAGGGAACCAGTCATGACACCAGCATTCTCAATCACGTGCGCGAGCTGGCCAAAAAACATGGGAGCGAGCTGATCCTCATCCATATTGCCGATGGATGGTCCGCACGATTCTTTGGCGAGGAAAGCGACTCCAAGGAGGTGCGGGAAGACCGGGCGTATTTGGAGAAATGTGCCAAGAAGCTTAAGGAGGAGGGAATTCCCGCAACATGGCGGCTTGGTTACGGCCAACCCGGGCCGGAGTTGGTCAAAGCCGTCGAGGCAACCGATTGTGATCTGGTGGCTATGACAACCCATGGGCATCGGTGGGTCGAGGATGTGTTGTTCGGAAGTGCCTCCAGCGAGGTTCGCCACTCCGTGGATGTCCCGGTGCTGCTTCTTCGGACTGAGAAAAAAAGAGGTCCTAAAACTAAATGAGAAGGGGCCGGACTCCGGTCCTTTTGGTGGGTGTGGATCTGGCGTGGGGGGAGAAAAAACACGACGGGGTTTGCCTTATGGATTGGGATGGAAAACGGGGGACCGTGGTCGGCTTCGCCTACCCGCAGGGAGACCGTGAGCTACTGGATAGTTTTTTGGTAAAGGCCCAAGACTACCCATCCGTGTTTGTCACCGTGGATGCGCCGGTTGTTTGCCCAAACCGGACTGGAACCCGGCCGGTGGATCGGTTGACCCACCGAATGTTTCACCGCCAGCACGCGGCCTGTCATCCGGCCAACCTGACCAAGTGTCCGCGTCCGCCCCGGATCGCACGGTTGCTCAAAAAGCGCGGGTTCAAAGTCGGCTGGCAGCCCACGCCGGGAAAAAAGACCGTGGCCGAGGTTTATCCGCATCCGGCGATGGTGCGGATGTTCGGGATCCCGCGGATCGTGAAGTACAAAAAGGGAAGTGTGGCGGAGCGCACGACGGAGTTCCGACGACTGCAGGGTCTCATCAAGCAGTGTCTCAAAAAAAAGTTTTCCGGGTTGCGGATCCATTCTGAAACAGCCGCCTTACTCAGGGATCGTTGGTCCAAGCCGGTGGAGGACCGGACCGATGCGCTCTTCTGTGCCCTGATTGGCCTCTGGCACTGGATGCACCGGGGAAAGAAAAGTCAGGTGATTGGGGACCGGAAGACGGGATTTATCCTGCTGCCGCGGTAGGGCCTGGCAGAAATGGCAGGTAGGTTAGGTAGGGCGGGGTCGATGACCCCGCTTACATTCCTAGTCTAGGTTTGGCAGCGGACAAATCAGGCGGCCTCATCGAGGCCGCCCTACCTAAATGATCGGTCTAGGAAATTTCCGTGGCCATGCAGATATCGCGCCAACCGGGAAAGTTCCAGGCGTTGGGAAAGTCGCGGCACTGCTGGGGTTTCACCGGCTGAATCCGGCAGTCCTGCCCATCAAGAAAAACGCAGGCCCCATCGGGCTGATCGATGAGGGAGAGGCCACGGCGGTCGGCACGGAGACGGGTGTACTGCTGGATAAAAACGTCCACCTCCAGCCCGAGGTGCTGGGAAATCGCTATGATTTCCCTTTCGGACACCTTCACATCGCCCGGCCAGCGGCAGCAGTTGGTGCAGCGCTCGCAGAGATATTTGGGCGCTTTTTTCATGGGAGGAGGATCAGGATGAGGATGAGGGCTGGGGAAGAAACTTGAGGCCAAAGAGAACCAAGGCGGTGGCCGCGTAGGCGGCGGCGAAGGAAGGGGCGATCCACCAACCAGCCAGGGCCTGGACGCCGGCCGCCGTGAGGGCGACACCATGGATCAGACCGGTCAGGGAAAGAGCCGCACTGCAAAGCGCGATGCCGGCTGCCGCGAGGAAACGGTGGTCGATGACAAAGGCCACCATGGCGGTCAGAAGAATACTGGAGAGGAGAAATCCCTGGCCGAGGGCAAACAAACCGGAAAGCACAAGGTCCCCTCCGGTTTTGGCGGCCACCCCATCCAAAGGTGCGCCGGTTGCCCGTACCACTGTTTCCACGATCAGTCCCGCCCACCCGGCCAGACAAGGAATCAGGCCCGCGGCAACCGCCACCGCATGTCTTGCGGGTGTGTCGGAAAAGGCCTGGCCGGTGATCACGACTCCGATCCAGAGGAGAATCCCGAGGGTAACCTCGAGGGGAATGACGCGCAGCACGGAGCCTGTCAGGCCGAATAGGCATAGAAGGGTGATCAGAATGCCGTTGAGACCGGAGTACCCGATCCGCGCCCCCATCCGTTTCCAGCCGGGGTGGCCGATGTAGATGGTGGTGGGGAAGGGGCTGCCCAGGAAGCCGGCCAAAAGGGTGGAAAGGCCGTTGACCGATAGGGAGGAGCGGGTGGCGTAGCGGTCGCCGGCGGCCTCCGCACTTTCCAGATTCTGAAGGGAGCCGATCACGTTGAAGAGGGCCATGGGGAAAATGACCGAGAAAAATGCCCCGACTCCCTCCCTTTGCAGGAAGGAGAGAAGTTTGTCGAAGGCGGGCATGGGAAGATGGAGGCCAATGGAAGAGGCGGGCGCGGGAGCTTCTGCCGGGGTCAGGCCGAAACCCTTGAGGATCCAAGCCACGGCGGCACCGAGGAGAATGGCGGCCAGGCCGGTGGGCAAGTGGCCAGGCAGACGGATTTTTCCGGCATAGACAAAGACGACCAGGAGCATGGGGAGAAGGGCAATCGCGGGGGCGGCATAGATTTTGAAAACAAACGGCATGGCAATAAAGGTGAGGGCGATGCCGGCCAGGGGAGCGAGAAGGGAGGCGCGGGGCAGCCAGCGCCGGAGCGGGTCGGTGACGAAAGCGCCGAGCAGTTCCAGGACGCCCCCAGCCCAGCAGGCGAAGATGCCGGCGGCCCAGACAAGATCGGGATCCTGCGTCTTTTGCCAGAGTGGACCCATAATAAGAAAGAGGTAGGCCATCAGACTCACGGTGTTTATGCCGAAGGGGAGAGCGGTGACGTCGTCGCGGCCCGTCTGGGTGGCCAACCGGTGGGCTTGCCAGGAGTAAAAGAGGTTTCCGAGAAGGATGGAAACAGCGGCGGCCGGCAGGATGCGGGAGACGACGATCTCCACGGGAATGCCGCAAACCGGAGGAACGAGGGATAGGATGAGAAGAAGCTGGAGAAGATTGTCGATGAAGAGACCGACCAGACCGTCCAGATCTCCACGGACAAACCAGCGGGCCTTCACTGAGAGAGAGTAGGATGAGGATGAGGATGAGGGGAGCAGAAACTCGCCTGCGCACACAGGTCGGGATAATTTTCTTCTTAATGGCAACGGACTGGAAAGGTGACGTCGAGCAGGCGGTGAAGGCCGGAAAGCTCTCCGCGGAGTCGGCTGAAAATATCCGGAAGCTGGCGGCATCGCAGTCGCTGCCGCTGATTGAGGCAAGCATCGGGGAGTTGGTGGTGGGGGGCGAGTGGG
>Ga0214923_10008077_pt1 | contig 11309 bp, 13 predicted proteins | sample LL1510_MetaG_FD_177993 | JGI IMG/M metagenome (GOLD analysis project Ga0214923, IMG submission 177993) | Freshwater microbial communities from Lake Lanier, Atlanta, Georgia, United States - LL-1510 | ecosystem: Environmental > Aquatic > Freshwater > Lake | place: USA: Georgia | collected... | reverse complement strand
CAATGCCATCACGTAATTATAGGCTTCTCGCAAATCATATTCTTGCGGTTTCAAGGTGTCGATAAAATCATTCACCATGTCTTGCAATTGCTGTTGGTTTGTAATGTGTAATAGTGATTCATTGAGGGCGGATTTCGTGAGCCGGTTCTGTGATGGGATTCTCGACGGAGATTTTCCGCCTATGGTTGTTGTATTGTTGCGGGTTTTCAAATATTCGCCGCTATAAATGTAGGAAGGATGGCTCGCGTTGCGGGCGGACAATTGATATAGATTTTGCAATATGTCGAATTCGTTGAGCTGGATGGTATTGCGCATACATTCGCCGTCGTCGGGGTCATAGGTGATTTCATAAATATGTGTCACTTTATAGACGTCGTGATGGGGCTTTCGCGAACCGTAGAGCTGCCATCCGGTGGCACCCGTCGTAATGCTGGCATCGATGGCGTCTTCCCAGCTATTCGTGATGGGCAACTGGCCGCACGAATCTTCGCCGCTAATCAATGGTATGACACGTTTGCGCAAGTCGATTTGGGCCTGGCGGTCGGCTGAAATACCGATGACAATATGAATGCCATCTTTCGTAATGTTTTTCTCTTGCACTCGATTCACTGCGTCTTTTTCTTGGACGAAAACGAGGAATCGAGTGTTTTCGTCGAATTGATACATGGTTTTCAAAACGCCTAAATAATTATCGACGACTTCTTCCACATGCCATAGTTCATATTGTTTGGCAGTGACCGCATAATCGTAGTGCAAATCAATGTCAATTAATATTGGTCCGCCATTTTCCAGCTGTTTTTCCGTCAAATGTTCCGCCACGCCTTTTCGGATGATTTCTTCGCCATAGAGTCGGAGAAAGGTAGGATATTCGGCGTCTGAAACGTGAAACGACCCGCCGGGAATTTTGCCCCCCTTGTCCTTGTCCCCGATACGCGTATTTGTAATCGGCTGGGGATTTTCTTTGGTGACATAATGGGCATTTAGGAAATCGATGTATTCTTTCGACGGTTTTCCTGGCGGGGCTGCTCGTTTCGGAGCCGCCCGTTTTTTATCGCCAATTTGCGGCAAATGAACACTTTCAGTTGCCATGTTTGAGGTGTAGATATAGTATTGGTATATTTTTATATCCTTTGAAAATTCAATTTTATGTTTTAATGGTTGGCATTTTTGGCGTTTTTGGGAGGTTATTATCCGCAAAATTGAAAACAAAACAAGTCAGACAAAAATAATATACACATAACCATATATACTATATAATGAAATTCTGCACTCACTGTAATAATATGCTGTATATCAGTATTGACGAAGCTGATGGAAATCAACTCACTTATTATTGTCGCAATTGCGGGGCAAAAGATGAGAATTTGACTGCTGAAAGTCTTTGCGTGCTGGAAACCCATTTAAAAAAGGGGGAACAAAAATTCAACCATATTATCAACAAATACACCAAACAAGACCCTACCTTACCACGCATCTATAATGTGAGATGTCCAAATGCATCTTGTGTGACAAATAGTTCTGACGCAAAATCGCCCGCGGAAGTGATATACATGCGTTATGACGACGATGCGCTCAAGTATTTGTATATCTGCGTGACGTGCGATAATGTATGGAAAACCGACGACAACAAATAATTCGGGGGACAAAATTGAAAATAAAAATGTCTTTTTTATTTGCAACAATTTAGAACAATATACTATATACGAATATGAACGACGATAAATACGCCGACGAAGATGACTTTTATCCCGCAGACAAATCCATTGTGGTTAAAAAAGACCTGGAAAAGGATGAGGACGAAAGCGATTCGGATGCTGGCAGTGGAAGTGATGTAGGTAGCGACGACGACAGTGATGCCGGTAGTGACGATGGCAGTGATGCCGGCGAAGAACCAAAACATATCTTCACGAAGGCGATTAATGCTGCCGCCGAAAATAATGCCACCATGTATCCATTAAGCGACGACGATGACGATGACGAGGATGACGATGATGACGAAAACTATTTACAAAAATTCGACGAGAGTTTGAAGGAACACGTCATTACTGACCATCACCCCGAATTACAGCACCACAATTACGACGAAATCGAGTCGTTGTGTGTTGTTACAAAAGATGACCATGGAAACATTATCGACCCTCTTCATCGCACCTTGCCTTTCTTGACAAAATATGAAAAATCGCGTATTTTAGGAGAACGCGCCAAACAAATCGGTGCGGGGGCGAAACCCTTTGTGAAAATCGACAACAATGTCATCGACGGTTATTTGATTGCTTTAGCCGAATTAGAACAAAAAGCCATTCCCTTTATTGTGAAACGCCCATTGCCAAATGGCGGATGCGAATACTGGCGACTAAAAGATTTAGAAATACTCGCCTAATATAGTAGATGCTTCGACAAATATGGTTCATTTGTTTTTTATTGGTGGTCATTATTCTGGTGAATGTGGCGTGGCCGCCGACTGTGCAGGAAGGTATAGATTCAAATATCAACTATTACGCCTTTGTCCCATCTATGAATAAAAAATCCATAGCAAATGTGCAAAAACAAAAATCGAACCTCGGAAGTCGCTTGAATATTGTTCGCTACGTTTCTCAAAGACCGGACGCTCAGCGCTATTACTTACAGCAACTCGCGCAAATCAAACGTATTATCAAAAAAATGGACAACGACAATGCGAAATTCTTGTCGGTGTTTTTCGAAGACGGCTTTACCATACAAGAGTCGGACCTTAGTCGCAAACTCGAAAAAATCATCGACAATTTAGGCGAAAAAGAATACGATTTTTTATTGTTGGGAGCAAATCAAAACATGCAGGGCGACCTGGTGAAAGATGGCGTTTATCGCATTACTACAGAAGTTCCGTTTACAAATGTATATGGCTATGTCATTAACAATATGAATCTCGACAAGATGGTCTCGAAAATAAAAAAAGCAAAGGGAAGAAGTCTGGTAGACAAAATTTCTACCTTGGCAAAGAATCATAGTATTGTGGTGCTAGGGCTATATCCTGCTTTAGTTACCGGACTATGATTTCCAGTGTTTTCCACAATCTAGACAAGTCACGAAAATCGTGGCCGGTTCATCCGCTGACCGGGTTTGCAATTCGTAATACGTGCATTTTTTTGATTTGCATTTTTTGCATGTGAACATGTCGGTCGATGCTTGAATATTGGTGGTGAATTTCGAGGCGTCGCGTTTGATTTTTTGTTCAATGAGGGTCGCCCATCGTGCCGGATTCAATTCTTGATGTGTCATAAAGGCGATGGTTTGAGGGGCAATTTCGTGATTTTTGAGTTGTATGAGGAGTTCTGGATTTTTGATATTGAAATAAATGGTGCGCAGGCGGTCCATGTAGATTTGGGCAAACGACGGGTTTTCCCATTTTTTGACGATTTTGCGGGTGTTTGATTCCTTGATGGCATAGTTGTAGATGCCTTTTTCTAGATTGATGGAAATCGTCGTATCTTCTATGATGGAGGCAAGTTTTGTGCGAATTTTCTCGCGGAAAGTATCGGGAGAATGGATTTTATACATGGTTTAATGTGTGATTGAATAGAATAGGTGATTCTTCTATTCAATTTTATGGTCAAATATTTAGTGGAATAAAGAGTGATTCCGTTTTTACGCACCATACTTTGGTATCACCTTCGCTGAAAATAATAATAGACGAAAACGGTAGCAAAGATGAATTTTCTACTCTATGTGAAGACGACTCGAGTGGTTTTTTCATTTCTGGAACAACGGGCTCTTTGACCACGTCACTTTCTAATAGTTCGTCTAATGAATCCTCCGAAGACTTATCCGATAATATATCGTCTACATCAATGGTTGAATTTTCCGAAGAACTTTCATAAGAATTGTCGTCAGCAACCATAGACTCTTCGGACGAAACAGAATCGCCTAAATCTTTTGAGGGAGAACTTTCCAAAACAGAATCGCCTAAATCATTTGAAGGAGAACCTGGCAAAACAGAATCACCTAAATCATTTGAAGGAGAACCTGGCAAAACAGAATCGCCTAAATCATTTGAAGGAGAACCTGGCAAAACAGAATCGCCTAAATCTTTTGAGGGAGAACCTGGCAAAACAGAATCCTCTGTGATATGACTAAATGGTTCGGATTCCTCATCTACCACAGTTATATTTTCCATAAAGACAGCACATCGCACATATTGTTGAGGAGAACCTTCCGGATGTTCCTTGACAAAATAGTAAAAATGCCCATACAATGGATGGAAACTCCGTGGTTCTAACAAAGTTAATGGATGTTTCATATGTTCTCGTCTTTCCACATCATACAAATATAACATATGTGGCAATTCCATCACTACATTGTGCTGGGTTTCCACTCGGGTCATGTAGGCATGTTTTCCGAAAAAATCACTCACAAAAGAAGACACAATATTTTGATTCGAAACTTCCGATACGATAAACCACATGGTTTGTTTGCGCAACATAAAGTCTACAAACGATGTCATATCAAAGACTACCACGATATCGTTTTCACCACATTCGATATATCCGCGATATAGTTTGTTTATGTTCTCGAGTTTGTTCAAATGACCTTCGATGACAAAGGAGTCCAACATACATTTTATACACGCGTTGAGGAAATAGTTTTGTGTATTTTCAAAATCGAGTTGTTGAGAACATTGAAACTGAAAATGCGGAAAAACCCACTTGTTTTCAGAAGGCGCCAATAAAAATTGCAAAAAGGGGAGCGGGTCTTCCTGGTAAGAACAACTGTGATTCATGGCAAACGTGCAAATGTGGATGTTTTTTGTGTCATAGCATGTGTATTCTTTTGCTAAACGATTCTCATGCAAATAGAAAAACTCGCGATAGTTGTAGTTTGTGTCGGTGTGATAAATGTATACGCTCTCAATATCGGGACTCGAATTCCAGCTGCGATTCGGAGAACTCTCTGAACTCAAACTAAGATTTTCGTCGAATCCGTGCTCTAGGGTCGGGTTCTCGATGACATTGATGGATTCGCTAGAGGCTGTTTTTTCGTAGAATCCATGTTCTAGGGTCGGGTTCTCAATGACATTGATGGATTCGGCGGATTCCGAATCTACCGTAGTGATGACATTCTCGGGTTGTTTTTCTAAAGGTGTTATCGTCGTTAACCTAGAAAACATGTCTTTCACGGAATTCATCATATTGTATAATAGATGTGCATATTTTTATATTTTTTATGCCATTGAATATCTACACCTTTAGAATGTGCGAAGGTGTCTCCAGCTCCTTCGTCGGAGCAAACGAATTATTCAATCGTGTAAACAATATAAACAAATCGCTCCATTATCAATAAAGTAGTAGTTACTATCACACCCCGCCCCCTCACCCCCAACTTATTTAGCAATGTATGATGAATATGGCAACATCGTCGAAGAAGACTATTCAGTCGACGACCATCGTTCTGTCCAGCAGCCTTCCGAGTCCGATTCTGCATCCGTGAATTCAGTCCAAAAGAAACAGCGAAAAATGATGGAAGAATTAAAGAAAATGGACGCCGGATATAACAAATTAACCCGTTTTGTAGAAGGAGCAAAAAACAAAATCGAAAAAAAATCAATCGACCTCTATGGCACAAATTCCACTCCGGGTTCAAATATACGCGGTGCCATCACTGGCTCTTATTACCGCGATTTCAAAGTCGGCTCGCGCGACGAAGACGTCTTCTACAAGGTGGCCATCTCCACCGGTGAATGCAAGAACGACATGATGTTTTTCTTTGACACTCCCGAGCAATATGAGCGCGCAATGTATATAACCATCCCACCATCCGAAAAAGAAGCCTGGTATGCGAAATTTAACAATGAACGCGCCTATCGCGAAAGTCAACCGCCACGCAAGAACTACAATTATTATTAGATATACTGATAGACCGTTTTTCACAAAAAATGTCATTTGTTGTGAAAATAAAATTATTCGAAAAGAATAATAGATGCATAGTATGTAAAGTAACTAATGATATACACGATTCTATTATTCTTTGTATTCTTATACAAATCGCGACAAAAACTCGAACCACACTATTGCACAAATATGTATGAACATGTCAACGAAGACATTACAAAATACAATGTAACACGAACGAAAACGAGTCTTGAAAAATTGTTAGCACTCAAACGTAAGATACGTTATGCGAATTATGGCGGCTTTGATGACCGCAATATTACCGAAGACGATTCCATCCATCAGATTGCCGAAAATATGCGCAAATACAAATTGCTAAAACTCTTGGAAAATGGGGCCATTGGAGAATTGCCGAAACTGGACGCCATTGAAGAATGGCAGAAAATCGACGGGAAATCATCGATAGCATCCGATTTGACAAAAGGCGGGTTATTTAGGGATTGGGAGTGGGATTTTTAGAGAAAACAAAATATCATCCTATTCTAAGAATGTCATCTTTTCAAATTAATAATTTTTCATTGGCTACTTATGGAGCTATTGGCCTAACCAGTGTTGTGTTAGCGCTCATTACGGTCTATGATAATTTTATACCCGAAGGCACCGAAACACCTCCTCCGCCCGGAACTGACAGTGCTGCCATTTTCAATTCATTGGTTCCGACATCCGTAGGTTCCATGTTTGGAACCATTCCACAAGAAGATGATAAGAAGGAATCTGAAAATGCAGAGGACGAAGCGGCGAGTTCATCGCTCTTTGGAACAGACAAAAAAGAGGAGTCGGGTGCCCCATCCATCTTTGGAACATCTGACACGGCCGAAGCGTCGAGTTCTTCACTCTTTGGAACATCCGATGAAATAGATGACGGTTCAATGATGGATTCGCTGATGGACAATGTGGAACCCTCCGCGACCGCACCATCGCTCTTTGAAACTGCTCCGTCAGAAACCGAAAAATCTTCCTTCGTCAACGGCGAATCCGAAGGCACACGTGGCGGGAAAAAACGCAAATCAAACAAATCCACCAAGAAAAAACGCTAAAAAACAAAGAAGGACTTTCTTTGTTTTTCGAAATAACCTTACACAGTTACTTTCTCCAAACACCGTTGAAAAAACAAATCGACTTGTGCCGGGTCCGCACCAATGACACTATCCGAGGGAATATAATTTGTATTACCCTTGTCATAACACAAAATCGCCGGAATGCCATTCACCATCTTTTTCGTCTTTAAAAAAGCATAGACTTCGAAGGATTCATCTACATCTATGACAATTGAGGTGACATTTTCAGGCATAAGATTTAGCCATTCATGAACCTGCGTTTCGATTTTTTTACATGGACCACACCATTCCGCACCAAATTTGATAATCACTAATCCCGGATTCCCTTGCAAAATTTCGGAAAAGTGTTGCACATTGCGAATTTCTGTCAAATGAGGCATCTATACATAATAGTAATCAATTATTTATGTAGGTTTCTCAATATTCACAATGATTTTCTATTATTTCATTGTGACAAGTATCAAATGATTTTTCGGGACATTTCACCATTCTAAGACGAATCTCTCGCAATACTTCTTTGCGTATTTCCTCTAATTCATTTTGCGACCACCAAATCTCGTTTGCTACACCATATTCATTGTATTCTTTTCGTGTATTGATGAGACATACACGAACAATACAATCAAATTTCACAGACTTTGGCATATATGTATAAGTTTGTAATATCTAAATATTTTCACACTATTTAGATATGACCCATAACCTAAATATATCCACTTATTCATTAGATGAACTACTCGGTCTCTTTGATATTTCATCGCATCATACTATTACACTCGAAGACATGAAACGGGCGAAGAAAAAAGTTCTCATGCTTCATCCCGACAAATCGAAACTCGGCCCCGAATATTTCCTCTTTTACAAAAAAGCCCTCGACATTGTCGCGCAATATTTTCAACATCAAAATCGGCAACATCTGGATGTGGCCGCGCAAAATACAAAATATAGTGCACCTGTCGCACCGAAATCACACAATCAACAAATCAATCAGTCAATTCAAAACATGGGCACTCAGCAATATCAAGAAAAATTCAACCAGCTCTTTGAAGAAAACATGGCGAAGAAAATCGACCCGTCGAAAAATGCCTGGTTCTCCAACAACGACCCCATCTATGAAAACGTGCAAGCCAAAAGCGCCAGTCAAATGAGCGAAGTTCTCGCAACCATTAAACAAAAAAACCATGCTATGATTCAATACAGTGGCGTGATGGACATGCAATCCAGTAGTGGCACCAACTTTTACGACGACGAAGAAGATGCATCCCACTATGTATCCAGCGACCCTTTTAGCAAATTGAAATATGACGATTTGCGAAAAGTACATAAAGACCAAACCGTTTTCGCGGTAAGTGAATCCGATTATCAAAAAGTGCCTAAATATTCTTCCGTCGACCATTTTGTCCGCGAACGGGGGCAAACCGGACCACCCATCGACAAATTCGAAGCCGAAAAAATACTGGCGCATCGAGAGCGCGAAATGCAGCAAAAGATGATGCAACGACAACATCAATCCAATCTTCAAACCATGCATTACGAAGAAAAAAACAAAAACATATTGTCGTCGTTTTTACACCTGACCAATAAGTAACCTCCCTGCCGATTCGCTTATTTCGTGAACAGAATACTCATACTAGGTTTCGGCCACCTCTTTTTCTGCAAATCAAGCATCGCGCCTCCATATCTTACATGTCGTCCTTCAATATCACTGTAATCATCGTATTGCACGACGGTGGCCGGAATAATCATATACCACATTCCACTATGTTGCAGCGATTTCCAATAAACATCCAATGCATAATATCGACGGTTCTGTGGTTCAGCCTTGATTTTTGCAGCACTTTCGCGAAAATTCTGAATCAGGGTGTCATAGTAATGTTGTTGCACAATATATCCCGTCGTCGTTTGATTATTGCCGACTTTGATGCAATAATCAGAAACAGGCAAATAAGGCGGCGCATTGTTTCCGCCAATGATGAGAACATCCCATGATATACCCGATTTTGCGAATTTTTCGGTGTTTGCGTGTAATAGTAATGGATTTAAAAAGGTAATGTCGTCTTCGCAAATGAACACGTGGGGGAGGTTGCGCGATTTCGCCGTTTCTAAACAAAGGATATGACTCATCGTACATCCGAGCGCGCCGTTTTCCATTTTGATGGCGTTGATGCGCTCGCCGGCAATGCCCATTTTTGCGAGTTCGCCTTGCACATGAGCCAGACGGTCAGGTCGCGACTCTAAATTGATATAAAAGGTATGTTCAAAGAGTGTCATAGTATTGTTTTAGTATATGTGCGGTTATTTTTTATGTTGATTTTTGCGATATCTTCTTTTGTGCAGTTTGCCTTCTTGTCCGCACATTTTTTCGAAATGTCTTGCGGAACTACAATATTTGTGGTCAGTCGTTTGAGAATTCGTCTCCCCTGTAACTAAAAAATCGTCGTGTTGTATCACAATCGGAAACTGTGCGCATTTACCGAATTTCGCTTCACCATTTTCAGCGGATAAAAAGTGCTGGCAATTGTAGCAAAATTTCGGGCGGAGGGCGGTTACCGATAGCGCGAGTAGGGCGAATATGAAGAAACCATTCATGTTACTAATAAGACCGCATTTTTGTTTATATCCTTTGTCTACATTGGAATAAGACAAATCGCGAGGTTTGTGTAGTTTTTGGTGTAAAATTGAAAGGCCAAATGGCATCAAATCAATTCTATAACACAAAACAAAACTGCTTTCCAAAATGTTTCAACCACAAAAAATCCGTAAAGACGTATTCGCCAATATGCTCCGCTTAGGTGCATCTGGTAATGGCCCCGAGGTCTATCGCGCGGTCATGACCGACAATGGTGCGTCACCCTCCGACAGTCGCGCTGGATTCTTATACGAAACCGTCGCCATCAATCTTGCCGCAACAAAATGCATCCCCGGTATCGATGATAAGCAATGCATGACCGGGCAATTGCAGAACCTCAAACCGGTAACAACAATGTCCACATTGCTCGACATTTCGGTCACTGACAAGAGCGGCGGCTGTTCCGATTTGACCCTACTATGCGGTGACAATTCATTGGTCGCCTTTTCCGTAAAATACAAAAATAAATTCAATCCGGCGACCTCCGATGTTTCCGACATGGACAACACCTTGAAAGCCATTCCTGGGCTTCCTGGCTACAAACTCGGTCTCATGGTTCGCGACAAATCGCTTGTTCTCAATCATCGCTACACAAACTCATCCAGTATCCACAAAACCGTCCATGACCGCGTCGTCGCAGATGGACTTTTGTTTGATGAAACCGATATGATTCGCGGCATGCAGGTCTTTTGCGACCGATTTGCATCCCATGCATCTTCTTCCATCGACGAATTCATTGAACATGTGAATGCCCATTATTTAGCCTCCGGTCGCAAACAACTCGTCCGCAAACTCCACCAGCAAATGACGTTAGAAAAATTCGTCCAGAATGTGGAAAATGGTCATCGCCTACATCTCATTTCTCACAAACCACGCAGTGGCAAATCCCTCTCGATTCTTCTAATTTGCAAATATCTATTACAAACTCGTCGCCGCATTCTTATTATGACCTCTGTTCCCGCAACCATTGACAGTTTCGTCGATGATTTGCGCAAATGGCAAGATTTCAAAGACGTGGCTTTCCTAAAGCAAGACGAATTTTCAAACATCCCCGATGATTTTCGTGGCATAGTTTTATGCAGTGTCCAATATTTGAAAACCGGGGTTGCCAAAAAGAAGGCGCAATTAAAGGCCGCCGGGTTCGACGTGATGATTCTCGACGAATCCCATTTAGGCTCTTCTACCGAAAAGACGCGCAATGACATTTTATTGTCCGGCAATTCCACCGTCGACGATATCCGCACCGCCATTCCAGTCACCATTTTCGCATCGGGCACTTCCGAAAAAACCCGCAAATTTTATCGCATACCACAGGTGGCCTGCCACGAATGGGAAATCGAAGATGAAGCTTATATGAAGTTGATTCAAGCCAATGCATCAGCAAACAGCATCGATACTATGACACAACGCCACGGCCCCCTTTTTGCGAAATGTCTCGAGAACATCACCCTAAATCACGATTATTCTCAACATCCGACCCAAGTTCTCATGAAACACCAGTTCCCTCAAAGTGTCATAGATGATTTGATTGCTTACAATGCCAGACACGGAACGAACTATGGCTATTGTGCCAGCTCCCTCTTTGCTCTCGACCAGGTCGTCGATGACGCCGGACAAAAATCCTACCGAAATCAATTCGAAATCGCTAAATCCACCGATGGCGAAGACCTTTTAGCCGGATATTTAGACGCCATCATT
>Ga0214923_10008076_pt1 | contig 11311 bp, 7 predicted proteins | sample LL1510_MetaG_FD_177993 | JGI IMG/M metagenome (GOLD analysis project Ga0214923, IMG submission 177993) | Freshwater microbial communities from Lake Lanier, Atlanta, Georgia, United States - LL-1510 | ecosystem: Environmental > Aquatic > Freshwater > Lake | place: USA: Georgia | collected 2015-10-15 | reverse complement strand
CTCAAGACAAAAGAAAAGACACCCTTAGCGCCTGGATCCAAGGCCACGGCCGAACAACTCTATAAATTGATACGCGCTACTCGTCTAGCTGGGCGACCTTCAGCTGAGCTTAATGACTATGCCCAGCGGCTAATGTCGCTAAAGACGGAGGATGTTCATGGAGGCTGGGTGCCTTTGACTACTCTAGAACTGGCAAGGGACGCGGTCGCCCATCAAAAAATTGATCTTGCCTCATACTATTTGGCCAAAATTCAGGCTGATAAAAACCCTTCGATACAGACGGAACTCTCTCTTTTGCAAGGAGTCATTGCATATCTTAGGCGTGACTATGATCTCGCAATCAAAGATTGGAATAATGCGCTAAAAATAGATGCAAATAATAGAGCAGCGCGAATCAATCTAGCATTTCTTATTCTGAGAACTGGTAACGCCCCGGCTGTTAAAAAGTTACTGGAACCTATTAAAGACCACTGGCTTGCGCTATCAGGGCTTATCGTTGCTTACAGACTTCAAAATCAAAACAAATCCGCTGAGGAGTCCTGCCATAAACTGCAAGAAATCCGACAGGACTACGGCCAAGGGCTTGTTAATTGTGCGTTGTTGGCCAGTCAAAACCTGCGTAATCCAATAGATGCAGAACTTCTTTTAGATCGGGCCGTTGCCAATTCTAAGCGACCGGAAATATCCGAATATGCGTTTTTACTTAAAAATGAACTTAAAACCACAAGTGCAAGGATCAAAGGAAAGCCTAAGAATGGAGATGAGGCCGAGGATGCCGTTCAATCCGAATAGCCTACTCCCGCCTTGATAGGATTTGCCACCATCGGAGTTTATATGGTGAATTTAAATTTATCCGTAATCCTAATTTTGGCATGGGTTAGTGTTGTTGCAAACCACCTTTACGCAGCGAATGTAGAGTATATTGATCCGAAGCTCAAATTCGCAATCGTGGATCAGGGCTTAATTCACGGGATCGAGCCCGGAAGTAATATATGCGTGTTGGACGACCAAAAATTTATCATTAGCTGCGGTGGTGTTGTTATCGTGAAGCGGACAAAAGCAGCAATCCGCCTACCTATAGAAGAAATGAAACGAATACACTTAGGAAGTCAGGTCACTCTCAAAGAAATTTATTTAAAAGATGACGCATCACCTCGAGGCGACAGTGAAGGCCTGCCAGTATTTAGAGCCGCTAAAATGCGGCCAACAAGCCTGCCACCAACCGTGAGCGCCAGCGCCTATGAAAAGGAGCAAGAATTAAGTCAAGGTACAGTAGCAGATGAACCACCGCAACAACCCGCCTACGTAGATTCCAATCCTTCGTCGGACTTGGGAGGACAGGTTTCCGGACCCGTCATTGAGCAAAACGCGCAAGACCCATACGCCGATATCGATCGTTTGTCTGACCTGATTAAAATGTCAGATACCCGTAAAGACGGAAAAAATCTCACATGGAAAGAGCTTCGCGAAAGGATCGTTTTTCGAGCTTTCACCGTTGAATCTCAGATTTTATACCCCATTCAGGGTGCCTCTACATTTAACGGGCCAGTGTTTTCCACCATCCCCGAAAATAACTCCACTCGTTCGTCAATGTGGAATTCAGCCAATCTAAAGAAAAAACCCACAAGCGGTTTCTCGCTTCAGCTCGCTTTTATGAATCCAAGAGAAATTAACTATAACTTCGGATGGCGTTATTTTCAAAAAGTTGTGTCCAAAACAGACACGCGACTGGATGCAAGATTCCCCCGTATTGTAGCTCACTCCGCAATTGAGGCGGAATCTATGGGGCTTTGGGCTCAGAGACTTTGGCGGTTCAAGCCGTTTGAGATGTTTTTTACCGACCTCGGTCTGGGTGCTGACTTTAACGTTTCCGACGTGATTTTTAAATCTAATTACGAATCGATGGACACGACACAAGATCCACTCGCTTCAGGTCTCATCGCAAATGCGCAGTCTCGTCTCGCGTCTATTTCACTACGAGGGAGTGCGGCGCAAATTTTTAAAATTTCGCGCTTTAATTTATCTCTCGCGCTAGCTGTGTATGCACCAATATATAATGCTCATCAGTCATTTCAAGCAAACACAAAAGTACCAGCAGGAGGCACGTTAAGCTCGGACGAAACCGAGGACATGAAAAGAGCGATCAACCACCGAAAGAACCGCATCGCCGCGGACTTGCACGCTGGTATTGGCTGCCAATTCTAATACCGGCTATTGTGATACAGTATTGGACATCTCTCTTAAGCGATTACTTAAATCGCCTTGAATCTGGTTCATCTGGTAAGACACGGTCTTATAGAAACCGGAGACAATCCCGCGGGCAGCTGAAAGCTTATCTTTTGTCGATCTGTTGAGACCTTCAAGTTGGCCTTGAAGACTCTGCCACGATTCCGAAATATCGTGATTATTGGCGGAAATTTTGCCAATCGAATTTCGAATTTCGGCAATAATATCGCCCATTAGAATATAATCTTGTGTGAATTTTCCAACTTCCGATGTGGAAACTTCCCCCCCCTTCGAACTTGCATGATTCATGCCTAACTCAATAATATTGTTTTTGAGATTTGTAAGGGTGATCACGCAATTTTCAGCATTATCAAGAAAAGCATTTAAGCCATCGAAGGCTGGCTGCGTTTTCTTACAAGTGTTCCACTCCCTCCATTGAGAATGTGCTGTCTCACCAATTTTTAGTTTTGTCTCGATAACCCCAGGGACCACGGCCGCGCTTGCAGATGATATTTTAGATGAAGCTGTTCCATATTTATTAAAAAGTTTTCTGTAGGCCGATTCAAGATCGAAAGAAATCGTGTCACATGCTACGTCAATCATTGATACTACATCTCGCACAGACGATGCAGCTTGCTCTAGAGCTTCCTGTTTGGTTCTAATTGTGCTCACACCTGCAGGAATTACTGCGAGCTGTTTGCTGTTAGCAGCAGCAACATTCGACCCCGGATACACTCTGGATCCTGGCTGGCTGAGCCCAGCGACCGTAGCCTCCATCAGGCTAATTTGAACGCCTAGCCTAGTTATATCCCGCTGCAACGAACTAAGCCGAAACGTATCTGAGGAGGCATCAAAATGCTTCTTAAGAATTCCAATCAATCGGCCTGTCTCGTAGGATATAGTTGAGTGGCCGTACCAAAGAACGGCGCCATGAACAAACAAGGATAGCCCGGCAAAAGACCCACAAGCGACAAGAGCGCTCGCACTTTGTTTTAACATCTCAAAAGCGCTATCTGAGCCAATAAATACAGCCAACGCAGAAATAAATGCAACTAAACATCCTACAATCGATAGAATTGCCATTGTCACAACTGGGCCTAACGCAAGCTGCTCAATACCGACACACACCTTAGCAACCTCACTGACCGAAAGAAGTTCCTCGATGCTTTTTGCAATTTGAATTTTCGCGCCTGTGTTCTGCGATGCTCTTGGAATAAATTCGCCCAACAAATTTCTCCAAAGATTTTTTGTCGCTCGCAGCTCATCTGTCGACTGCAATATCTCGCGAACCCGAAGAGACGTAATGTCATCTCCCGCTGTCTTAAAAACCAACTGCACTCTAGAAAAATCTAGCTTTATTCTACTAATGGCATTCAAAAGTCGCAGAACCGAAAAAGACACCCAGACGACTGTGGCCGAAAACAAGGCGACTAAGAATCCATTGTTTGAAAAAAGACTCAAGATGGCTTCTAGACCAGAATTAACTGCGTTGAAACCTAAAACCTGTTGAGCAGATAAAGTTGGTAGCATTGAGATGGTCTCCTGTTCGCGATTGATCTCACATCGGATAATACCGCCAACTCTTGAGCAGACCGGTAAATTCCCTCTGCCTAAATATTTTAGTCCCGATAGCAAAAACCCGATCTTTTTTGATTAAAAATAAAATAAAAGCAATTTTGGTATATTTCTTCTGCTATTATGGAAGCCCCAATTTCTGATTCTTGCCGAAAACTAAAGAAGTTAAGCGTTAGACCGATTCCTATCGAAGCCACAGGAGTCGATATTATGACATATGTGCGTACATTTAAATTTATTGTTGGTGTGCTTGGGGGCCTATTAGCAAGCTTGGCAATGTCGCAGCCTACGTCCCCATCCGTCGCACAGTCTAAATCAAAACCGCCAATATCTGCGCAAAATCCAACGCCGGTCGCAACAGTTGACTTTAGCGGCCAGATCGGCGACGTACTTACACAGAGAGCCACAAAGGTTCTGAGCCGTTATATTTCGCAAAATGATTTTTATGTGACTGCATCTGTTCAAAGCAAGGATTCGGCAGCTCTTGATCTACCCTATTTACCCGCTGCACAGACGGCTGATGCCCTGTTGGCATTATCAAATAATGAGCTGAACGCATTGATCGGCTCGGTAAATATTGACATCTGGCTCAATAAAAAATTCGATGCCGAGACAAAATCAACGCTTATGAAGTTAGTTCAAAGCGATCTTGGCATTAAATCAACTGATGCTGTTACCGTGAAAGATATGCAGATTACCGTGGCTGCGCCTGTCGACGCAGAGTCGCAAAAGATGCTTGAAAAAGCACAAAACGACCTTCGCCAAGCAATGACTGAGCTAAAAGCCCTGGAACGCGAACGTAACGACCTTAAAATGGCAAATTTGCTCAAGGAAAATAGGAATATTCAGCCGCCAGCTGTAACGGATGGCAAGCCTAAGGATGCTGAAAAAGAAGCTAAAACTGAGATACCCGAAAAAAAGGAAGAGACTATAGTAGATAGATTTTTAGCAGCTAGCCCCGCGATTGCTGGACTTGTCTTGTTTGTCCTAGCACTGATTTTTGTTGGCCGAGCATTCTCATCATCAATACGCACTGTTGGCAGCGGAATGAGCTCAGTAGCTGCAGCACTCTCGTCAATGGGCGGAAATCTTGGCATGCGAGTCGAAAAAGAGGCCGATGAGAAAACGGAGGAGACTCCTAAATTTTCTAGTCAGCAAAACATTAGCCCTCAGCAAGCTGGCACTGGTCAAAATAACTCCGGTAATATTCATGAAAGAATTTTGCGGCTTCATGACGAGATTGCGGCAAGTATGGGAGAACGGACTGAATCAATTATTCTCCAGGCTTTGACGGATATGCTTCAGCGCCCGGAAACTGTTGCAAAGGCGGTCGCCACATTAGAGTTACTTGGCAAGGATAAATCAAACGCGCTTTTTAAGCGCCTAGGTAAGCACTCTAGAGAAACGATTCTTGACTTCCTCGAAAACGGTGACTATGGAAGATCGAAAACCGACTTGATGTTAGAGGCCGGAGAAGCTATTAAAACGAAACTTCTTGCAGAGGGATTCGGTAATCTTCGGGGTGAAATGACGATCAAAATGACTGAAAAAATGCTGATGCTAGCAGAAGCTGACTACTATGATATTTTTATGAGCCTAGGGGATCAATATAAACCACGATTAATGTTTTACCTTGAATCTGAACCTCTTGGACGACTGCTAACACTTTATGGTCAAAAAAATCCCGACAAGGTTGAAACGGTTATGGATCTTCTGGCGAAAATTGCTGATGTGGAATCTTCCGTCGAAATGGACCCTATTATTGCGGCGACAATTGAAGCTTATTTAGGGGGACGCAAAGAAGATGTGCAGGAGAAATACGTCGGATATTATCAGAAAATTCTTGAAACTATGGATGGCGAACTGGCCGAGAAAGCCGTTGATAAATTATCAGACAAAAGCCACGTCTTGCGTGAGCAACTGAAAGGCTTTGTTATCACGCTTAATACATTGTTTAAGTTGCCGCCAGATACACGAATGAATATGCTAGAGAATCTAAGCAACAAGGAACTAGCCTCATTAATATCTGGAGCACCGGACGATCAAGCGGCTGTGGTCTGGGAATCTGTAAGCCGACGCCGTGTTGACCTCATTAAGGACGAGCTAGAATTGCTCAAGCAAATGGCGCCCACTGCGATGAAGGTTGTTTTCAATGAAACAAAAGGCCTAATAATAGGTAAGCTTAAAAAGATGCGTGACTCTGGAGAGATTAGTGACCTTTTCGAGTCAAAGTCTGAGCCAGTTGCTGACACTCCGCCTAGACAAATTGCGCCTGCAACCTCAGTTGATCAGACCATAGATTATACCGGCGAGACGCTTCCTCAAGCCGCTTTAGACAAGTTAATAGCGCTAGGGTTTTCAAAAGACGACCTTCAGAAAGTCAATGACACTGTAATTTCCGAAAAAATAAGCCACACTCATGCATTGGAAAACCTGGCAAAAGTAGAAAGCCGAGCTTTAATAGACACTCTCGCTTTGGCGTTAGAGACACCTGCCGTACATTTAGAAGATCGTGATCTTCAAAAAGCTATTTTGGATTTGTTGCCCGCGGATGTAGCGCACTCTTTGAGAGTTATTCCTATCGAACGATCAGCGAACAATTTGATTGTGGCGACTGGTCGCCCATTGTCACAGACGATGCTAAAAGCTCTTCACGCTAAAACAAACTATGTTGCGCGAGCAGTTTTAGCCAGCGAACACCGGATTAGCGAGGCTCTACAAAAATACTACAGCGCCAAACCTGAGCGAGAAAAATTAAAGGCAGCTAGTTAGATCTGGGAACTTACTTAATTCCCCATTGTTGTTTTTACCACTTTCATTGCTTCTGGTGGCAGCAGGTCTCCTGCAACCTGCGTCAGGAAGCGTGTGAGTGCATCAATTTGATGCTGAAAAAACTCTATCCGCGACCTATTAGCCAGGCACTGCTGGTATATATTTATAACAGAATCTGGCGTTAAATCACCGTCATCGCCGATCAAAAATGCCGCGTTTCCACTCTCATTTAATGTCAATGAAAAAGACTGCAGATCCGTAATTGGGAATGGCAATGTTGATTTCTGAAATGCAATACGTATTGATGCCAACAGAATTCCGTAGGACTCAATTCGTTTGTCTAGAGAACTCTGGGTCAGATCAATTTGTGGCTTTTGAATGGGCAAAAGACCGTTAACCTGAATCTGACCGTTAGCCGCTAATTTCATAACGGCTGAAATTGTATTTGCTGGAGATAGTTTGCTTCTTCCTAAAAAAACTTCCCAAGTCGGGTTATCCTTACACATCTCTAGAATGTCACTAAAAAACTTCCCACTTGAATCTTTACTATGGCTTGCCTGGTTCTTAATAGAAAGGCTTGTTTTGGGTTGTAGTCGAGATTTGAAAACCCGGAAATTAGTTCCATTAAGATAAGATGACTCAATTAATTCCCTAGTCCCCTGCTGAAATGATAAAGCAAGCGGCGGAGATCCATCATGAACTTCTAGATAGCAAGTCTCGGGCAAAAATACGCTCCCAAGAATTTCAATTGCTTGAGACTTTAGTGCTCGCCAAAGATCTAAGCTGTTAAACTCACCGCTCCGCAAAAGAACTTGACCGAATTTATTTTTGCGATCGACTTTTACGGCAAAGCTCGTCAACTGATCCAACGAAATCATTTCATTTCGATAAATTACTTCACCTAGTCTGTCGTCGATCAAGTCAGACGTCGCAAACACGAATTCGCCGGCCTTGAAAAAGAGTGATTTCTTTACACCTTCGGCCTCAATAACAACACGCCCGCTCCATTCACGATAATTAATCCCTAGGAGAACGTCACAAAGCATGTCGCAAGAACATTTCCCCAATGAATGCGGAGGGGTTCCGTTATTTGCACTTGGTCCTGATTGCAATAGTAGTCTTGACGTTTCAAGAGGCATCGCCTGCCACTGATCTTGAGAATTAAATTGATCAAGCCCCTCAACCAGAAGGCCTTCGTTTGTTTTTGTAACTTTGATCGACTGATTCATAAGTTCGCCCCGTCTTTAAATAAATTCAAAAACCTCTTCTACTGTAATTATTGACTCAAAAACTCCTTAATATTGTCCGTTTGTTGAAGCTTAAAGTCACCTTTCGGTAAAATTCTTCTTGCCAAACCGAATAAAACTTTACCTGGACCCACCTCGATAAACGTATTAACACCGAACTGATGCGCTTTTTCGATCGTTTGCGTCCATTTCACGGGACTATCAATTTGTTTAATTAAGAAATCCGCTCCATAAGTCGAGGTGATCTCCGCGGTGAGGTTTGGAATAATACGGATTTCATTACTGGAAAACTTGGTGGCGTTGAGAAGAGGCGTCATTTCCTCTCGCGCTGGCTTCATCATAGATGAGTGAAATGGGGCTGACACTGCGAGAGAAACAAACTTCACCGACTCGGCCGTCAACGCCTCTTCAAGTCGTTTAACCGCCTTGGCGTCTCCCGCAACGACTAGTTGCTGTGGGCTATTATAATTAACGACCTCGACTGGCTCTCCAGCAGTGGCAGCTTTCTTACAGTATTCTTCAAGTCTTGACGCCTCCATTGACATGACGGCGGTCATTGCACCCTTACCTTCCGGTACGGCTTTCTGCATAGCAAGCCCACGCGCTCTCACCAGTCGGATGGCGTCAGCAAACGCAAGTCTTCCAGATGCTGCCAGAGCAGAATATTCTCCGAGACTATGTCCGGCAAAGATGTGGGCCTCAAAGCCTCTTTCCTTAGTCATAACGCGCCAAGTAGCGACGCTCGTCGTCACAATACATGGCTGAGTGTTGGCAGTTAGCTTTAACTGATCTTCTGGGCCTTCCAGACAAAGTTTTTTGATAGGTGCCTTGGCGGCTTCTTCAGCCTCTTCAAAAATCTCTTTTGTGTAAGGAAATTCATCCAAGAGTATTTTCGCCATCCCTGGATACTGACTGCCTTGACCTGGAAACATTGCTAAAGTTTTCGTGTCTGACATACTTTAAAATCCTTTCAACGGACTATATTTTTAAAACATGAAGTTTAGGCCCAAGTCAAAGCGCTCATCCGTACGCGATTCGGACGCCCTGTGATCACCGGTGAAAACTCTTGGTGGATCAGCTGTATAGGTAGTCGATTTCAAAGCTCCCACTAAAGCCACGTAGCGAGCAAGTCTGATGCTTCCACCCATTGATGAATTGACCGTTGGACTTTCTGATTGATCAAAAACCTCGAGGCCTGCGCCTTCATCCTTAGCCCTTCTCCAAGATTCATAACCTGTGCCCAAAGTGACAAAAGGCGTAAATGGAGTTGGGTTGGGAAGTTTTAATACGACACCGAGTTCGCCAGCAGTTCTTGATGATGAGAAATCTTTTTCTTCGCGATTAATATAGGTACCGCTGAGACCCCACCCCGCATATCGATTGAATGGAAATGTCACACCCAGATTTGAAGAAAATGTCTTAAAGCCAAGGCCGACACCGATCGAAATTCCAAGATCATCATCATCCCCATAAGAGGGGCGTTGTCTTTTTGTCATCTCTTCGTAAATTTCTCGATATTTGGGTCGCTCGTAAACCCTTGATTCATCATCAAAACCATCGCGGTCTATCGCCCTTGCTTGACGCTGCGGTGTCACATCCGTGGGCGCAGGTCTTGCAATCTCGTTTGGGCGAACAGTTCCAAACGAGGATTCCTCACGGTAATGAAGGATTGGCTGGTGCTCAGTTTCATTGCGCGCGAAGGCACTCTCAACAAATGGAAGCAAGTTTAACGCAACAAAGAAACATAGTTTTTTTGAAACTGATTTCAATTGCATGCTCTCTCCCTGATTCATGCTAGCGGCGAACTGCCGGCGGCGTTGTTGACACAACTTTTTGACTGATTTTACCAAATATTGAACGTCCCGACTTGTCAAACATCTCAATTTCAACAGAATCACCTGGTTTCATGAAGGGTGTCGAGGCCTTACCAGTGTCTATAACTTCAATCATGCGCTTTTCGGCTAAACAGCTGCTTCCCCTAGATCGATCTTCATTGGAAACGGTGCCCGAACCCAGGATTGTGCCTGCTGTATAAGCTCTCGTTTTGGTGATGTGCTCGATAAGCTCATGAAATCCAAAAAACATCTCGGGCCCTGCGTTAGGGTCGCCAAACTTTTTCCCGTTGTAAAGAGTCACAAGCGGCAAATTAACACGGCCATCTTGCCATGCATCACCGAGTTCGTCTGGTGTAACGGCAATAGGCCCAAAGGCTGAGGCTGGCTTACTTTGAAAAAATCCGAAGCCCTTTTCAAGTTCTGCTGGAATAAGATTTCGAAGGCTAACGTCGTTAACGATCATGATAAGACGAATGTAATTTTTCGCATTTTCCTTTTTTGTTCCTTGCGGCGTATCACCAAGGATAACCGCAACCTCGGATTCAAAGTCACAACCCCAAGCCTCATCAGCCAAATAAATCGGATCCCGAGAGCCGAGGAGTACGCCAGAGCCGCCTTGATAAATAAGCGGATCAGTTTTTAAGGTCTTTGGAGGTTCAGCGTTTCTTGCCCGCCTCACGAGAATAACGTGGTTGATGTAGGCTGATCCATCAATCCACTCATAAGCTCTCGGAAGCGGAGCATCAAGCTGCTCTTGTTGCAGTGGACTTCCTTTGATCTTACCATCGTTAAGATCTTTGGACATCGACTCAAGGTCTGACTTGACCTCTTCCCAGTGGTCTAAGGCATCCTGCATAGTTATGGCGACGGATCCCGCTTCAATAAATCGTGTATTATCACGGGAAACGACGACCAGCTTGCCGTCGCGAGTTTTGTCTCTTAAGGTAGCGAGTTTCATTAAAAATCACCCTCGCCTTGAGTTGGAACTTTTAGATGGCGTTGATTTTCGTTGACTACTTTGTGTTGATCGATTGCTTTTCACCGCATGCTTAGCCCCAGATCTGGAAGCATTACCGCCGCGCGATGGTTTTTTTTCATGAGGCTTTACTGAACTTGCTTTGCCTTTTGTCGCCTTTGATGTTGGCTTACCCTTCCCTAAAGGAGCTGAAGTAGTTTTTTGCGCGCTTGGTTTGGGACGGCGGGCTTTTGAACTCAAGGCTTTCGGAGCATCTTGTGAAGGTCTCGAGGAAAGAGGCCTTCTAAGTGATCTCTTGCGAGATTTTGACACCTTGGATGCACCAGACACACCTTCCACGGCAACTTCTGTGGCTTTTCTTAGCTTAGCCACTTCATCAGCCGTAAGTTGACGGTACTCTCCTGGAGGCAAATCGGCAGGAAGCCTTAGATCACCAAAAGCAACTCTTATCAATCTAACGACCCGCCGATTAAAATGCTCAAATAAACGTCGAACCAAGCGATTTCTCCCTTCATGCACTGTAATAACGTACCAAGCACCCGTGGAAACTCCCATGTTAGCGCCGTGAACAAAATTGATTTTAACGTTCTTTACTGTACCGTCTTCAAGCTCAATACCTTTTTTGATTTCGAGCTCCTGATCTTTGGTGAGCCGTCCATCAAGAAGTACTTGGTATTCCC
>Ga0214923_10008075_pt1 | contig 11311 bp, 7 predicted proteins | sample LL1510_MetaG_FD_177993 | JGI IMG/M metagenome (GOLD analysis project Ga0214923, IMG submission 177993) | Freshwater microbial communities from Lake Lanier, Atlanta, Georgia, United States - LL-1510 | ecosystem: Environmental > Aquatic > Freshwater > Lake | place: USA: Georgia | collected 2015-10-15 | reverse complement strand
TTCTTGCTGCTGCTGCCGGTGTGCTTGCTGCTGCTGCTGCTGGTGTTTTACCCTTCCGCAATGAACCGAAATCTCTTATTACTGCTGCTGCCGATGTGCTTGCTGCTGCTGCTGGTGATGCTTCTGCCGATGTGCTTGCTTCTTCTAGTTCTAGTATTAGTCCTGGTGCTGGTGGGACTACTGATAATACTTCTCCTATTAGTTCTAGAGCTTCTTTATTATCTTCAGTTGTGCGTTTTTCTTTCATAAAAATCGTTACCAACTTTAATTCTCTGTATTCAATATTAATTTTTTCAAATGTATCTATATATTCTTGTGCGCTGCTATATTTTCTAACCAAGTCATCTAGATACTCGCTGCATTCTTTATTAATAAGGCTGTTAATGCTATCACTATTAAATTCTTCTTTAATAGATGTAATAGTTGTTAGTAAATTTTCTAACTCTTGTGGGTTTCCACCATTAGACTGTAGTTTTTTTATTAATGTGTCTTGCATATTGTTAAATTTGCTAGAAACTTGCTTTTTCAAAAAATATTCATTTAATGCTTTTAATACAGGTCTTCCAACATTTATAACTGCATCTTCTTCAGTAACAGACGATGGCCAAATGGGTGCTAATAGAATAATATTTTCAGGCTTGTTATGCTCGGCAAAATTTAATATTTGAAAGAATATTGGTTTAAAATTTGCAGAAAAAGTTTTGTCGGCCATATTGGGCGCTGATTCGCCTTTTAAATGAATTGCCCTATCGGCATAATACGACTCTGAGTCATAAAGCGACTCTGAGTCACCTAGTGGCATAGTCCCAATATGTATTGATAAATGAAAGTTATTAGCACGAGTAGCAGACGGTGTTTTATAAAATATGTATATAGCTCCTTTATCTTCTGCTAGTTTGCCTTGCTCGACTTCTATTCCAATTTCATTTAAACTTGCCTTTAAACTTTTATAAAGATCATCGCCTATTTTTTTGTTGCCACGTTTGAGTATTTTTTCGAGTAAAGTATTTAACACTGATACATCTTCAACGTATTTATCTTTTAGTTTTAGTTTATATCCTCTTTTTAATGCTTTACGACGCACATTTTCTTGTATGTATTCCGTGGTCTCTTGCCATTGATTCAATATTTCTTTTGCTTTGGTCGCTTTAAGCCCTTGTTCGCCTTGAACTGCTGTTAAAAGTTCATCACACAAATAAGATAAATCTTTGATAGTAATATTTAGTGGATTTATTGAGTTGTCCGGTGCAATATCACTTGTTTCCTTATTAGGTGTTAACATTCTTAGTTTCTTTGTTATTGTTTCTCCGACCTCATTTTTAAGTTTATCAATTTTACGTGCTTCTGTTTTAGATGCAACATCTTCTAGAGTTTCTGCTTGACTATTATAAAGTGCTTCAATAACATGGCCTATGAAAGTTTCTAATCTTTGTATACCACTGTTTACTTGGGGTGTCCCTTTAGTCTTTATTTGCTGTTTTTTTATTGTGTAAGCACGCCATTTTTCTACCAATTCATTTATTTTTGCTCTAACAAATTCATTACATTCTTTTTTCTTAGAGCCTGCATCTGTATCTTCATCTGTGTCTTCATCTGTGTCTTCATCTGTGTCTTCATCTGTATCTTCAGCCGGGAGAAACCTTGGTGCTCTAGTGCTGCTCACTTTGTCCATTCCGCCTTTTGCTCCATAATCTTTACTAGATATTGTAGGGTCATATGTAATATGCAATACACCAAGAAAATCTATTTTCTTAAAAAGTGATAGTTCATCACATATTTGTTGTATTTGCTTATTTACATTAGTTTCTTGTGCCACTATTTTAGAGATTATTGAATCAATTTCATTTTTAATACTAGTTCTACTAGTTCTACTAGTTCTATATTTTATACTTCCAGTTATTCTTCTCTGTCCTCTTCTTGTTCTTTGTCTTCTTCTTGTTCTTTGTCCTCTTCTTCTTCTTGGTCTTATACTTACTACCATCCTTGAATATTGGTTATAATATATGTGTATATAATAAATTTATATACTAAATAATTTATACTAAATAATTTATACTTAAAACTACTTAAAAATATATTATTAATAATACATATAATAATATATTATTGGTGATATGTCCGAGTGGTTAAGGAGACAGACTTGAAATCTGTTGGGCATAGCCCGCGCAGGTTCGAACCCTGCTATCACCGTTTTTTTTTGACACCGTGCCCGAGTGGTTAAGGGGATGGATTGCTAATCCATTGAGCATTGCTCGCATGAGTTCGAACCTCATCGGTGTCGTATTATTTTTATTTAGCCATTATTTGGTTAAATGAAAATACTATACATTAAATATCTTTAATATATGTATTAAAGCATATGTTTTTGATTACTTTATCATCAATGCTATCGCATTTTTTCCCCAATGAACGCGTTGTTTGTATAAAGTAATGTTGTTTATTTTCATCATCCATATAATTAGGGTTATTATCTAACCATTCTTTTAACGTGTAATAAGGTTTATGACATAATTCTTTGATTGCTTTTTTAATACTTTCTTTTGTTTTGTCCTTTTCCCATATATCATCGTGCTTTATATATAATGTTTCTCTCTTGATATCAGTACAATGAATAGGGCGTTTATATAAACTTAACTTGCTAATATTTTCTAATATAGCATTAGTTAAACCTTCTGCCAATCCTTTGCTTTGAATTAAATCTAATTGTTGTAAACTAATTTTTATAGATTCAATAAAATCTTTCATATTTATAGCATCTTTGCATTGTTCATTTAAAAATATTTGAATATTAAATTTATTATTTGTGACATTACTATTTGTTATATTGTTATTATTAGTATTAGTATTATGTGATCCTACTTTTGGAATCAATTCATTAATTTGTGTTCGCAATTCTTGATTTTCTTTAAGCAACATATTTTTTATTTCATTATTTTCGGTCATCATTTTACATACTAGTTCTTTAAAATCCATATTGCTATTTTCAACATTATTTTCATATAGTTTTGTATTTTGCGAACATACTTTTTTATGCGTATTCAAGCTTTGCCTGTGCTTGTATTTTTTACCGCATAAGCATACATATAATGATGTTGCATTTTTGGCAAGATTTGTGTAAGTATTGGTAAGTATTTTATGTTTTCGAGTGTCTAAATGTTTTAAATAATTAAATTTGTTGCTCGTATTAAATGCGCATTTTTCGCAGCAAAATATTTTTGCATTTTTTTGCAAGATTTCGTAAGTCATTTGTAAGTATAAAATACTTACAAAAAAAATGCCTAAATTATTTTTTTTATGTATTTATTTTTATGGTAAGGACTTTTTTAAAGCACAATTATAAAAATCGTGATGCTTATGGTTAGAATATCTTTAAAAATGCAAAAATTCACGAAAATTCTATAAAGTATTTTAGAAATGTAAAATTGGACATTTATTTTTGTCCATTTTCAAAAAAATTTTACTTTTATAAAAATAAAAAATTAACAATAAAAAATTAACAATAAAAAAATAATAGTTATTAAAAATTTTGGTTATCTAGAAACTTTAGCGGGCGTTTTCACATATATTACAAACTTTATTGGTGGATATATTAATAAATGTGCAATGCTTACACGCCCAGTCTCTACAATTAAAACACACCGGTGCTTTTGTTCCTTTATAATTTGACACTTTCATAGTTTTATTACATTTTGAACAATTTGAAATATTTTCCTGAGAAATGTTATTTATAGTAGTAGATTGTATAAGTGCCCTATTTGGAATAAGTTCCAAAGCACTAATAACATTTCTTGTTATAGGAGACGTATTGGTAGATTTAAGCCATTCTAATATTGCTGATTTTTCATATGTATTGCCTTCGCGGTCTATGACTGGTTCTCTCATAACATCTTGAGTAATTGGACAAATAGGAATTCCCATAGGCACAGGCATATTATATTACTTTACTTTAATATAAAATATGAAAAGTTACTTCAATTTTTTTATAATTTTATAACTATAAAAACTATAAAATTATAAAATTATAAAATTATAAAATTATAAAATTATAAAATTATAAAATTATAAAATTATAAAATTATAAAATTATAAAATTATAAAATTATAAATTATAAAATTATAAAATTATAAAATTATAAAATTATAAATTATAAAATTATAAAATTATAAAATTATAAAATTATAAAATTATAAAACTATAAAAAACTATAATTTTATAATGTTTTTTTTCCAATAATAATAACCTCTCCAATTTTTTGTGTTTTTTTGATATTTTTGAGAGAAGTATAACATATTTTTAAATTATTATAATTTTTATATTTACTATTGCTTTTACAAAGTTGAGCACCATAAATTAAAAAATCATTATAATTATTATCTCTCAAATCTTCTAATATACTATGCATAATAACATAACATGAAGGAAAACTATTTAAATGAAACCAAATATAATTGCTGTTAATTTTTTCTAGTTGCTCTAATATATTCCAATTATCTTGGGCATTTTGCCCAATAGTAAATTGTATATTATTATAAACAATTGTTTTCATAGCACATAATATAATGTATTTTTAAATTATTATAAAACTATTATAAAATTATTATAAAATTCAATATATGCTTTTATAAATGTTAATGGCCTGCTTTTGCGAAATAACAATATGTAAATTATAATCTAATATTTCCATTATTGTGCGCTCCATAAAATTCATATCTTCTAAACTAACCCCACATAACATTGCCCAATACCAATTAGAATGTGGGTTCTCTTCAATTATTTTGCTTGACAACATTATTAATGTTGAAATTATTCTGTGGCTTGAATAATTATTCAAATATATTCCTTTTGTTTTTAAATAATGAATTAAATTTATAGTATGTAAAATAATGGCATCATAATTTTGCTCATCAATAATTTCGCTTTTAAAAATTCGCTTAATATAGTCATTAATAGTTATTGATGGTTTATGCCTACATATTAAGCACCCCACTTTGTGATTATTTTTAGTTATAATAATTTTTTCATTGACTATAATACTAGTAATAGTATTAATAAATTTAGCAACACTTGAATATGACATATTAATAATTATAACTTTTATTATATAAATTATAATGTAATAACTAATAAACTATAAATTCAATTTTATTATATTATTATATTTATAATGGATGATATTAATACGGATCTCATTGCTATAAGTATAGGTAAATTTTTTTCAGGAGAGTTGTTTGATTTAACAGCAACAAGTTTCAATAATGAGCATGGAGAAGCCCATAACAAAGCAGTTATGACATATGGTATTAGTTTACCAATAACAAAGTTTAAAGAGGAGCTACAGAAAATAGCAGCAACTACCAGTGATGATAAATCAGATAAAAGAGCAATTCGTCTTTCTTTTTTAACTTCTTGTGAAGGATGCCTTGAAGTTACAATACTTTTTACTCTATATTGTAATTTTTTAAATGGTGGTGGGGCAGGTTCATCAAAAGAATACTGGGCTAATCAACAATATACAAATTTAATGGTAATTACTGCTGCTGGAGGTAATATAATAATACTTTTTGCGCAATTAATTGTTAATATGATAGATGTATTTATTAGAATGGTCAATACACGAGGAAGTGGTGATGATGATCCCGATTGGAACTGGAATATAAAATCTACAAATCCACCCTATAAACCAAGTTATTTACCGGAACCAGGAGAATCAAGAGGACTGAGTTATTTTGCATACGCAAATTCAATGTTTTCTATACCTGACCCACGCGATTTGCGTGGCAATGTTGAATACATTGATATACTAATAAAAACATTTTCATTATTAACTCCAACAAATCAATTATTGTTAAAAGAATTAGCTAAAATAACAGGAAATACTGAAGAAGTATTATGTTTTATAATAGTAAAACATTTTATTCAAACAAATGTAAATAACCCAGATGACTCAGAAATATTAGAAAGTTTAAATACTGTGGCTACAAGTAAAATTAGTGATTTTGATTTCAAACTATCACCAAATATTCATCCATCTTCAAGAGAAGATAGTTCGCTAGATTCTGTAATGGCTTCTGTAATGGCTACACTCACAACATTGGGATTAAATAAAGAAGACCCTACATATACAATAGACCCTGATCATGCAGGATTTTTATTATTAAGAGTAAAAACATTAATAGATAGTGGTGCCGATTTTATTCCAATGTATAGTGCGTCTCAATTAAAGCAATTTCAAGCAGATTGTGCGTCAAAAATAGGATCAAAAGCTTGGCGCTTATTTCCACAAATAATTCAAGAATCTGATTTAGCAGATGTTCCACGTGATAGTGATTGTTACTTATATCTTGATTATCTTTTAAAAAAAAAAAAGGCAATTATTAAAGCAACAGAACAAAATATTGATGAAACATTGAAGTTTTATATGGCAGGAAAATTTAAGCAAGCTTCTAAAGAAGGTGCTATGTATGCGGAGGTTCCTCCTGCTGAGAATTCAACCGAAGCAATAATTAACTATATAGAAAATACTACATATTTTTTGAATATGTATATAGGTGCTTGGGAAACAATTATTGCGACTACTGATGATTCAGGTAAAGTTGAATATGAATATAAATTCGGTCCTTACGGAGCACCGGCATTAAATCACCAAGCATACCAAGGTTCGTTGCCAAATTTTTCATATGACTCAGTGTGTAGTAATTTTAAATCACTCAATACAATATTATATGGGGACAACTGTTTAGTAACACGATTGGCATCTGATATAATAAATTATTTTCTAAATAGTCCATATTTTAATACAGAAAACATATTGGATTTGTTAATTGAAAGTTTTAAAGAAATAAAAAGACAGTTAACAGGTAAAGAATCTAATGCTAAAATGAACCCTTCGAGTTTAATTCTAGCACCAACACATAGGGATTTTAATGTTTCATTAAATAGTATTAAAGAGGTTTTTAAAGATTCGCAACATGCGGCATTAGGTTATCCTGATGGAATACGTATTACTATAAACGCAATAAAAAGTGATACTGGAACAGCAGAAACTCAATTAGATAAAGCAGAAAATACGGCATTAGAAGCAAGTAGTGCTGCAAATATAGATACTGCTATTGTTCATTTAGAGAAGAATTCGGAACTAGGTGCTGGTATAGTTAAAAACTCAAGATTTGCAAAAATAGGAGTTCAAACATTGAGAGTTAAGAAGGCCAAGAAAACTAAGAAAAGTAGGAAAGTTAAGAAAGCTAAGAAAGTTAAGGGAGCCAATAAAGTTAAGATAAGTAGGAAAGTTAAGAAAGTTAAGGGAGCTAATAAAGTTGAGAAAAGTAGGGAAGCTAAAAAAACTAAAAAAATTAAGAAAGTTAAAAAAATTAAGTAGACATTTATTAAAAATTAAAATGTCGTCTGAGTATTAATTTTTTCTAGTTTTTTAATTTTATTTTTCAAATAAAATTAAAATATTGATTTATCTTCTTTTAATATTTTTGTATGTTTTCTTTTTTGTAGATTTTTTCTTTTTTGTTTTACCCTGACCAGTAGTATCCATTGGTGTATCAGTGAGGGCGACGAGGGCATTGGCGGCGTCAAAATCTGATGATGGTCCAGCAAATGGTGGAGCAGGAGGTGGCGCAGCAGGTGGCGCAGCAAATGGTGGAGCAGCAGGTGGTCCAGCAAATGGTGGTCCAGCAAATGGTGGCGCAGCAAATGGTGGCGCAGCAGGTGGAGCAGCAGGTGGCACAGCAAACGGTGGAGCAGCAGCAGATGAAGAAATTACAATAGGTTGGAACTTTGCTTCTTGTTGTGTCTTGATACTTACAATAGCGCTTTCACAAAATTTTATAAACAATGAATCTTCTATTATACCTGCTATTGTTCTTTCACCTTGTAAAGATTTTTCAAGTTTATTAGCTAACAAATGTGATTTTAAATAATATTGATTTTTTTGGAATCCATAGGTTATTGGATTAATTGCCATATTACTAAAAAACCTAGCTAGCACTCTTACTGGTATATAAGAATTTGACATATCACTTTCTCTTCCATAACTTTTTACAACTTGTAAAAGATTAAGTATCGCCTGTTCTAGATTCATGCCTAATGTTTCATACGCACCAATTAGTGCGCCAAATAATACTATGATGTCTTGTAAACCTGATGTGTCACGTATAGTGTGTTGTAGACTAAATAATGTCGGAAGTGTTTCTACATACCTTGTTATCTCTTTTGCATCTGCTATTATTGCCTCTTTCCTATCTTGCTGTTTTTTATATTCGTGTTTTAAAACTGTAGCGCGCTCAATCATAGTTGTAAAATTATTAACCCCACGTGTTATTGCATTAACTATATTATTTATATAGAATGTTATTCTATCATCAAATTCTACTTCTGTTAATGTGTCATCGGAGGAGACGACTATTTCTGACTGATAATAACGATTTTCATTAGAGCATATTATATAAAAAAATTCAATCAAAGAAGTATCTGATTTGTGAAGATTACAATCAGAACATATAATAACTAATTGTTCGCATAATGCATTATCGCCATAATTAATCCAAGCACATCCAATTGGATTAGTATGATCAACATTACTTTTTGTCCCCTCTTTAAAAAAGGTGCCTCTCTTAGTTTTTTTACCTATTATTCTTCTACAGCACGGACATAAAAATTTATCATCGCCATCTATATTTTTTATGGGTAGCATAAGTCCTCGATCAACATTTATAGCATTACTACGACCAGCAGTTTCGATAGTTTCAGCCAATGATGGGTTTTTCATTAATTTTTGACCATCATTGAATTCTTGTCTCCATAAACCTAGATGTATATTCAAAACATTAAAAATATTCTCAGAAAATACATAAGTTATTGCTTGCGGATTAGTTTCTACATAGTCTAAGAATTCTTTAAGCAAATCAGTTTTTGCATAGTCTATTATATCTTGTTCTTCGAGAGCAAAAAAAAGTGGTGTTGTGAATTGTTTATATGCTTCTTGTAAATTTGTTGCTTCTTTTTGATTTTGTAAGTTTTGTAATACTTTTATTTGTAAAGGCTTACATTTTGCTATATAGTAATTTCTTAGCGAATCTTCTGGTTTATCTTGCATTATAGGTTGTAAACTCAACTCTTGCAATGAGTCTAAGTGTTTTTTTATATATTGTTCTCTAACTTTGCCTTTGAAAATAGCAATTAAAAAATTTAGTCTTGCTGTATGCATGCTTGGTTTCATTAAATTATTAATTTTTTTTGACAGTTTTGATTTTTCTAAATCTATTGTGTTATATTTATTTTTTACGTGTTTTATTGCTGAAACAAGTTCGTGTTCTTTTTTAGTAGAGAGGTGTCCAGCATCATATTCAGTTATTAGATACTCTTCAAGTTTCTTTAAAAGATCAGAGTCACTATATTTGCTGTAATCGCTAGGTTGGTATTTCTTTCTTTTTTTAGTTTGTTGCGTTCTTTTTGCAGTATCAGGTATAAATTTTTGTTTAGCAGTTCTACTTCTAACACTTTTTCGATCATTCAATTCTTGTTGAATATATACTTCTAGTGGACTAGTTCCTGAAAGTTTTACTTTAACTGATTTATTTGATTTACTTGATTTATTTTTTCTATTTGGCATTATCTATATATATTAATTATATAAAAAAATAATTTAAAAAAATAATTCCGAACTTAATTTGCGAAAGTTATTTAAAGTGATAATTTTATATTAAATAGAGTTATGTTGCAAATTACAAATAATAAAATTCTCTCATTTTTTGAGCAACGACCTGAAATGGATGTAGAAACAACATTATTAAAATTTATAGATATAATGGAAACGCTTCAAGAGTCTATGAATAAAACATTAACAAATAGTAGTGTGCTAGAAATTTTAGATAATTTGAAAACTATGAATACTAAGTTTGAGAGAAGTCAGGAAGTTAGTCAATTTAATCTCTCAAAATATATGATTGAATTAAAGCGTGAAATGAATGAAGAAATAAAAACAATTATGTCAATAAGCATGGTGGAAAAGGTCGAACCTGTTTTACGTGCCAAGTTAAAAGAACAACAAACAGCAATAGTAGATTGTGCGCTAGATAAAATCACAAATATGTTTGATAATAAGTTACTAAATATAAATGAAATATCAAAAAGCAATAAAGAAATTCTCTCAAGTCAAAATGATAAATTGAATAATTTATTAAATAGATTTGAGAATTCTAGTAATAAAGGAAAGATGTCAGAGAACTTAGTATTAAATACTTTAAAAACTATGTATCCAAATGCTGAAATTTATTCAGTAGGACAAACAAAAGAAACGTGTGATATTATGTTAGTTAGAAATAACAAACCAAAGATCTTAGTAGAAAACAAGGATTGGAGAAGACCGGTGATTCAAGAAGAGGTTAAGAAATTTATGAGAGATATTGAATTACAAAAATGTTGTGGATTATTTCTCTCACAAAATACTACAATAACTACAAAAGATAATTTTGAGATTAATGTTCATGATGGTAATGTGTTAGTATATGTGCATTGTGCCAATAATGAACCGGAAAAGATTAAAATCGCGCTAGACATTATTGATGCTTTTTATAATACGCTAAAATTATTAGATGATGATGCGTGTTCAGAAGAAAATATGAATGCTATTTCCAAGGAATTAACAGATCATATAAATGCTGAATATCAGAATTTTCTCTCAAAAAAAAATAAAACAATTAAGATGGCTAAAGAATTTATTCAAACATTAATAAAACAGCTTGAAGAATTTACTGTTCCTAGTTTAGAAACATATTTGTCATCAAAATATTCAGTATCATCTAGTAAATTTGTATGTGAGTTTTGCGGATTTATTGGGAAAAATCAGCAATCCAAGTCTGCACATATGAGAGGTTGTAGTGAAAATAAAAATATGAAGACTAATAAAAAAGGAAGTGATTCAACTATATGTATTGAAACAGAATAAACCAATCTCTCTGATTAAATAATTTTATTTAATATATTTGAGAGAATAATACTAAGTTATATATTTGAGAGAATAATATTAAATCATATATCACAAATTATAATTTATATATTTTACATCATAAATGATAATAATATTTTATTTTAATATTTGAGAATAAAATATTAACTTTGTTAAGAATATTTCTAAAATTATAAATAATTTTGTATTGATATATGATGTGAATATTTTAAATAAATATTATATGCTGACGCCGCGAAATCTATAATTTATCGTGATAAAATATATAGACATTAAAAAATATTTTATTACCATTTATCGTAAGGAAAATATATTTTGCTTAGTTAGTATAATAT
>Ga0214923_10008074_pt1 | contig 11312 bp, 11 predicted proteins | sample LL1510_MetaG_FD_177993 | JGI IMG/M metagenome (GOLD analysis project Ga0214923, IMG submission 177993) | Freshwater microbial communities from Lake Lanier, Atlanta, Georgia, United States - LL-1510 | ecosystem: Environmental > Aquatic > Freshwater > Lake | place: USA: Georgia | collected... | reverse complement strand
CTTTGTGGCACGCAAACATGCAAGGGAGGAGGTCAATTACCCACATCCCCTGGTTGAACCTATCTTGTCAGAAACCTACGGCATCATGGTTTACCAAGAGCAAGTCATGCAAACAGCTCAGGTCCTGGGAGGCTATTCATTGGGTGAAGCTGACTTGCTTCGCCGCGCAATGGGCAAAAAAAAGCCGGAGGAGATGGCTGAACATCGCTCTGTTTTCCGAAAAGGTGCTGCAAAGAATCACATTGACACCCAGCAAGCAGATGCCATATTTGACTTGATGGAGGAATTTGCTGGCTATGGATTTAACAAGTCACACGCTGCGGCATATTCGTTGCTTGCATATCACACAGCTTGGATCAAAGTTCATTTCACAGCCGAATTTTATTGCGCCAACATGACCGTTGAGATAGACGATACAGACAAGTTGAAGATATTGTTTGATGACGCGGTTTCTATGGGAATAAGATTCACGCCCCCCGATGTGAATGTAGGTTGCTACGCTTTCTTGCCTGTGTCAGATTTCGTTATTCAATATGGACTGGGTGCGGTCAGGGGCACGGGTCAGTTGGCAATAGAAGCTATCGAACAAGAGCGCAAGCGTGCAGGTGGCTTTAAGAGTTTGTTTGATTTTTGCGCTCGTATCGACAGAACTCGGGTAAATAGGCGCACAGTAGAGGCGTTGATCAAAGCTGGCGCCTTCGACCAGTTATCTCAAGAAAGGGCGAATCTGCTTGCCTCAGTTGGTATTGCTTTCGAATATGCCCAATCGATAGATAACCATGCACATCAAGCAGGTCTCTTTGACACGGGTGGTGCTCACGGATCAATCATGCAAGAACCGTCTTTGGTTCAGACAGGGTCGTGGGGTATTCGAGAAAAATTAACCCACGAAAAGGCGGCTATTGGGTTTCATCTGTCAGGCCACCTGTTTGAAGAGGTTGAATCCGAGGTCAGGCATTTTGTCAAATTTAGGCTATCGGAATTAGCTGAAAGCAAAGAGCCTCAATGGGTGGCAGGTATTGTCAGGGGAGATCGCAGCATCACCACCGCTAAGGGCAAATTGAATGTTTTTTTCCTAGATGACATGAGTGCGGCAGTGGAAGTCAGTGCCGATGAAACGGTTTTTGTTAGACACCGAAACCTGATTAAGGAAGACCAACTGGCAGTTGCACTTGTCCGCGTCCAAATAGATCGCAGAAATGGTTCATTGCGGTTGAATTTGTTGGATGCCATGGATTTGTTCACGGCGAGGTGCCGATTTGGTAAATACTTAAGGATTAAGTCCATGAACACCATCCCTGATCTGACTGACCTGATTAAAAAATACCCGGCAAAGTCGGATGTCAACAACCCCCAGGCAAGGCATTCGGGACTGCCAATCAGATTGCAATTAAACAGGCAGGCTTGCGAGGTTGAAATTCAATTAGGTGAATCAGCAATGTTTTTCCCCTCTGACGCCGCATTGCAAATGATGAAGACACAAGTCTCTAACACTGATTCCTATATCGTCTACGATTAGACATATGTTTTTCAATTTACCCACATTGATGACTTGGACGCGAATCATTGCGATCCCTCTCCTTGTTTGGGTCTACCACTGGCCAATCAGCTTGGATATGCGCAATACCATTGCAACGGCGATGTTCATCGTGTTTGCTTTAACAGATTGGTTAGATGGCTTTTTGGCTCGCAAACTGAATCAAACTTCTGCCTTTGGGGCATTTCTGGACCCTGTCGCTGACAAGTTTTTGGTCTGTGCCAGTTTGCTTGTTTTAGTTGATCTTGGCCGCGTCGATGTAATCGTCGCGCTGTTGATCATCGGACGTGAAATTGCGATATCTTCTTTGCGTGAGTGGATGGCTCAAATTGGCGCCTATAAAAGTGTTGCTGTTCACATGCTTGGTAAAGTGAAAACAACTGTCCAGATGGTGGCCATTCCTTTCCTGCTCTATGATGGCAGCCTGTTTGGGATCATGAATTCTGGTGAATGGGGCAGGGTTTTCATTTGGATTGCTGCTGTTTTGACCGTTTGGTCAATGGTCTATTACTTGCAAAAAGCCGTGCCGCATATTCGGGCAAGCATCAAATAGCCTAAAGTGATTCCATCGTGACCGGGCAAAACCTACTAGAATGGACACCGCGTTTGAGAGATTGCATCAAATTACTTGGTCTGAATGAGTCTTGGATTAAGAACAAGTTCACGCTTCACGTGGTTATTTTCAATTGATCGTTTCGCGCAAACAATTTGATTTCTTTACTTAACAAATCACACCTGTTGTCAAGGGGACCTTTGTGAACAAAACTGAACTGATCGAACACATCGCTGCACATGCGGATATTTCCAAAGCTGCTGCTACTCGCGCTTTGGAATCAACCATTGATGCAGTCAAGGCTACTTTGAAAAAGGGCGGCTCTGTCTCTCTGGTGGGTTTTGGTACTTTTGAAGTGACCAAGCGCGCTGCACGCAACGGACGCAATCCTGCGACCGGCGCTGCCATCAAAATCAAAGAAGCCAAAGTTCCTAAGTTTCGCCCAGGTAAAGCATTGAAAGATGCCTTGAATTAATCTGTGGATAAGGTGGGGTGCTTAGCTCAGTTGGTAGAGCGGCGCCCTTACAAGGCGTAGGTCGGCGGTTCGAGCCCGTCAGCACCCACCATCACTTTCAGGCGAACTCAGTTCGCCTTTTCTTTTTTAACGAGTCGAGCCATGTTTGATTTCATTCGTAACCATAAAACGATCATGCAGATCCTGCTGATCATTTTGATATTTCCATCCTTTGTTTTGTTTGGCATTGATGGATACAAGCGGTTCAATGAAAGCGGCGAAACAGTCGCGGTGGTTGATGGTTTGAAAATTTCCAAGGAAGAATGGGAGCAATCCCATAAAAACGAAGTTACTCGAATGCGTTCTTCCATGCCCAATATGGATGTAGCCATGTTTGACACGCCTGCCATGAAATATGGCGTGTTAGAGCGATTGGTGGAAGCAAAGGTCTTGGATTCAAGCGCCAAGCAATTGCGCCTCGTTGCAACGGATCGCAAACTTGCGACAACCATCTCAGAAATGGAGGCGCTTGCCACGCTGAAAAAACCTGATGGAAGTTTAGATTTGGAAAAATACAAACAGTTGTTATCGGCACAAGGTATGACGCCAGAAATGTTTGAAGCCAAACTCCGTCATGATTTGGCAGTGCGCCAAGTTGTTAACGGTGTTACCCAAAGTAGCTTCACATTTCCTTCTCAAGTTGAAGTTGCCATGAATGCATTTACTAAGCAGAGGGAGGTTCAAGTGGCCATTTTTTCTGCTTCAGACTATATTGGTCAAGCAAAGCCAACTGATGACGAACTCAATACTTTTTACGCCAAAAACAAAGAAAAGTTCAAGTCGTTTGAGTCCGCTGACATTGAATATGTTGTGTTGAATTTGGCGGCAGTCGAAAAAACCATCACAGTCAGTGACACCGAATTAAAGGCTTATTTCGAACAAAACCAAGCCTTGTTGGCGTCAAAGGAGGAGCGCCGTGCCAGTCATATATTGATCAAGGCTGGCAAAGAGATGGATCCCGGTGAACGACAAAAAGCCAAGGAAAAAGCGCAATCCCTTCTTGAGTCACTCAAGAAAAGGCCAGATCAATTTGGTGAATTGGCAAAGAAAAATTCTGACGATGTGGGCTCTGCAGCAAAGGGAGGTGACCTGGATTTCTTTGCCAAGGGATCCATGGTGAAGCCATTTGAAGATGCTGCGTTTTCATTAAATAAAGGCGAAATCAGTGGTTTGGTTGAATCAGACTATGGATTTCACATTATTCAATTGACAGACATCAAATCAGGCGTTTCTCAAGATTTTCAAAAAATCAGGCCTCAATTGGAAGCCGATCTCAAAAAAGACTTGGCCAAGAAAAAATTTGCCGAGTTGGCTGAACAATTTTCCAACATTGTTTACGAGCAGTCTGACAGCTTAAAACCAGTTGCTCTCAAGCTTAAATTAGACATTCAGACCGAACAGGGTGTCTCAAGAGATACAAAAACATCTCTGCCAAAACCTTGGGCACACCCTGTTCTGATCAAATCACTTTTTTCATCTGAAAGTATCGAAAAGAAACACAACACTGAGGCAGTTGAAACTGCACCCTATCAATTGACTGTTGCCCGTTTGACAGTGTATCGACCTGCAGTGATTCGTTCACTGGACGAAGTCAGATCGGCGGTTGTTCAATCTCTTTTGGCTGAAAAATCCTTGTCTTTGGCTAAAGCGGATGGACAAAACAAGTTGAAATCATGGATTGAAATGCCTGACAACGCCAAATGGCAAATGCCGGTGGTCATTTCAAGAGAACAAAGCCAGCAACTGCCTGCTAACTTGGTTGAACTGGCCATGCGCGCGGATGTCAACAAGTTACCGTATGTCGGGGGGGGTGATTTGGGTGCAAGAGGATTTGGCATTGTTAAAGTAACCAAAGTGATCCCCCAGGGTGATCAAAAACCCCGACCTGAAGCCTTGGAGAGGTTTACCAAGTCTTGGGCGACTGCGGAAAATTTAGCTTATTTCACATTGCTGAAAAATCGATTGAAAGTAGACTTGAAAGTCTTACCCCCTGCCGATCACTGATTGTTGAGGTAGCCGAGGCCTCTGTCCTGGACTTTCACCGGTATAATTGTAGATTCGCGGTGGCTGTAGCTCAGTTGGTAGAGTCCAGGATTGTGATTCCTGTTGTCGTGGGTTCGAGCCCCATCAGCCACCCCAATTTCATGCTTAGTGGAGCCGCAAATGCCTGGTCTCATCCCCCAAATTGATCCAGATGGTTTGCTCGAGTTTTCAGTTGTTTACACTGACCGGGCCCTCAACCACATGTCCAAGCGATTTCAAGGCGTCATGTGTGACATCTCTTCAATTCTGAAAGAGGTTTACCAGTCACATTCTGCCGTTTTGGTGCCCGGAAGTGGCACCTTTGGCATGGAATCTGTCGCTCGTCAATTTGCGACAGGCAAAAAGGTGATGGTCCTGCGCAACGGATGGTTCAGTTACAGATGGTCTCAAATTTTTGACATGGGGCACATTCCAGCCGAGACCATTGTCCTCAAGGCAAGACCGCTGGATAAGGGGGCGCAGTCTGCTTGGATTCCATGCCCTGTCGAAGAGGTTGTTCAGCGTATCAAGCAAGACAAACCAGCGCTGGTTTTCGCCCCGCATGTTGAAACTTCATGTGGCATGATTCTTCCAGATAGTTACTTGAAGCAAGTTTGCGAAGCAGTCCATTCGGTGGGCGGTTTATTTGTGCTGGACTGTATTGCATCTGGTGCCATGTGGATCGACATGCAGTCAATTGGTGTCGATATCTTGGTCAGTGCGCCACAAAAAGGTTGGAGTGGATCACCATGCTGTGCCATGGTTATGTTGAGCCAAAGGGCCAGAATTGCAATTGACAATTCACAGAGCAGCAGTTTTGCTTGTGATCTGAAGAAATGGTTGCATATCATGGAAAGCTACGAAAATGGCTCCCATTCTTACCATACCACATGCCAACCGACGCTTTAACCCGGTTGCGTGAAGTGATGCAAGAGACCAAAGCCTATGGCTTTGAAAGAGTGCGCCAAGAACAAATGGAACTGGGGCATCGTGTCAGACAGTTGCTAGAGAGCAGATCAATTCTCAGCGTAGCGGCTGAAGGGTTTAAAGCGCCCGGTGTGGTGGTCAGTTACACCACTGACCCTGAGATTCAAAACAGTAAAAAGTTTTTGGCTTTGGGTCTTCAGACAGCTGCAGGTGTCCCACTCCAATGCGATGAACCGGCCAATTTCATGACTTTTCGCATCGGTTTGTTTGGCTTGGAAAAGCTGCACAACATTGATCGAAGTGTCCAGCATATTTCAATGGCTTTAGACCAACTTGGGTTTGTTGAAAAAGTACCGATGGCCGCTTGATTTCATGCTTGCTCAAATTGGTCTGTTCATCATTGAGACCATTTCAGGGTTTTTGATCTTCATCTTTCTTCTGCGCTTTTACGCCTTTGCTTGCAAAGTCAACTTGAGCGCAATTGGCTATCAATCGCAATTTTTTATTTACGCCATGAGCGATTGGGCGGTATTGCCGCTCAGAAGGTTGATGCCCAGGTTGGCTCGAGTGGACCTTGCAAGTTTTTTTCCTGCATTGTTTTTTGAAGTCACTTCAGCCATTGCCGCTTCACTGCTTTTGGGTTCTTCATGGCTTTTCGATCCGATCTACATTGCTATTTCAGCTGTCCTGCAGCTGGTTGTGCACGCCATCAATGGCTTGATGGGAATGGTGATCATTTACGCCGTGTTGGGTTGGATTCAGCCTCATTCTCCGATACACGCTCTTTTTGCAAAATTGTGTGAGCCTTTTCTTCAACCTTTGCGGCAACGCCTGCCGTTGATAGGCGGTATTGATTTAAGTGCGTTTATTGCACTGATGTTTTTTCAAATTGCATTGATGGTCATTCAATCCATGCGCTTTCATCTTGTCTCATCAATTTAGACTTGAAAAAAAAGCCGCTCGTGATGTGTGAGCGGCTTTTGCGTTACAGTTAAACTTAAAGCATTATTAAAGACCTGCGTTTTGTTGGGCGACCATCATATAAAGCATCGAAATGGATAACAGGGTGTTAATCCTTGACGTCAACATGGCAGTGCGAGCAGCTTGTGCCTTTTCAGGTGCTTCAACAACCACAATGCCTAAAGCCTTCTTTTGATTTGGCCAAATGATGAACCAAACATTGAAAGCCATGACTAAGGCGATCCACATACCTAAACCAATCGCTACAACACCTGGTTGCAAAGTCAAAGCCAGAATCAAATAACCCTGCATCCAAGCAACCAACAAACCAGTGATCACAGTTGCCAATGCTGCGTAACGGAACCAAAAAAGCGCAGTTGGCGCAATGACTTTGCTGATAGCAGGCTTTTGCTCATCTGGAATGTTAGGCATGGATGGGATTTGCACAAAATTGAAGTACCACAGCAAGCCAATCCACATCACTCCGCAAACCACATGCAACCAGCGCATGACAAAAGCTCCCCATGCATGACTAAAGGGAATGGCTTGGCCAGACACAGTTGTTTCCACGAACAGAATGATGATCAACAAGACCACACCAGCGATGACGGTTCTTGACAAAGATTGAAGTATTTGAGTCATTGAGCACCTTTTGATTGAATGAACACGATTGCCATAGTTTGAATCACTCTTGAATTGACATTGGCTAACCTGATGGTCATTTTGCCATTGTTTATCTGACCAAACTCATTCAGGGTTGATCATGACCAATTTTCCTTGAACAGCCCGTGAATTCATTCTGGCATAGGCTTCTTTGAGATCGGTCATGTTCATGATTTGGTCAATCACAGGCGAAATTTTCTTTTCTTCGTACCATTCCATCAATGTGCTCATCATTTGTGAATTTTTCTGACTCTCACGCTTGGCAAAGTCGCCCCAAAAAACGCCAACTATCGATGCACCCTTGAGCAAAGCAAGATTCAAAGGCAGTGAAGGGATAGGACCAGCGGCAAACCCCACCACCAGGTAACGGCCACGCCAAGCGATTGATCGAAAGGCAGGTTCAGTGAATTCACCGCCAACAGGGTCGTAAATCACATCAGGCCCATTACCATGGGTGAGCAACTTAATTTGCTCTCTCAAATTGTCTTGAGCGTAATTGATGGTTTCATCAGCACCCAAGTGTTGACAGAGTTGACATTTCTCCCTGGTAGAAGCGGCGGCAATCACTTTGGCGCCCATGGATTTGGCAATTTGTATAGCTGCCGACCCCACACCGCCTGCTGCACCCAAGATCAAAACGGTCTCCCCAGCTTTTAATTCAGCTCGGTCAACCAAGGCATGGTAGGAAGTGGCATAAATCATGATGAAAGCTGCCGCATCAACCGCAGAAAACCCAGCGGTTAATGGCAGGCAGAGCTCTGCGGGCGCCAGCGTGTGAGTTGCAAACCCTCCTGTGCCAGACAGACAAGCCACACGCTGCCCAACCTCCAAATGCTTGACATCAGTGCCGATGGCTTCAATCAAACCGGCATATTCAGAGCCTGGGACAAATGGCAATTCAGGTTTCATTTGATATTTGTTCTGAACGATCAATAGATCTGGAAAATTCAGGCTGGCAGCTTGAATCCGAATCAGCACTTGGCTGGGAGCGGGCGCAGGTGTTGGTAGGTCTGTCCATTGAAGGGCTTCGACGCCAACGGGGTTTTCACACAACCAAGCTTTCATGATGGGTTCCTAAACAAAAGTGCAAGGGTTGGATCTCAAGGCATGTCCTAAGTGTTGCTTAGGCCTAGGGGACACTCAAACTACAATGGCCATTTACATGGAATATGCATGAGAATTTTGATTTCCAATGACGATGGATTTCTTGCCCCAGGCATTATCGCTTTGTATCAAGCGCTCAAAACCATCGCACAGGTCGAAGTCATCGCACCTGAGCACAACAACAGTGCGAAATCAAATGCCTTGACACTGAATGCCCCTATTTATATCAGACAAGCAGACAATGGCTTTAAGTATGTCACCGGAACCCCAGCAGACTGCGTCCACATTGCATTGACTGGCTTCTTGAACTACAAGCCAGATTTGGTTGTGTCGGGAATCAACAATGGTGCCAATATGGGCGATGACACCATCTATTCAGGGACAGTCGGTGCTGCAATGGAGGGCTATTTGATGGGGATTCCCGCCATCGCTTTTAGCCAAGTCGAAAAAGGGTGGGCTCACTTGGATGCAGCCGCAGAGCGGGCAAAGGGATTGGTCTTAACTCTGATGCATGACAGCAATATCAATGCTGCGCCCTGGTTGGTCAATGTGAACATACCTAATCGGCCACTTCTTGAGTTGGGTGAAACAAAGCTCACAAGGCTTGGTCGCCGTCACCCTGCACAGCCTTACATCACACAGGAAAATCCCCGCGGCGACACCATGTTCTGGATCGGCAGTGCCGGGGTTCCCAAAGACGAAGCGCACGACACGGATTTTTACGCCACTTCTCTTGGACATGTGTCATTGACGCCCTTACAGGTTGACTTGACTGATCATGAGGCATTGCCTTTTTGGCGCGAATCAGCGCATGCGTGGAACACACCCACATGAAGCCTCGTCCCCGTTTTCCTGTCAAACTGGAATCTTCAGTCCCCAAGTTGCCAAAACAACCCTTGTCCTCCAAAACTTGGGCTCAGCAGTTGCAATCACATGCCAAAGTGAATGCTGAACAAAACGCATCATCTGGTGTGGGGCTGGATTCTGCCAGCGTGCGCGAAAACATGGTGCGCAAATTGATGGCACAAGGGGTTGAAGATGCGATGGTATTGTCTGCGCTTGGAACAATTGAGCGACATCGGTTCATTGACACCGCCTTGGTGAATCAAGCCTATGAAGACACCAGTTTGCCTATTGGTTTTGGGCAAACCATCTCTAAGCCCAATGTGGTTGCGCGCATGATTGAACTTTTGCGGCAGAGTCGTCATCTGAGAATCACAGGTAAATTGGGGCGCGTGCTCGAAATTGGTTCTGGATGCGGATACCAAGCGGCTTTGCTGAGCCTTGTCGCAACAGAGGTGTACAGCATTGAAAGAATTCAAGGACTTTATCTCAAGGCCAAGGAGAATTTGCGTCCGATGCGTTTACCCAACCTACACCTGATACTGGGAGACGGAATGCTGGGTTTTCCTGATGGTGCGCCATACGCTGGCATCATTGCAGCAGCAGGTGGTGATGCCATTCCTCAGGCCTGGATTGATCAGCTTGACGTGGGAGGAAGAATTGTGGCGCCTATGGCCATGGAGAAAGGACAGCAAGCTTTGGTGGTGATCGATAAAACACCCGCAGGATTGCAAAGAAGCTTATTAGAGCCGGTCCACTTCGTGCCACTAAAATCAGGCGTGATTTGATTGACCATGCCTATGCCCCGTTTACCAACCTTGGTACATTGCTTTATTCATGCATGTTTGGCCGTTCTATTGACTGCGTGCATCAGCGCAGGGAGAAGCATCCCCGCACCTGTTGAGGATCGTACCAACCCTAAACCCTCTTTGACCAGCAAAGCCGATGAAAAGTCAGTTGTTGCCAGCAAAGCAAGCGCAAATTCTTCCTCCCTGGATGCGGCCAATAAATCTGAGTTTTATACCGTCAAGCAAGGCGATACATTGATCAAAATTGGCCTTGACCATGGCCATAATTGGCGAGACATCATGCGATGGAATGCCATTGACAACCCCAACCTGATTGAAGTGGGTCAAGTGCTTCGGGTGTCACCACCCGTTTCAGATGTCAATAAAGATGATGTGGTGGTCAAACCCGTTGCACCACAATCAGCAATCACGGGAGCTATCACTGGAATCAAACCTGCAACTACGCCAGCCATTGCAACAACGCCAGCTGCAGTTGGTTCTATCGAACTTGCTGACGATTTCTTGCCATTTTCTTGGCCTGCCCAGGGCAATCTTTTGGCCGGATTTGATGAAGCAAAAAACAAAGGTATCGACATCGCTGGCAAGTCTGGCGAGCCCGTTCTGGCTGCGGCAGATGGTCGGGTTGTTTACGCAGGTTCTGGCTTGCGTGGTTATGGCAACCTGGTCATTCTCAAGCACAACAATACCTACTTGACCGCCTACGCCCACAATCAATCCATCTTGGTGAAAGAAGATCAAACAATTAAGCGCGGTCAAAAAATTGCTGAGATGGGTAACAGCGATTCAGAGCAAGTGAAATTGCACTTTGAGATCCGAAAATCTGGTAAACCTGTGGATCCCACCAAGTTGTTGGCTCCTAGATGACAGACAAGCTGTTGTTTAAAGAGATGTCCATTACGCTAACAACCCAAGCTAGCAACCATTTGTGGGTGGAATCATTGGACATGGACGCCCAAGGCATCGCACATCGAGAGGATGGAAAAGTTGTTTTCATCGAAGGTGCTTTGCCTTACGAAGAGATAACTGCCCATATCCATAAAAAGAAAAACAATTGGGAGCAAGGAAGTCTAGCTAGACTACATCGTTCTTCTTCTCAACGTGTCACCCCTCTTTGCCCTTATTTTGGTATGCATACGGGGGCATGCGGTGGTTGCAAGATGCAACACTTGAATGAATATGCACAAGTAGCCGTCAAGCAACGTGTGCTTGAGGACAACCTTTGGCACCTGGGAAGAGTCAAGCCCTCGCAGATAGGCCGGGCGTTGCAGGGACCTGCCTGGGGATATCGTTTTCGAGCCAGGTTATCTGTTAAGTATGTTCAAAAAAAAGACAAGGTTCTCATCGGCTTCCATGAGCGAAATAGTCGCTACGTTGCAGACA
>Ga0214923_10008073_pt1 | contig 11314 bp, 10 predicted proteins | sample LL1510_MetaG_FD_177993 | JGI IMG/M metagenome (GOLD analysis project Ga0214923, IMG submission 177993) | Freshwater microbial communities from Lake Lanier, Atlanta, Georgia, United States - LL-1510 | ecosystem: Environmental > Aquatic > Freshwater > Lake | place: USA: Georgia | collected... | reverse complement strand
CAGGATGATACAGCATTTCTAAACGATGTTATTACTACACCCTTAAAACGTTTAGGATGAGTTTTTAGAATTTGGGGTGATACTTTATTTTTATATTTATATTATTTGTATTCTAGAAAAATTCTTATTAATGTACTCTAAACTGTTTATAACATTTTGTACAGAAACTTGACTATACAAAAAGTTAAAAAAAAGTACTCCCCCTTTGCTCATCCTGAGTGTTGTAAACGCATCAAAGACATGTCTGTAAATACAGTAAACGTTTGTATATGTGCGACCATAAACATCGTAATAAACACGTCTCATCCTTTGAAGTAGAATTGTGGTCACATTCTGATAACACTGCTCATCCTAGTTCATGGTCACAAATTGCAAATTGTCAGGATGATACAGCATTTCTAAACGATGTTATTACTACACCCTTAAAACGTCTAGGATGAGTTTTTAGAATTTGGGGTGATACTTTATTTTTATATTTATATTATTTGTATTCTAGAAAAATTCTTATTAATGTACTCTAAACTGTTTATAACATTTTGTACAGAAACTTGGCTATACAAAAAGTTTTACAAAACGGACCCATACACTTTAATAAAAAAAAACTGAAAGATATATTGTATACATGTCAATCAACTATTTTTACTTAAACATGAAATCAGACGAAATTGCTGCTTTATCTATTGGCTCATCAATCATCTTTGTTGTCTTTTTGTTAATAGCTCATGTTATGTTAAGACATGGCGGTTCAAAACGCTTTACTAATGACAATTTATTCAATGTAAAGAAAGGGATTCTTATTAGTATTATTACAATTGTAAATGTATTTCTATGTGGAGTTGTTTACTACACCAAAAACCTACAAATCGTTGTATACATAATCGTTGCACTGAAGTCGAAAGACATACTTCTGTCGTTGATTTTCCCTTTTAATCTAATTTGGAGTGCTGTAAGAGACTCTAAGAAAAAGGCTGAAGGTGGAGACGGAACTATTGACAACAATTTAGGTATCCTTGCCTTTATTCCTACATACACTGAACCCATTGAACAAATTATCAAAACAGTTGATTCCGTTACAGCAAATGATACTAAAGATCGCAATTTGTTTACATGTGTAATAAACGACACAGAATCAAAATCTGCAAGTGCACTTTTAGACACAATTTTGCTACAACAAAAATATTCATATGTTTCATGGACTAAAGAAACAGTAGATTGTGTTGTGTATTATGGATTACGTAATGATAAAAAGTTGATGATTATTGATAAGAGCAAAAATGTTGGCAAAAAAGATAGTATTATTCTTATAAATGATTTATTTAACCACGAGAGGGATAGTCTTCCACAACTAAACAACGAGTTAAGGGCTAGTGTGAAGAATGATTTGTCCACATTATCTGTAAACACGAATTTCGGTTACATATTCAGCACAGATGCTGACACGGTTGTAGAAAAAGATTGTATTGCACAGTTAGTTCACAGTATTAATAAAAGAAATGCAGTTGCGACATGTGGAGTAGTCAATTGTAAAGTAGAAGATACAGATGACATCATGTGTAAATTTTGGAAACATTTACAAAATTCACAATACATGTTTGGCCAATACATAAGACGTTTTGGAGAAGATTTTTTCTCTCAAGTGTTGTGTCTTCCAGGCTGTGTCTCGATGGTTAGAATAGGTGACGAATTCAAAAAGGCGACAAGCTTATACTCCGAAAATGTAAAAGCTTCGGAGTTTGTAAAGTCGTGTGTTCAATATGTGGGCACTGATAGAAGATATACAAGTTCGATAATATATACAAACAAAAGTGATGTTGTTTTACAAAGGGAATCTCACGTGTATACTACTCCACCGAATACATTTCATGCGTATCTAAAGCAAAGACGAAGATGGTGTCAAAATGCTTACTTTAATACTATGTTAAATATCTTCAGTCCAAATGTTGATATCGTTTTAAGGTTTTTCAGCTTAATCGATGTTATAAGACAAAGCACGGTTTACTTTAGAATGTTTAATACATTATTCTTTGTTTACCTATTAGCCACAACTCCCGAGCACACACTTGTTATCAACATTCTTCCATACATAGTGATAATTTCTTATCCAGCCGGTGTGTTCTTTATCTATGCTATATTCAATAGTCACTTGAGAAAACAATACATAACTTTGATTATAATGCACATAATCAACAAAGTAGTGACTTTATTAACCTCAATTCTTATCTTCACATACATGTTGATATCGATTGGCAAGTCAGAATGGTAGGCCTAAGTTTTGCTCAATGTAATATTCCTAAAATAAGACCAAGTGTCGTGGGGAGTTGCATATTCAGCAGTGCTTCCTCCAAAAAAAGTTTGAAAAAACACAGCAGATATCTTAGAAGACTTGTTTTGTCTCCAACATATTTTATCAAAGTTTCTATTAATGCCATTGATAGTGACATTTACTAATCCATTCTTCTTATTAACGTCATTAAGTTTGACGCTAATTGAAATATTATTCCAAACGCTTTTGTAAAGCTTGAAATCTCCTCGCCATAAAGAGTCTCCGAATTTCTTGTTCTTAAAAACAGAATCGATACCATCATACGCCGGATCTTGATTTGAAGGCAAGTAAACATATAGTTCGGCATCAAAGTTCTTCCTCCATGCAATTCTTACACTGGCGGAATTGTCATCATGCTTCCCACCACTACTAGCTTTGAATTCTTTTCCTTTTGAAATAAAAAGTCCAGGTAATTTGCCACCAAGGACAGGGTCAAATGTATCATCAAATTGCACTTGATATTGCAAGGTTATAGATTCTGCTGGTAGCATTTCATTTGGACTGGCAAAGAATCCGATACCTCCTTGAGGTTTAATGCTCGGTGTATAACTGCCACTTGGATAAAACACTGCAAGAGTATCATTGTTCAATACATTATGATTCCTATTGTCCTTGCCAAATGACACTCTTGATATATTCCAAACAGGCGCATTTTGTAATGTTGTCAATAAATAAATAGGTAATGTCAACTGTGCAAGTTTCATTGATCAACTATATTAAAAATAATGTATACATAGTTTTAAGTAATTTAATATATATATATATATATAGAGGCTGAAACTGTTGACAGTTTTATTATTTGTTTCTTCATAAAAACAATATTAAAACTGATTTAAAAGAATGAATTTATTACAATAGTTTATCTGGGTTTTTGGAACAGAGTTAACCCATGAATGATGTGTAAAACTTTGCACTATTTGACATTCCTGTGGCACACTTACAATTCAAAGAGCAATTGTATGTTCCATTTCTTCTATGACTTTCACTACATGCACTGCAATCTAATGTTACACCTTTTAAAGCAGAAACATAGCCTGATGGACATTCATCACCGGTAATTGCTAATTGCATTGCCCAGTTCGCTCCTGTATTGACCATTTTTTTGTATGCCCTCGTGTATGTGATATCCCAATCTGTATTATTGTTTTGAAAAGTATTCATTGCATTCCCGATTTGGACATTATCCCGATTTTGAACAACCTTACGTTGACAAGCTTGACCCATCCAAGCGTCATGCACTGTATAGAGCCATTGTCTAGATGTCAAATCTTTACTGAACCAAGAAACATGTTCTATTTCTGTGTCCAGATCAATAACCAATGCATCTGGATGTAAGACGCCCATAAGTGTTGTAATTTCTGTATCAAAAATATCTATTGCTCTTTTTCTCAATTCCATGCTAGTGAATTTACACATGTTGTGATATCGCATAGTTTTTAATGTTTTTAATGGCATACTGCTTCTAACAGGGTTTAGGTTGATTCTTATATTGGGTGAACATACATCTTTATAATATTGATTGGACCAGCGATACATTCTTAAATCTGTGCACATTTCAGTTGTTGGATCACATTGTGTGCCATTTGTTCGCTCACAACCACGTTCATCTACCAAACTATGTGACCCCATCAAAGCAGTCATTTCATCTAGTGTCAGATTTTTACTCCGAGTAAAACTTGTAAAACCATCTAAGTTTATATTAGAGCCAGGTAGTTTATTTGGTGGGTTTGGAGTGATTGAATCATATCTCCCAACTAAAAAGGGTTCGTTTTTGTCGTCCTTTATAATTGCAGGGCCACCTAAAAATTCTGTGGCTATAGCTCCACAGACAGATATAACGTCTGCTACAGACGTGTTGAATCGCTTTGCTAAAGATAGAGCATTTTGAGATAATAGGAAAGCCCAACTGTCATATCTATTCTCACTTCTTAAAATCTCATCTCTACTAAGTAATACAGAACCATCTGCTCCACCTAGCCCTTCTGAAATAGAAAATGAATCATGTGCGGCAGCTCGAACATAAAAGTTACACAATCGTTTTTCATATCTACACGTTGCACGACAACCGGAAATAACGCTGCGCCAATCAACTATACTGGGATCATAATTTGTAGTCTTTGGTTTCCATTTTGGAATTTTAATTTGCAATGTTGGCACATCAGCATCCTTTATTGCCAGATTTGAATTTAAGGTTATTTGTGCAAAGCTACTTGCTGCTTGAAATAATGTTAATAGCTTATACCATCTACACAGCATAGATTGTCTGGATTTATATTTATCTCTCGATATATATAAATTCATAAAAATCAACGCATAGCCCTACACGTATCCATAATATGTTCCATCCGGGAACTTACATATTCCCCCAATACAAGTTTCCCAATCTGTTAAAATATCGTTGGTATCACATACAGCACCGTTTGGTTTTCCAATACAACCTGTATTTTTCATGGGAAAAACATCAGTTACTCCCAACCAAACTCGTTCACATACTCCAGCCATACAAATCGAGTGGTAAGTTGCACCAATAGGAGCACAATCTGCACCATTTGCTTTTGTGACTAATGTGCATGTGCCAGTTACAGGACAGTGATAATCTTGACACTTTCCCAAAGTTGTTGGTGCCCCAATTGGAAGACTGATCTGAGTGTTACAAATGCCTGCAAAACATACACCTGGTGCCCCCGTCTTTGTGCATCCCACAAAATCTCTTGGCAAAGTGCATGTTCCTTTCTTAGGATCACATTTGGTACAACTTGGACACTTTAAAGGACAAAGTTGTCCCAACACCGACGTCATTAGAACGCACCCAATCAATACTAGTTCTCCAACAAATTTCATTATTGTTTGAATACAAAATATATTATTTTTAAATAAAGCCACAAGTTTTTGTAAGATCTTTTGAAAAACCTACTAACCCTTTTTTTCGAACAGATTCTGCATTTTCCACTATTGTCATTGTAAGTCCACTTTGAATGTGCCATTCAATATGACAATGTAATAACCATATTCCGGGATTATCCGATATAAATCTTATTGTTGTGTATCCTACATCTATGCATTCATCGTCAGCATCAACATTGCATGGGGGTATTGTAAATGTATCTCTTCTCAATGGATTCACTACTTTCACAGCTGTTTTATCGTAGGGAGTTTTTGTATTTCCACGTGCAACAATAAATGGGGTATGACCATGTAAATGAAATGGATGCTCTCCAGCATCCGCGTTTGTGATTTTTATCTCGATAAGCTTGTTTCCAGGAATCGATATTGCATTTACATTTGCTGATAGGTTGCTCACAGGGGTTCCTTTCGCAATTTCATATAACGTTGCTATCTTCGGTATCTTATATGAATGATACTCACTATTATTTATCGATACGTATGCTTTCACTACAGGATCATCTTGTGTATTATATACTCCAAATTGCACTAAAAAACTCATATATGGAACTGCATTTATCTGTTGTGCTTTATATGGCACAAGTTTCATGTCGTTTAATCTATTGATAGTATTCCACGGTTGTGATATAGGAATGTCTTTAACAGTGTTATTATAAGTGACCACTGCTAAGACATTCGGATTATACCCCTTTGGAAATTGTCCCTTTGGCAATGAAGTCCATGGATTCATAAATAAGGACCTTGCTCTAATCCAATAATTGCCACTACCCTGATTTGCCACAACAATAACTGAATATCTTTGTGCAACGTTTATACGTAAAGAATTATAGCTTTCTGAAAGTTGTGTATCAACTCCATCCACTTCAATCACTTGCATCTGATGATTGTCTATTGAAAACTCATATGCTGCAAATGCAGCCATATTTATTAGCCTTAATCTGTATCTCTTACTTGGAACAAACGTGAAATTAGTGACATTTTGCAATCTGTTGCATGGCAATTTTGTTTTGTTGCAATTAAAATTACCATTTCCATTCAATAAAGATGTTTCCCACACTGGCTCGTCACCATCCGGATTTATGTTTGCATTTAAGAACTCGTCAGCTAATATATCACTTTGCTTGTGATACCAATCTGTTAACTGAATTGTTAATTCCTCATCATATAATGCTGCATGTGTTTCAATATTATTTCTTATGATCAATGGACCTCGTAATCCATCTACATATTGTGCACCATAATGTCCATGCCACCAATACGTACCCGATTCAGATGGAGTAAATTTGTATACTATTGATGTGCCTGGTTTTATTCCACACTGGGTAGCACCAACTGCTCCATCCATTTCTTGCGTATTGTTTTGTCGCATGCCATGCCAATGTAAGCTTGTTGGTACATTCAAATTGTTAGTAACATTTACAACGATTGTGTCACCCAAATTAATATCTATGGGCATATCATGACCAGGCTTGTTGTTTATGCCGATAACGTTTCTTGTCACACCATCATAGCTTGCTGTAAAATTTGTTACCGTCCAATTATATACATGTGTCTGCGGTAAAATAAAAGAAGTCGAAGAGCCTAGGAACCCTAAAAAGTAAAATATAAATGACAACATCATAACATGTTATCATATATAAAATTTTAAAATCGAACTCATTACTTTAGTGGACACCAAGCTGATTGCCATGGATTTTTGACACCTTGCATATACACAATATCTGCCGGTGTTGGATAAAAGATCCTATATAAATTACTGTTTAATATTTGAGTGACATAGGATTCTGACATTGTTCTTGCTTGAGAACTAGGTCTTGCTGCTGTTTGACCTAGCATCGGGTCTTGATACACCCAATTGTTATACACAAGGTTATGAAGCCTATTTACTATAAATTTTTGAGCCGTGAGTGGGTTTTTTGATGTCATAGTAGAGTTCATAATATGCATTGCTCTCATCATATCGTTGTCTTCATGAACCAAGTTATGACAGTGGAACATGTAATCACCTTTGTGAGGACCGAACCTTGAAAGGACGTATATTGTCTCACTTGGTCCAAGATAGAAAACATCTTTCGGAGCCATAATTTCATTCGATCTTAATCCGTTTGTAGCAGCACCACCGTCTCCACCTTCTCTTCTAACCAATATAAAATCGACAAGATGCATGTGAACTGGATGGAACCAACCCCCACCAGATTTAAACTTCCACAACTCCCAAGTGTTTTGCCCAACATCTGCTGCAGCTATCTTTGCAGTGTCCCATGTTTCTCCATTAATTGTCCAATGACCATTTGACCTTCCAAACACCATTTCCCTGTGAAATTCTCCTCTATTTGCCATCGCTGTTGCTGTAGCAATATCCCCTGTTGTCAGCACATCAAATGCAGGCCGTAATGGTGACACAGTTCCATCAGTATTGTTAAAAACAGGCGGGTTCGGAATACTAGTTGTTGGTGAAAACGTAATACGAGATAAAAGATGAGAATTGCAAAAATATGGCACATCTTTCATCACCTTTGAGTTGAAATCGTTCCAAAAATACAATGTTCTTCTACCATAATTGCTGAAATTACAGACAATTTCATAACGCTCTGCAACTCCCATGTATAATCCCTCAGTTGGAAAAGGTATTGATGACAATCTGAAACCACCATCTGATGCAATTACACGGCATATTCGTTGCGAAACATCATTAAGTTTTTCATCTTTAAGTTTGATTAACCATGGTCTCGACACTGCTGCATTAAGAAGTCTAAATCTTATCCATTTTGGTTCGAAATTCATTTGAGGAAAGGGTATTCCATTTACCAAGTTAATATCACCATACAAACTAATCTCGTGCTCAACTAATGTATTGATTCGTAATTGACACTTGTCATCCAACACTTTGTCATTCATTATCATTACATGCTCTTCAATGTCCTCCAAGTTCCATGGCTCTCCGCAACCACCGTCTTTAACTTTTGCACTTGCAATTTTTATTCCCGCTAAACCCAAATATGCATTATCAGCCGTGATATGTAATGCATGGTCATGATACCACCCTGGGCCCGCGCGGTTATTAGGATAAACATAGTCTTTAACTTCTCCATAACATGTTTCATCTTCTGCCCATCCATCAAATGGTGCTAAACTTGCAGAGCCATGGAAATGAACACTGATTGGTCTACCTTTTCTATTACCTATACATGGACTAAAACTTCCTTTGAAAAAGCCTGTAGCATAATTAATCATATTCTTGAACCTTACCAATGACTCATGTCCTACTGGAATACGAATTGTTGGTCCGGGTAAACTACCATTATATGATAAAAACCATGTTGCCGGTTGTGTTTTGCACCCTGCAATAGCGTTGTCAAATGCTCTTTTTTGTATTTGTGTAATGACAATGTCAAATGATATCATACAATGCCCATCCGCTCTGCATACTTTGACTTTTGGCTGTGCCAATGGTGGGTTAGTGAAATTGTCCGAAAAAGGGACAACTTTGTAAGGAGTTCCGGGGAATCCACCAACAGAGTAGCCAACACCATCTTTTTGAGGACATATGTCTACAGGTTTACCAAAAGGTGAAACAGGTATTTGACAAATGATAACTTCTAGAAAGGATAGCAAAGTAAGTAAAAATAGCAAAGACCTGCACATTTTAATTTTAGGTATTTTACTATTTAAATCATTTTTTAACGTTTAGGAGTCTTATAACTAAAACTATTTTATATATACAATATCTAGTATAATACAATAACAAATATGTTTGGGAACATATCGCAATTTCACGTAACAAGTGATTACCTGCCTATTTTGAATGGGATTCTTATAACAGATATTGTTGTTATTCTATTCATAATATCTAATGTTATAAAAAGCAAAACGATAAAGATATGGTATGAGAAATACAACTTGAGCGCTGTTATGGCTGATGTTCTTGTTATTTTGATTGTATTTATCATTACCAGGTATTGTTATCCATTGGTTTTTGGTAATTACTATTCAATTGTGACATTTATTGCATTAGCTGTGGGTATTCAAGTGATCCATGATATTTTGTTTTATTTATTCTTCTCAAATATACCCCGCAATAGGAACAAAATGTTAGACTTTTTTAAAGATTACGCAGATGAAAACGGTTACATGACTATTGTTGCCGACAGTGCAATGATAATCCTTTCTGCATTGATCTCTTCTGTGTTAGTTAGCAGAAGTCTTAATATGAACATCATTATATTAGTAACAATTCTGTATACTCTTCCATATTTAATATACAATTAGTGACATTCAATAAAGCAATTCGCGTCAACAATTGTGCTTGTTTTTTTTCTTGCTATGTTGTAAGGATGACTGATCTTACCAAACAGAGAAAGCCTAGAACAAAGAAATCTGATCACAAGATGTCTTTATCCGACTTTATGAGAAAGCACTCTCCTGTGAAGAACGGTGTCGTTATAAAGGATGAAGACAAACCATTAGCAAAATACAACAAAATTTGCGACCATGTATATCTTGGGAATTATCAAGCAGCAAAGGACAAGCAATTTTTCAAGGACAAGAAAATCAAAGCTGTCCTGAATTGCACTAAAAGTGTTGATGTTCCTAATCATTTTGCACACATTAAAGACATTGAATATATGCGTATACCTGTAGATGACTCATTGAAAGAAAAAGACTTTGATCTCATGTATCAATACTTGCCATGTATTGTAGAATTCATCCACAAACATGCTGACATTGCCAAGCAAAATATCTTAATACAGTGTTACGCAGGCAAACAGCGGTCTGCAATTTCTGTAGCAGCGTATCTGGTCGCAAAAAGAAATATGACACCTAATGAAGCTTGTAAATTTGTTATGGATAAAAGGCCCGAAGCATTTCATCACGGATTGAGCGTTAATTTTGACCAAACACTTAAAAAGTATAGCAAGACGCTTAATACCAAGAAGACAAAACGAACTTAAAAAGAATTGAAATCAAAACATCCTAGAGACATAGATTCATATTACTATATGACAACCAGTCCCATTGATTACGGTGATTACATTGTATACCCAGACGAAGGGAAAGCGAAGTAATAAATATGTTGGTTGCGTAAGCTCAAGCACAGGTTATGTTTATATAAGCACTAAAACCAAGCATATAGCTGCACATCGACTTAGTTACGAAGCTTTCCATAATGTCACCTTGACTAAGGATCAACATATTAACCATATAAATAGGATAAAGCATGATAACAGAATAAGTAATCTTGAAGTTGTAACGAATCAGCAAAATACTCAATGGGGTGTATGTAGAACTGGTAATATGAAAGGTGCATGTTGGGTAAAAGAAAAGCAAAAATGGAAGGCTGAGTTAAAGTACAATTTTATAAACTACTTTCTAGGTTACTATGATACGGAACTCGAAGCAGGAAAAGCTTACAATGACTTTGCCGCATACATGAACGAAACTACGGATAGTAAGTATCTATTAAACACAATTGATGAACCGGGATACATACCAAATCCAATAAATGTTCCTGAAGAAACTACGAGACTTATCAAAGAAAATAAAAGTTGTAGCGACTACGTGGGTGTTGTTTATGACAAGCGAAGAAATAATTTCTGTGCAGCTATTAAGTTTCGGTTAAAGAACACTTATCTCGGCTCATGTAAAGAAGCTGTAGAAGCAGCAAAGTTATATAATCAGCAAGCGGCGTATTATAATACATTGGGTGGAAAATATATATTAAATGAAATTCCTGGATACGTCACAGTAGCAAAAGATGTAATATCAGGAGTAAAGGAAGCATACAAATTGAAGAAAGCATCTTCATATATTGGTGTTACATACAGCAAGCAAAGAGAATTATGGCATGCTGTATTAGGTTTCGATAAGAAACAGGTACATTTAGGGTTTTACAAAAATGAAGTGGATGCGGCAAAAGCTTACAATGTAAAAGCTAAGGAACTAAACCAAAAGATTTTAAAGGTTCCAACAGTTGAGCAGTTTATTATTAATTTATGATAAATAATCATAAATTTTGATTTAAAGATAACTAACTAGTGTTTTAAGAACAAACATTTATGAATGAAAAAGCGTTTGTGTAGTTCTTCA
>Ga0214923_10008072_pt1 | contig 11315 bp, 11 predicted proteins | sample LL1510_MetaG_FD_177993 | JGI IMG/M metagenome (GOLD analysis project Ga0214923, IMG submission 177993) | Freshwater microbial communities from Lake Lanier, Atlanta, Georgia, United States - LL-1510 | ecosystem: Environmental > Aquatic > Freshwater > Lake | place: USA: Georgia | collected... | reverse complement strand
GGGAACAAACAACCGGGTATTGACCCCGATCGGGATGCGTACTAGTTTCTCTCTAGGCACGCCCCATTCAAGTAAGCGCTTTTCAATGATACCCGCTCCAGTAACAACAGCGCTTAACCTGGATATGCTAGCAAGGAATAGATCGATGTGGCGAGCAACTTCGGACCCGTCTTCGGGCTTACCATGGAAAAAGCTCGTCACAAACCGATTGCGATTTGACAGCAAGTGCCCCCACTCAAGCCACATATACTGAGAACCAAAATGCATAACTTTTCCAACAACTTTCTGGGGGCAAGCAGTTGTTTCAACTGCACCGGGATAGAATTTGGAAATTTCATCTCGAATATGCTCCCCAACCCAGCGTATTGCCCAGTCAGCATTCTCTATAACGAATTGGACTGGAGCAACAGGTCCCCGATAAAGACCAGTCGCCTCAGCGATTTGCCATGGTAGACAAGATACCTTCATGCATGCCTGGCGAATCACTTTTTTCAACTCAATAACCCCTCTAGGGACAAGCCTTGCAAGCGTCTTAATTCTCCCCAAGCCATGCGAGTGGCAATCTCCTTCGCCGAAGTCACTGCAGACCATCCCAAAAGAGCAGCAGCCTTGTCAGGCCTACCGTATCCGCTACGGATCTCTGACGGACGAAACAACATTTCGTTCTGACGCACATGTTTTTGCCAGTCCAAGTCTAAAGACGAAAAAACATTTTCGACAAAACTTTGCAAAGTACTACGATGACCCGTGGCAATCACAAAGTCCTCTGCTTCGTGTCGCTGGAGCATTGCCCACATCGCCTTCACGTATTCCGGTGCCCACCCCCAGTCACGTTCAATTGACAAATCCCCCATGATTAACTTTTCATTGCTACCAAGAGCGATTCGTGCCGCTGCCATAGCTATCTTACGAGTTACAAAACGCGGGGGGCGTAAGAGAGACTCATGATTAAACAGTATTCCGGAACAGGCATGAAGTGAGTAGCTCTCCCGGTAGTTAACCACCTCCCAAAAGGCCGCGGATTTAGCTACCCCATAGGGACTCTTCGGACGAAAATGCGTCTTCTCATCAGCGGCCACCCCACCCGTTTCTCCAAAACATTCGGATGAGCCGGCATTGTAGAAGCGGATAGAGCCACCAAGAAATCGAATCGATTCGAGTACATTTAACGTAGCTGTAGCGATACTCTCAAGCGTTTCCACCGGTTGTTGAAAGGATAGTCCGACGGAACTCTGACCTGAAAGATTATAGATTTCGTCTGGCTGAACTTTATCGATCACCTGCAGCGTGCTGCGAAAGTCTGTCAAGGTAGCAGAATGGAGAGTTACTTTGCTACGAATGCCAAGGGCCTCTAATGATGAGAATGACGATATTTCTGCATCTCGTGAAGTGCCATGCACTTGATAGCCTTGCTCTAATAAAAAGCGCGCAAGAAAAGCCCCGTCTTGTCCCGACACCCCAAATATTAAAGCCTTATTACCGCTCATATCAACTATAAGAATATAAATTTGTTCTACAACCTGGCCAAATAATCAGCGTCGCTTTAATAGCATTGGAAACTGCTAATAACTGTCTTGTCGAAAATACGACATTTCTCATTCTCATCATTAGATACATCTTATTGCAAGATAAGGCAACCAAATAAAACAGGTTGAAAATTTTTCATGGTGTTTGCACCGAGGGGTGTCGTTCTTGCGTCCTAATAACAGCAAACATTGATGGGCATTGTTTTGCGTAACAGTCAAACCTGAGTGCTAAGCGTAATAGACCTTTATAAAACCTCGGTAATTTTTTTCGTACTGGAATATGCAACAACAGCTCCCCAATCGTGATCACAACAAAGTGCAACATAAAGCTGAAAAGACCCCCCAGGGCAATTACTCTTAAGCCCCGGAAGCCAAAGGCTTCGGACACATATCCAAGAGGGTATTGGCGAAACCCATGCCACAGATATATCGGCAAGCCCCACCCCGATGGAACATAGTGTAATTCGATGCCATTCGCAGATAGTAGCGCCTGGAGTCTATCAAGTAGCAGTTGCTCATTTGGAATGTGCTCTAAAGCCGACATAGATATAATTAAATTGAAAGTTAAATCTTCAGTTTTGAACTGGTGGGCATCTCCAAGTACAAGCTTGCGCTCGAATCTCGGCACGCTATCAATGCTGAAACGATCGTAAATGTCCAAGCCGATATATTTACCCGAGTAACCCATATCCGAGAGAATTCTGCATAATCTGCCACTGCCACAACCAATATCGAGAACATTAATTTTTCCCACCGGTAAAGACGCAGATAAAAACTTACGTAAATGTAATTCTGCAAGCAATCTACCGGGCGAAGAGACATTTTTAGCATCTGCAAAATTAGCATAGAAGAATTCTGGCGTTAATTGATTTCTGAAATAGCCAAGATTTCGAACCGCATTTCTCCAGAGATATTCGACACGTCGCAAAACCGGCATTTTCCCGTCGCCGGATATCTGTCTCAATTCACTCACGTCACACTCTTCGGCTTTCTTGCAACAGCCAACATCATGTGTGCAAACCACCACCCAGGCATCAAAGGAGACAAGATTAGTGCCAGTCCTCGAGTCAAAAGCCACCTATAAGGTAATCCCAATTCGTGGTGCAAGCACCGAAGGATACCTTGACGCTTATGTATTGGATAAAAAGAAACCAGTTCAAACCCAGCCAGCGATAACTCTCGAGCCAATTCCGCACGAGTGAAACGGTATTGGTAGAAACGGTCGTCTGCCTTACCGGGTCTAGCAATTGAGAGGCTTCCCATTAGACTTTGTCGCAAGTTATCAAGGGGTACAGAAATGAAAAGTAAGCCCCCAGGCTTAAGAATTCGCAACGCCTCTCGAATACATCCCCCGGGTCCAGCCTCAAAGTGTTCGAATACTCCCCATGAATAATAAGCGTCGAAATAATTATCAGCGATATTCGTATCACGAATATCGCCTTGGACGAAGCCTGCTTCAGGAAAAAGGTCCTGGAGTTGCTGAATCGTTTTTCGGCTAATATCCATTCCTACCATGTTATACCCTTGCTTAGAGAGAGCCATAACCCACTCCCCGCGACCACATCCTCCATCCATGATCTTTGCACCATTTGAGAGTGTAGACAAATAGGGTGCGATGACGCGATACTCGTCCTTACGGCTAAGGTTAATTAGATTCAGCTGTGGACCACCGTGGCGCTCCCATACTTTAGTCCAATACTCTTCCACAAAAGTAGATTCATCACTATGTTTCGAGTTATTGTCAGTTAAATAGTCTTTACGCATATTAAGAGTCCCGAGTCGATATGGATTGCCGATGATTTACTGCGGCAATCATCGAATACTTTTATCGGTCCGCTGGACTGAAAACCCCCAATAAAGAAGGCCGCATAATCGAAACTTACAGTAACTAGATATGACTCGTTTATGCACTACTTTGATTTTAAATTGATTGACCACTGCATTAATCGTCATATATGAAAATCTTTTGTAATTTTAGAATTGAGATATGCAGTGCATGCAGTCATTACATTGTAAATGGTTCTCATGAAATCAAATTTCTTAACGTATTCCATGGTTTACTCCATAGTTTTCTTCTAGTTAAAATTTCGTCTCTATTTTTTAAAAGGTCTTCAAATAGAGTTAAGTATTGTTGGCAAGTCTTTTTGGAGTAATGAGGCCATAAGGGCATAATCGTTATTATTTTTTTATAGTCGATAAAAAATTTTTCAAGTACTATTTCGAAGTCATTTTCATCAAATGACAGTCCAAATCTATCGCAATATTCTGGCAGACACCCACTTCGACGGAAAAGTAGCGGCAACCCGCAGGCCGCCGCCTCATTTTGATGATTACCACCCGGCTCATTAATTGAACCAGTGACATACGCATGGTGGCGTTTTAGTTCTGCGGCTAAATCCATGCCATCAAGTGGGGTCAGTAATCTTGCGTTTTTGAAATGAAATCCCTTTGGAAGATTTCCTATATATGTAAATTCTAATCGATTCTTAAATGCTGTTTCGGCAAGCATTTGATCTATACGTTGATAGATATCAAACCCTTTCATCCAATTTCCGCCCCAATGATGTGTTACAAGTTTCAAAGGTTCGCTTCCATTCCACGGCGCCATGCCTTTTGAGTTAAAGATTTCTGCATCAGCTCCATTAAGAATAACTTGATGTGGTGTTCGGATATTTTTTTTCCACACGTCTAAACTAAGCATCCAGGATCCAACAAAGGTCGTGTAATCAGCACAAAAATTTGCACGTACCAATAAATTATTCATGCCACTCGTACCTTTTCGCTCATCGCACTCATTTATCCGATGCACTACTACTGCTTTAGAATTCCGAAAAAGCAAATAACGTGTAATCGAACCAGCACCAAATGCAACATTAGGACTTCGCGAGCGCGGATCGGTCAGCAAAATAATATCTATATCGTCATCGTAGAGGTCATGAACAACTTGATGTCCGATTGAATATAAAAACTCTGCTAATGATTTGGCAAATCGGTTCCCGCCGCCCCACGGACCGTTTTTAAGCCTATAGCCAATTGCAATTTTCATAATTTAGTATCTGCAACATCACATTCAAGAAATAGGCGCGATGTCAATTCAATCGCTCCTCGATCTGAAAGATGATCTGGGTCGCCAAATAATGCATCTGGAATAAGAGCAGATGCGTCAACATATCGAACCTTTTCTATTGCAGCGATTTCGGCATAAAAATCTTTAACTACAGCAAAATTATGATTTATTCCTATAGCCTGTCGATATGCGCTTGAAAGAGGATAAGCCACCATACACACTTTTATCCCTTTCATCTTTATTTCTCTCACCATCCTCCAATAACGTTCTGCGGCCAGAGTTGTTTTGATTTCTCGAACCGGTGTATGTAGCTGAACTCTCAATTGAGCATCTTTGCGCCATTTTTCGCTTTTTGGATCAGGTAAGACATCCGTTCGCTCCCCTTCTTGATCAGTAAGCCACAATGATGCCGGATTGGTTACTAAAGACCATACCAAGCTCGTTAAATATTGTTTATTCGCCGTTTGCAAAATTAACAGGGGTGATGAAGAGTCGTCTAATAATTCCTGAATTCTGGTTCGCTGATCTGCAGTCAGTCTATAAAAAGCAAAGATTTGAGCGTCTGCTGGCAAAATAATTCCCTTGAGACCCGGTCGCTCCATTCGAATTTCTAGTTTGCTGATAATACTTTCAAGATTGTCTGATGGTTGACCAAGATTATCTAGCCAATCTGTTGACAATAAGCCATTTGCTACATGCGAATCACCCACTGCAACCCATGGCGCATGACCATTGATCAGGCGTTGTCGATAGTCATTTTTATTTTGAATTTTTTTTGATTGAGATCTTAAATAAATTTCTGCAGAACCTAAACAAACCGACAATAGTGATAGGGTAATAATCAATATTGTTACGAAATAGCGCTTAAAATTGAAAATAGATGAATTCACCAGTTTTTCCCTGAACCGCCAAAAGTATTAAGTACACTGCCGTGATACCAAATATCATGCTCGAAACCATACCTGAATTCCACTTCCAACGCGATGGCTCGATTTCGGTCAGGACTATGCATGGCTGATAATTACACATATATTGCTGAGTATTTGGCATAAACCAAACTATGCACAACAATGCAAAAAGGTGAAGTATTTGAAAACCACCGCCATATAACGAAAGAGAGCCGAATGTTATACCAATTTTTTGAAATTTTGAATTTAATTCATTAGAAAAAAGACTTTGATAGTGCTCCGGTAAGATGACTCCGTTAAAACCAAACATCGAATTATAAATTGTCATAACACTGTTCATATCTACTGCACGAAAAGGTACCCAAGCAATCAATACGGCTGTAAATGTAAGTATTATGCTGAGAATATATGGGATTTCCCATGGCGAGTGTTTTCGCCAGAAATGATTCACCAATAAATAAATGCCGTGTATACCACCCCAAACTACAAACTGCCATGATGCTCCATGCCAAAGTCCGGCTAGTAACATTACCACCATTAGATTCACATATTGCTGAGCCTGACCATTTTGATTGCCGCCTAGAGGCACATATAGATAATCTCGCAAAAATCGTGAAAGGGTAATATGCCAACGCCGCCAAAAGTCAATAATTGAAGTTGATTTATACGGGGAATTAAAATTTTCAGGCAGACGAATATCAAACATTTTCGCTAACCCTAATGCCATGTCGGAATACGCAGAAAAATCAAAGTATATTTGTAACGTAAATGAGAGAACCCCTACCCAGCTATCAATAAAGCTTGGCGTAACACCAGCAGCCACTCCATTAAACATCGCATCGGACCAAACGCTGACTTGTTGCGAAAGCACTAGCTTTTTAAATAATCCAATAATAAATATGGTTAACCCTACAGATAATCCCTCCCACGAAACACTTTTTTTTTCACTATCAAATTGAGGAATCAGCTCCTTGTGGTGCACCAGCGGACCCGCGATTAGATGCGGGAAAAATGTCACAAAAAGAAAATACTTGCTAAAACTTGGAGCACTCGAATCATCTTTAGAAAGATCTATGAGATATGCAATTTGTAAGAATGTAAAAAAAGATATACCTAAAGGCAACTCTGTAACGGGCACTTCAATCTTTATAGTAGTAAGCCACGTTAGCGTTTCGGATAGCATCCCTGCATATTTAAATCCTACAAGCAGCAGTAAGTTTGCACCAATTGCAAATGCAACAATTTTTTTTGATTTATGAGACCCACGCTCTTTAACTATGTAAACTCCAATTACATAATTTAGCCCAATTGAGGTTAACAATAACCATAGATAGGATACATTCCACCAACCATAAAAAATTATGGAGGCGAGGCATAGGAAATATATATGATAATTTGGTCTTCCCCATTTCATAACTAATATCCAACCTATCAACGTAACAGGTAGGAATACAAAAAGAAAAATTGGGGCATGAAACAACATAAAACTAACTTTTAGCAATCAAGGGCTTGCCAATAAATGACTCCATATGTTCGTATAAATACAGCGCCATTCGTTTTGTATTTAATTCATTCTCGATAATTCTTCTGGCTGCGGATCCAATAATCTTTTTTTGATCAGAATGCTTACATATTTCGGACACTGCAGCACTTAAGGCGTTGACATCGCCAGGTAAACCAGTAAATATGCAATTAATCCCATCGAGCATTAAATTGCGATTCCATAAACCTAAAAAATTAGTTATCAAAACCGTTTTACCGCAAGCCATTGCTTGGAGCGCCGAACTCTGACCTGAGGGTTGAGTAGTTTGCTTGATTGGTAATACAATAAAACTCGCTTTTTGCATCAGTGTTCTAATTTCAATATCTGTAAGAATTTGGCTATGCCAGTCTCCTTCAATAATCTTGATATTTTGTGCCGATGTTTTTAATGGTATGCGCGTCACAATGAGTAACGGCGGAAACTCAGGCTTCCATGCACTTAACAGAGTTTCATAGTCGCGATGTCGGTCATTTCCTATGCTAAGTACATAGTCTTCCGTCATGTACTTTCCAATTTGCCAAAAATCTTTATCAACCCCAAAAGGCAAATAAGGTATGTGGCGATCTAGTGTGGCGCTCAAATTCGTAGCATCCGCTTGAGCTAATGTCAAAACTTTAACATCTCGTAAGGCCCATTTAAAAATGTATCGCCACAACCTGGGAGTTGAAGGCTCAACTAGCCCCATTGCAATATACATAACTTGTGAACGTATGACCCCAATTCGGCATAACACTCCTAAAGCAAGCCCAAATGTGTTGGTACTCACGAAAACAAGATCTACTTCATTAAAATAATGCTTATATCGCCATAACTGTATAACGCTCCATCCAGGAATCCCAAAAACGAAATACAACAAAGTATTAATTCCTGACTGAATTTTGTTAAACTTTTTTTCAAGATTAACTTGTGAATCCATCATAATCTGGATATTGCATCCCATATCTATTAAATCGCAATACCCATATAAAAATTCTCGAGGCGATTCTTTGGTTAGTCTGGCATTGCGACCACCTTTAACAAAATATAGAATTCGTGGCGATTGATTCATTTAATTGATTGGCTTGATTTCCGAGATTGAATAAACTCTATCAACTGAAGGTCCCACATGGTATCAATACTGATATGCTCTCCCTTAATTACAACTGCAGCTGTTCGAGCACCTTTGATGGTTTTTTGATTAAGTATGCAATCACGTGTAAAGGCATATGCAATGCCGTTGCGGTGATACACCGGCTTCAGTTGCTGACGCGCGATGATATTCGCGCCTGCGGGATCGTAGTAATCCATAACGCCGTCGGCTTCCAGCACCAGTTGCTTGAGCGGATGATTTTTTGAATCAGTTTCCGAAACCGTCCACACGGCATCCCAGTTGCCATCTACCAACTTGATGAGGCATTCCCTCACATCTGCGGACGTGCGTAAAGGTGAAGTCGGCTGAAGCATCAAAACTATGTCGTATTTGACACCATCGAACTTTTCGCAGGTCTCTAGCGCATGAATCAAAACGTCAATGTCGCCGATACGATCGCCGGAGAGGGTGTCAGGACGGCGAAAAGGCGCGGCAATGCCAGCAACCTCGGCAACTGCGGCGATCTCATCGTGGTCGGTCGAGACGACGGCGCGATCCACTTCCGGCAGCGCCGCCAACACGCGCCCGACCAAAGCGACGAGTGGAACGCCGTTGACCGGCTGGAGATTCTTCAAGGGGATGCCCTTGCTGCCGCCACGGGCAGGTACAACGGCAAGAACGCTTTTGTTGTTTATCATGGCGAAGTGGTTGCTCCGGTGGCGGGGAAGACTCTGTCCAAATGTTCTAGCAAGGCGTCGCCGTAAGACTTCTCGTGAAACACCGCGAAGAAAGCCATCTCCCGAGCAATGTGGTCACAAAACTCCTTGTCGCCAGCACGGCGACAAAGTTCTTCCACAGAGGGCAGGAACTTCTCGTAATCGGTGCAGACTACCACCGAGGGTGCGCGGAAAATATCCTCGAAATGGGCCAGATTCTTCAGCGTCTTCATCCAAAGGCTGCCCTTCTCCTCTTCTTTCGGATAGAAGCACATGACTGGTTTACCATGCAGTGCGCCTTCGAGGATGATGGTCGACAAGGGTGAGAGCAGCATGTCGACCGAGGACAGTACATCATGAGTACGCGCATATTCCGCCATCAGGAAGCTCCCCGGCCTCTTTCCTTCCGCAAGCACCTGGATGAATGCTCGCATCGACTGTTCGACATGGATGTGCTTCCAGCCGGAACTGACGATATCCAGCGCCTGCTGCTGGCCGAAGCCCCAGGGGTGCGGGCGATAGACCACTGCGACATCGCCGAGACGGCCCTGTTCGATTGCGGCTTCGAGCCAACCCAGGTGCTTCGCTTCATCTTTACCGCGACTTGAACCTGCGTACAAAAGAATCTTCTTTTCTGGTGGCAGGCAGTATTCACGCCGGAACTCTTCGGGTGTAATACGTGGCGAAGGACGGTAGGCCTCAAATTGCGCCGCGCCCAGACAAACGATGCGTTCCTTCGGAATGCCCATGTAAAAGTGCGTGTGACGTAGCGTCTGCTCCCCCCAGACGGCAACCCAGTCAGCCTTGCCCGAGGTCGCCCGTTTGGTGCTCGGATTGTCCCAGGAGTTCATCAACAACATGGTTGGAATACCCTGCACCTTGCCCTCGGAAATCACATCGTTGATGAAGTAGCCGGCAAAGGTGCTGGGATGAATAATGATGTCTGGCATGAGTTCGTGTATGGCCGCGGAGAAGTCCGAAGCGGGGCAAGCGCGCAATTTCGCTTCATAGCGTCGACGTATTAGCCAGCCAATACCCGGCAAATTGCCCAGCGTATACAAAACCGCTGCTTTCCAGCCGATCATCCCCCACCAAGCCAACCACAGGTTGAACCATTCACGGTCGCGAGGAAAACGCATCTGGCTGAAATGGAAAGAGCGGCGCCATAACGATCGTCTTTTTTCCGGAATGCTCACACGGCGGATTGGTATCGGAAGATTGAGGCTATCGACATCAAACTGAATGCGCTTATAGGCGCGGTCCGGCAGTAAAAGAGTGACATCATGTATCTGGAATAGAGGCTCCAGTGCCTTGCTCAGCAAAAAGTTACGGATCTCGGGGTCCGACTCTACCAAGCAAACAATCTTTAATTTCTTCATCATCGAGGCATTCCATCGAGTGCATTCGCCAAAATTGCATACTCCGCACGGAGGATAGGAATGCCGTCGATGATTGGATAGGCCAGACGCGAAGCTTGCGAAAAAAAGCAGTCAGCGCGTCGATCCATGGGCATATGCGTTTCAGGACAGGCCCAGGGAGCAGCACGCGACCGAGTTTCCGTGCCGGTGCGGCAGATATAGGCATAGGTCGGGTTGAGTGGATTGCCAGTGCTCTTGACCTGAATCACATCGACCAATTCGGCGCCGGCTCTAACAATCACCTCAGGCAAGCCGTAGATATAGCCGAGCCGCTCCATGCGCGCGCGGCCTTCGTCCGTATTATTCTCATAGGAAGGCTCGAAGAGCACGACATAACGACCCGCAACCCGAAACAGCTCGCGCAATGCCGCCTCTTCCTTACCGCCGTTCGGTTCAAGCGCATGCGAGGTCCAGATCAGGTCGACCGATCCATCTTGGAAAGGCAGCTGAAACAGGTTGCCGACAAAGGAATGCAGCCTATCGGCCAGGCCCGGCACCATCGTCCGGGCGGCGAACTTGCGGCCGGTCTTGATGCGGCTGAAGCTGATGTCGCAGCTGTAGATATCGCCTGCCTCGATAAATGCGCAGTTTGCCACACCGGAAAGCGTGGTCATTTCACCGGTACCGACATCCAGGGTACTCCATCCTGGCTCAAGAAAGCTGCCAAGTATTCCAGCCAACTCTTCGCAATAGGCCTTCCAGGTAGCTGGATTGTCTTCGGCGTAACGGGAGTAGGTGCCGGCCTGCAGATCATAGGTAATCTCGACAATCTGGTCATTGTTCTTCTCTTCGCCAAGCAGTTCACGCAAGGTCGCCATGACATTTTCACCCTTGCGATACGCAGCGAGAGCGGGTCGCAGATCACAGTATTTCATTCTTGTTTCCCCATACGCCCCAGAATGGTTCTTCAGACAACGCTCACACGAGATATTGTTCAGGCCGAAAGTGGCCAGGATTTCTTTCGATCCATTGACAGGTACGCTCAAGGCCGACACGAAAACCGACATTAGGACTCCAGTCAGTCAGACTTCGAAGCTTGCTGTTGTCAGCAATGAGTCGATTGACTTC
>Ga0214923_10008071_pt1 | contig 11317 bp, 23 predicted proteins | sample LL1510_MetaG_FD_177993 | JGI IMG/M metagenome (GOLD analysis project Ga0214923, IMG submission 177993) | Freshwater microbial communities from Lake Lanier, Atlanta, Georgia, United States - LL-1510 | ecosystem: Environmental > Aquatic > Freshwater > Lake | place: USA: Georgia | collected... | reverse complement strand
ATGGCTGATGACGAATGTACCACTTGCGCCGGTAACGAACAGCGTGCGTGGGATAAGAGTCAATATGCGCTATGAGTGGGATGATCTCGTGTGGAAAGGCACGGGTAATGTCGTGAAGGCTCGCCTCAAGTTGTACCCTGGTGACACGCTAGAAGTTGAGCCAGGTTGGGTGATACATGGGGCTACCCGTGTGTCGTTCAGATGGGATAAGTCTGCCCGTCATGTGAAGGCATCCTATCGAGAGTTGTCTCTCGACTTGGATGACCCGTATGAGTACCCGTGTGAATCATGTGGGGCTTTAAGGTTTCAACCCTGCGTGGGAAACGATCCCGCGTGTACGTTCCGAGTGTTCGAGATGAAAGGATTAACTCATGGATAGCATCGCATCATGGGCGCACAAGGGATTGTGTGCTGACATGGAACCTGACATGTGGTTCATACCCGATCAGACAGATCGGAGCGTGTGGAGTAAGTCTGAGGAGAAGAAGATCGCCGTTGCCACTTGCTTCGCATGTCCGGTCAATGACGAGTGTTATGCGTACTCGATTCAGTTCCATAACCTGTGGGGTATATGGGCTGGCTTGGACGAGATGGACAGGCGTGACATTCAGAAGTCGCTACACCTGACCACTAAGTCAATCATGCTATCCACGAACGAGGGAAGAAGCAGATCGGAGGTGGCATAATGAGTAACGATCTAACGGATGATGAGTTCGCGTGTCTGTTGTATCGGTCATGTGGAGTACCCCTTGCGGGGAAGTTCAAGAGTGGACACGCTAACGCGTGTGGCTTTTGTAACGGAAGCAAGCAGGTTGCCGCATGAGTGACGACCATGAGATGATCGAAACCTCATGGTCTGAGGACATCATGCTAGGTGTATGGATCACGCTTGCCTGTACGAGTGTGGTATCGTTGATCCTGGCGCTCGTTATGTAGTCTGTGGAGGGCGCGAGCGCCATAGAGAGCCGGCTATTCGTGAGGGGTAGCCGGCTTTTCTATGCCCTTTTCCGGCTCCTGTGTAGGCACGGGTGCTGGGCTGAAGTAAAGGCTAGGGTTACGCATGACGCTCTCAACATATTTCTCGAAGGTGTCGAAGTAGATACCCATTTGATTAGACATGAGATCAACCATTGAGAGTATCAACATGAGTGAACTAATGAACTCATCTGACTGTGCCTCTGCCCACGCATCATCGTTGAGGGCATCACGCATGACAGCGAACGAACGCTCAACCCTGGCTGGATCGAAGCCTATGCGTGGTGCTAACTTACGATTCGGCATCGCCGGATTCAAGTGTTGAGGTTTCCGTTTCTTCGTCATGGGTGTAGTCTCTCTCTCGTGTGGGTCTGAACCCACCTAGTCTGCTCTGTAAAGAGTTGATGGCACGGTTCAGGCGCATACGCATAGCGTCGGGTGTTATACCGTGGCTTAGAGCCATAGCCGTTATGTCCGTGCCGTTTCCGTAGCGTGCTGTCAAGATAGATAGTTGTTCTTCAGTAAGTTTAGCGAGTGCCTTGTTGATGTCTGATGTGATTACGATCCAGTTGCCACCTTCAGATGCGATCTTCTTATTGTAAGAATAGTTTATATCGTCATCTGCTACGGACATTTGTTCACCGGAGAACACGGATGGTAGTACGAGTTCGAGAAATACTTTGTCGTAGTAGTAGTTATCTTCTGGGCGGTAGCCTGCGTGTTGTGCTTTTTCTTTTTGACAGAAGTCTTTGGCTGCGTTGCGTAGGCTTCTGGCAAATAGTTTGGTGGATTCTTTTGGGTCTAGTGTTTCCCACTTGGTGATCTTGCGTGGATGTTCTAGGAACCAGAGCCATAGTTGTTGTCGTATGTCATCACACGGAACCATTTTATATTTACGGTGGTATTCGTAAGCGATTGTGGCTACGAGTGTGTCATACTTTTCTATTACCATGAGTATGTTGTGCCCTCAACTGTAAATGATTTCTTGTTGATGGGTATGTTGATTGCTGTAATGTTTTTCTTGCTGTCTATGTGGAGGATGCCGAAGCCTTGTTGCCAGTTGGCTGATCCGGTGCTGAGGTATGTGGCTTCAGCCATGTTCATGAGGTTGCCTACTTCTACTCCGTAGAGTTGTTGAGTATGCTTACCGTTGTATCCAATGTGATCGTGTTGTTGACCTTGGCGATGAGTGTGTCCACAGACAACAGATAGTCCGATGCGGTTTGCGAGATTGAGCGCCGTGCCTCCTGCAGTTCTGATAAGAGAACCTTCATCTCCGTGGGCGAGAGCCCACCCAGGATGGAATTGCCAGATGCTGTCATGATACGTGACTCCGATCTCATGATAGCGGAGGAGAGATGTGTATTCGAGATCGCGCAGCGAAGATAATGCGGGAGCATATTTAGAGACGTAGGATTGTATGCGATCGCCATGGTTGCTCCTCATGAGGTGGAAGGGTTTGTCTCCGATTGCTTCACGGAATCCACGCATGACATCGTGTGTGATGTCGAGTCCTTTTTGTAGTGTGCCTGCGTATTCTGCTGCTCTGCCTTTGTTCCAACGGCTAGGTTCTGGGCTGTCGGCTTCGTCTCCTACGCAGAAGAGTTCATCTGGTTGGTAGTCTTTAACGAATTCTTGTACTGCTCGTGTTGCTTTTTTGTCATGGTATGGTGCTTGTATGTCGGATAGTACGACTATGGTTTTCATTCTTCCCACTTTCCTCGCATTACCAGGATGGCGATGACACAGTAGTTGGCTAAGTCGAGGAAAGAATCTTCGAGTGATTCAAAGTTTGCTTGCCCTTCCTTTGCTTTTGTGAGGTGCTTGATCCGTGCATACTTGTCACCGATGCGGACAAGTAATCCATTCATTGGTCCACCGAATGCATCACTGATATTTCTTGGACCATAGTCTTGATGCTTTTGTATCATGACCGCTTCGAGATGTTGGAATATTCTTTTAGCCTCAATATTATTCATTGCGTTCCTCTTTAAGTAAACGGATGAGGTCTTCATCGAGTTCACTTATCTCGTTTTGTATGATGGATTCTGTGGTCATCTCGTCAAGTTCTCCCATGCTTGAGGCGAAGAAGGCTACGGCTGCTGCTTGGATAACGTCATGGGATTCTTGATCGTTACATAGGTCGCTGAGTTGACGTAGAAGTTCAAACATATTCATGGAGTATCTTTCGGAGAGACGTACCATCCATTGTGGTTGGTCTCCGTCGTGTGTGAGGTAATCGAAGATGTCGTAGAATCCTTCACCACAACCGCACCGAAAGTCTGGGTTCATTCGGAGCCAGCAATCTTTTGAAGGAAGTAATCTTTACCTTCTTTCAAGTACATTGAGTTGACGTCTTCGCCGTCAGGCATTTGAACTATGATGATGTTGCTGAGTTCTCGTGCTAGGTTCTTAGCGAAGTCCATACCTGGTTGATCTCCGTCAGCGAAGATGAATACTTTCTCGAAGTCTTGAAGTAAACGGTTGTAATGTTTCTTCCAGTTGTTGACTCCTGGTACACCAACGGAGGGGATCTCACAGGAGAGGGCTAGGGTCATGGTGTCGATCTCTCCTTCGCATACGCAAATGTATTCGCGTGCGTGGAAGAGGGAGGTGACGTTGTATAGGTGGGTGGTGGCTCCAGGTAGTCCCATATACTTTGGGTCTTGTCCATCCATTGACCTGAACCTGAGGTCTACTACGCCTGAGCGTGTGATGTAGGGGATGGAGAGGCGACCAGTATAGTTCTCATGACCCGTAAGCGGATCTGCGACTACTCCTAATCGCACCTTCTCCGCTTGTGCTTTCGTGATCCCCCGTTCGGCGAGGTAATCCTCCGCCAGTTCGAGGGCGTGATGATAGTATTTCGCGGCTCGTGTTAGTGACTCGCGCTGCGATATTGATTGCTTCATTATAGTCCACCCCTTCCTTGGTTCTAATGATAGCGTAGCCGTTACCTTTTATCTGGCAGGCAAAGCAGATAAAGATTCCCTTATCTGTGTTTACTGACGCAGACTTGTGCCTGTCCTCATGGAAGGGGCAACGGATGCTAGCCCACCCATTTGTTCGGGGTGTACCAATCATACCATAATGTTCCAGTATTTTCAGTATGTCAGGATTTGTCATGGAAGAAGTCCCCTAGTCTAAATACCAGGTAGGAATCTTGAATACTTTTTCCACGAGCCTTGATAAGTACGGCTGCTGGAGCAACATCATCTTCGTCCAAGGCGCGAGCCTTGGCATAGTTCTCCCGTTCCACGCGAGCCTCCTGGCTCCAGCCACTAAGGTTAATGCGACCTGCTTCTCCTGGTGCTTTACATTCAAACACGTAGCGTAAACTATTAGTGCTATCCCAAACGGTAACGTCACCTTCATCGTTTTTGCCGGTGCGGGAAAGACGTTCCGCTTCGTAACCCATAGATCTGAAGTAGTCTCTAATGTTAGATTCAAAGTTTGCGCCTCTCTGCTTGTGGCTTTTCCGTGTGGTCATTCTAGTACCATCCGTTTTTGTAATGGAACTTGAGTGCTTCGGATGGTGTGCCGTAGCGTGACTTAATGTATTCGATACCTTTGTCTACCTGTTCCCCATAGGGGGTGCCTGGTTTCATGTCAAGGATTTGTGGAATACCGTAAGCGGTTGAGTGTTCGTTCTTTGATTCAGGGTTCCAGTTGGATTCACGAACCCATAGTTTGTAAAGTGATCGCCATTCTTTATTGCTCCATCCTTCTTGTTTTACTTTGAATCGAGCATAGATAATGGCTGTACTTCTTTTGGCTGCACGAGATACTAAAAGTTTATGGTTCCGTGCCGGATGGGTGGTGTAACTATTTTGGTTAGTGTTCTTTGGTTCAAGATTGCTACTGATTGTAGACCAGGGAAGTGACAAGACAAGGGCTCCTAGAAGGAACGCTATCACTATAATAGTTCTCATCTTGTCATCTCCCGAACTATTTTCATTTTGTTTCGCTCGCATGTAAGACAGCATAGTACTCCCATCATGAGTTGTTTCTCCTCATTGTGGATCATGCAGTAATCCATGAACACTACTTAGATTGGAATCCTTTTTTGTTTAATGACTTTTCGTGTGATGTTTTGCCTGTCTTGTATCCAACATCAGCAATTGCCTTTTTCTTGGCTACTTTTCTGTCCTTATCTGATGCCTTCTCGAACTCTTTCATAAACTTATCCATGATACGGATACGTTTACGGGCAGCGAGTTCATCACGGACAGCAAAGTAAATCTCCATGACTACATCTCGTACAAGAAATGCTGCAACGAATGTAACGAATAATGTTTTGTCCATCAGAATAACTCCTTATCCATTGGTGTTGGTGCTGTTGCTAGTGTACCACAAAGCACGCAACTCATGTCGAGGAAGTAGAAAGCGATCTCTCCTTCATCAAATTTGCATTTAACATTCCATACATCTGAACCACATGGGCATACATATATTGGGTGTCCCCTGAGATCCATAGCATGGTTAAGGTTCTCTGGTTTCATGTCATCTATTGATTTCATAAACCATTCCTGGCTATTGACATGGTTTCTTTAATGGTGTCGCAATGTTCACCGTTGACACCAAAACAATCACTTTTGCCGTTGTCACATAAAAGGTCAGATATTTCTTTGGCTATCCGGTCACGCCAATAGGCTTCAGCGGGCATCACTTGCGCCCACTCTAATTCACCCATAGGGTTAGTTGCTGGTTGCTGTGGACTAATCATTTTGTTTCCTTTTCAATTTCTTCATTTTCAAAAAAACAACCACAACCACCTATATCATCATTGTCTATAAGATAAGGAGTAGATTCGCTTCTTTTTCTTAAAACGCTTAAAGGAAGATTGCGTTTAGTTCCAGCAACCGTTTCGGTTAATATGGAAACATCTTTACCTAAAAAATCACGCATTTCTTGCTCTTTTGTTTCCCATACAGCAAAACGCTCAGGCATTACATCAAGAAGTTTTTTGAATTGTCCTTGTCCTGCCCTGACGCAACCACCTCCACAATTATTGTGGGCAAATCCTAATGCGTAAAGTCGTGGGGGAGTTAATCCTTCTTCTTTAGCCCATTTAATTAAATCGGGCTTTTTGAGGTAAGGGGGTTCACTTAAAGGTGATTCAACTTTGTAAGGAAGATAATTTTTTACAATAGCGGGTAGGCGATGAATTTCCATCCAATCAATTCCGACATAGATTACCGTTTCATCAGGTAAGCAGTTAGCCTCAATCCAATCCCTTGCTGGCTTCTGTTTCAAAGAGTGAGAACAGTTTGCTAAACGCGAGTTACCTAAGAAACGCTTATCTCTAAACACTTCCCAAATATCTCTGCCCTCATTGAGATAGACATAAGTACCGCCAACATTAAGCACCGCTTCATCAATAAATCGGTAGGTATCTTCATCTTCGCCAATATGAGGCGATTCGTTACGACCCTTAACATCTGAAAAAACAAGAAATAAATTATCCGTTCCGTATTTCTCTGCAACTAATTTAGCGGTAGCCCAAGATCCAATTCCACCCGAAAACATTACTACTCGTTTTGTAATTGTGGCTGGTTGCTGTGGACTAATCATAATAGTGTGTTCTCAATAGCCCGAATAGTGGGGCAGGGATAAACAACAAACCCACCACCTGATACCCAAGTGCAAACATCACAATCTCCACGCATATTAGGCTTATGCAATTCCACTACTGCACGAAGAGCATCTCCAAGTATTGCAACAGCCATAAGCCCTAAACCATTATCAATCTCATCATTTATTTTTGCCAGCAATTCATCGTGTGTCATTATGATCGCTCCGGTATGTCTGTCACGCTCATTACTTCTGGATTGAAGTGGAGCCAGTAGTGTGTTTCTCCTGAGGCGTCTGCTTTACCGTAACGGTTCTTGACGGGTGCAACTGCGAGATATCCTTCAGTGTTGCTAGCAACGGTGCAGATGAGCGCAGGTAACTGTGCGACCATGCCCTGTAGCGATGATCTGGGCTGGCACGGATTCCCCGTGTACGATTCTTTGGTGTGGTGTAGTACGAGAATAGCAGCATTAGTATCTCGTGCAAGGAACTTCAACTCTTTCATTGTAGATCTCATGGATGAGAACTCTTCACCACTATCGTTTGATACATCCATAAGGTTGTCTACACAAATGAGTGCGGGTGGGCAGCCCCAGAGTTCTTCAAAGGCTGTGACTTCTTGATCTATATCTGTCAGGCTTGGTGCTGATTCAAATGACCAGAAGATATGACCAGAGTGTTCGTTGATAATCCTTCTGGATTCTTCCACGTTCCTATACAACATATCTTCGGCTTCTTCTTGTTTCTTTCCAGTTATCATGGAGAGAATACGCATAGCCATAGTGTGAGCGTTAGTATCTGCTGACACATAAAGGCATGGAACTTTAGCCTTCAATGCTATCGCTAATGCTAGGGTTGATTTACCTGCACCTGGTGTACCAGCGATCATAGATACTTCCGCTCGACGGAAGATGATTTTGTTTTGCTCGAACGTGGCAAACACCGGGGGCAGTGGTTCGCCCCCGATGTCTGACCGTCCGACCGCTCGGGTCAGAGTGCGCATCGGCTAGAACGATGCCCATTCTGGATCGTTGCGTCGCACCCATACAGGTTCGCATTGATCTGGTGCACCCTTAGGCGCGGGACACATGAAGGCTTTCCATTGTCCCTTAGCACCGTTGCCGGTGCGTCGTGCCATTTCACCATGCTTGCAACTCTTGCCGTCTGGTGCGGTGAGTACACGTTCTGGTGTGGATCCAATGTTGTTGGTGATGGTGGTGATTGCTTGAGCGTGGTCGTTGTATCCTTCTACGCTGCTTGCCATGGTGGAGAGTACGGATTCTGATCCTTCATCACCGAGTAGTTCTTGTAGGTTTGTTTTGAACTCTGCAAAGTTTTCTCCACCAACAACGAAGATGCGTCCGTCGGGAAGTTTACTTGAGATCTGATATACGTTAGTCATTTGATTGCTCCTTCTTTTTAGTGTCGAACCATTTACAACTAGATATTACACCACACCTCATGCAACTAGCAAAGTTTGGTAGAAAGATTTCTGCCTTCCTTGCTTTCTCGAATCCGTTAAAGATGTCTTCAACTTTTTCGGGGTGGAGGTGGTCGAGATTCCAGAGAGTAAGGTTCCCCGTCCTTGCTTCCCAGAATCCCGCTTTGTCCACCTTCACCCCATTCTTCCCTAAAGCCCATGCGTAAACTGCTAACTGCATGGGATGCTTCTGGGAAGAAGCACCAGTTTTCAGGTCAACAAGAACCGTGTTTCCTTCAGGGTCAATCATGACCCTATCCACACCCATATCCACAGTTGTGGATTCGATGGGGATACGGAACTTTGTTTCAATCAACGGTTCACCGTTAAGGTTAGCGATCTTCCAACCATGATTACGGAACTCAATCCAACGAGTCAACATCTCTCGACCTTCCTCATACCACCAGGAAAGATCTTCTTTCTTAATGAACTGCCATGATTCAGGATCACCACCAGATACAGAATCTTCTTCTATTTGAGTAACCCATGCGGTGTTCCACACTTCATCAGCATCAGAAGGATTCTTATCCCACAACTCGGTAGCCAAATGGACAGCAGAACCGCCAGTCAACCACACACTATGTTTCTCAGGGATCTTCTCAACCCTAGTCAACCAATACTTCCAACCACAATCAAGCCAAGTGGTAAAGGAAGAGTAAGAGATATGGTCAGGTAATACATCGTTAGTAGTCATAAGTAAAGGGTAACAGAACCCGGAACCTTTAGCAAACCGAAACGGTAATACCCGGAACCAGAGACAAGGAATACGCCCCCCTACCCCCCATGCCAAAAATCATGGTAGGCTAGGGGAACCTCCGGGTGATATACCCATCACCGTCAACTGAGGTTTCCGCCCCACCGCTCACGCGGTAGCAGAACCCTACCACAGCCACCCACCACCCCGCAACTCGTAAACCTGGGGGTAAAGACAGCCACAGACATGCCCCTAAAACGCCCAGAAATGCCCCTTAGAGCCACGATTACCCCCACCCTGGTGTGATTACCTTACCCAACATATTCAACCCCTTAAAAGGGCATAAAAAAAGAAGCCCCCCAAGGTTCCCGAAAGAACCCCAGGGGGCGAGCAGTGCCTACCTACTTTTTCTTACCAATCTTCTTCTCTACACCATCAAGACCAGTCTCAAGAACCTCAGCAATAACCTCGCCATCGAACTTACCACGAGCACGATACGTCTTAATACCAGCCCGAAGGGCAGGGATAATCACAACCGCAATAGCAGCCACAATTAAAGTTTCTTTCATTTACTCACTCCATTTCGGTCGGACAACAACCCGCACAGTTGAGGGGTTGCGATGCTTGTAATAAACACCATCTCCATTTGACTGTGAACCAGCCCCGTCCTTGCAGGTATTCCCCTCCACGGTGTTAATCAAATGCGTATTCTTATCTACTGGGCCCAAGGCAAACCCTACGTGCACAGCCTTGCCTTCCTTGTGGAAATCGAAGAGCAAGATATCTCCAGCCTCAACTTTATCCACAGGAACAGTCATATTATTCTTTACAGCCCAGGCTTCCATAGCCTCACAGCCAGCAGTACGAGTCACCAAATCCTTAGCCTTACCGGCAGACATACACCACATGACAAACATCATGCACCATGGATTGTTATCAAGACCATACCATTTCCCAAAAAGTGTCTGGTTGTTGGGACCTTCTTTATACTTCTCATCCGCATGTTTGCGGGCATAACTTAAAACCTTCTCCGCTTGCTTACCACTCATCAGGCATATCCTCTTCATCATCCATCCAAGAAATATCTACACCAGGAAAATCAACAGTCAACGGAATAACTTCAGTACTGAAACCAAAACTCATTTCTCTACCAACAATCTATAGATCTCATCAACACGGGATTCCAAACGATTTACTTTATCCATCATAGAAGCACCACCATTAGGTTTAAGTTCAGACAAATAATGTTTCACCAACCACTTTACTGCCATAGCAAAACCACTAACAATTGTAAGAACAGAAACACACAAGGCAGCCCAGTCAGCGGCTGTCATAAGACGGTCCTAACTATAACAATAAGGCGACCACCAAAACCATCAAACCTTTTATCAGGTGCTGACGTTCTATAGAACTGAACTTCCTCAACAATAGCCTGGACGCGTTCACCAGTAGTAAAGTCCTGGAAGTTAATGATGTCACCATTGGCTTCAATATCTTCCAACAATTGGATACGTTCCCAAGCCCTACCACTATAACCAGACTTAACATTGTAACGATCAGACTCCACATCGAAACACCACATAGGTATTTGAATCAAACGCTGACGCTTTACAGCAGGCAAAGCCTTAATCTGATATCCCTTAAATGTGGGACCAGTGGAAGTAATAGTAGTATCCCGTGCTAACGTAAATTTGTATGATAGAAACTCACGAGAAGAATCAGGTGACGATGTAGTAACCTCAAGGGACGGGATAGCAGAACTGTGTGTAATAACATTGTACGAAGTACCATCCTCGTCAATAGTCTGAACATCCAAAGAACCAGATGTAAAAGAACCACGAGCACGAATAAACTTATAGTGCTTAGGTTCTAGAGTAGTGAAACGAATAGCACCAGTAGTAATATACCCTGAGGTGCGTAAGGTAGAAGCATCTTCTGTATATATTCCACCAGTTTTAGTGACAATGGCTGTGCTTGCAGATACTGCAGTAGATGCTACGTTGGATGCAGTCTTAGCATAACTAAAAGTAGATGTTGTAACAGCAGTCACAGTATAGTCACCATTAAAAGTTGCATCAACACCAGCAACAAACACAACATCACCCACAGCATAGCCATGAGCCACACTGCCAGTAGTTAATGTAGCAACATTAGATGTAAGAACCTTATTGGTAATAGTTAATTCAATACCAGCATGGGAAGTAAAAGCAAGACGACCAGTGTTCCCAATGAAAGAACAAGCAGTAGTAGCATAACCATTATTGCTTTCATAAGAAAGATCGTTAGCATAAGCAAACCGTAATGAATCTGTTTCAGCACCCATATCAATACGGATCAAACCATTCTTACCATTGGTTCCCATAGCACACCATACGAAACGGTCACGGGCAGCAAAATCAAAACAAGGTTGACTAGTGCTCACAAATATTGGACCATAAGAAAGAGAACCATCTGTATCTGAAACAGTAGCAACACGAACACCCTTGCTAGTACCAATCAACATGTACCCAAGGTAATAATAAATCTTGTGAATAACTTCACCAGGAGGAAGTTCTGCTGCAGTAATAGCAGAAGACAAAGTTGGTAAAGATCCA
>Ga0214923_10008069_pt1 | contig 11319 bp, 11 predicted proteins | sample LL1510_MetaG_FD_177993 | JGI IMG/M metagenome (GOLD analysis project Ga0214923, IMG submission 177993) | Freshwater microbial communities from Lake Lanier, Atlanta, Georgia, United States - LL-1510 | ecosystem: Environmental > Aquatic > Freshwater > Lake | place: USA: Georgia | collected... | reverse complement strand
TTTATAATAATGTCTAAAACTATTATAAATCTTGAACAAAACGGAAGAATATTTCCAAATTGGGTAATGAAAAATTTTAAAAGATATGTATTACCAGATATTGTAAGAAAAGAAGGTGAAGACCCATGTAATGAACCCATTATTGCAAATAAACTGACTACTTATCAATCATTTATTGGTGAATATTTAAATTATCGTTCTCCATTCAAAGATATTTTATTATATCATGGTGTTGGTGCTGGTAAAACAGTTAGTGTTATTAATGTTTACAATATATTATATAACTATACACCTAAATGGAATGTTTTTTTAATAATTCCCGCTGCACTTGAAGATGACCCATGGATGAAAGATTTAAAAAATTGGTTAGCGAAAGAAAATAACGAAGATAGAATGAAAAATATAATTTTTATTCATTATGATTCACCTTTTGCAGATAGAGATTTCTTAGAAAAAGTAAAAAAAGCAGATAGTTCTAAACAATCATTATATATTATTGAAGAAGCACATAGATTTATTAATAACGTTTACAACAACGTTAGTTCTAAAAAAGGTAAAAGAGCACAAGTAGTTTACGATTATATACAACAAGAAAAGAAAGATAATAATAATACTAGAATAATGTTATTATCTGCTACACCCGCTGTAAATAATCCATTTGAATTTGCACTTATTTTTAACTTATTAAGACCAGGTAGTTTTCCTACAAGTGAAGCTATTTTTGAACAAGTTTATATTTCAACAACAAATTATCAAGCATTAAATGAAAATACTAAAAACTTATTTCAAAGAAGAATTTTGGGATTAATATCTTATTATTTAGGTGCGACATCAGATAAATTCCCTGCAAAAACAATACATTATAAAAATATTCTTATGCAAGGCTATCAAGAAGAAGTATATAATCATTTTGAAAAAATAGAAGAAGAACGAGAAAAATTAAATAAAAAAATGTCACGTGGTAAAGTTGGCGATCAACCATCAACTTATAATGCATATACACGTCAATCTGGTAATTTTGTATTTCCAAATATTAATGATTCTGTGAATGGAGAAGGACGACCCAGACCCGGTAAATTTAGAATCAAAGAAGAAGATGCTAATTTAATTGACGAAGGAAAAGAGGTTGAAAAAATAAAGTTACTTAAACTAAACGATAAAGAAGCTTTAGCTTATACTAATGCGATTAATACCTATATTACCGCTTTTCATAATTTATTAAAAGATCTTTTAGGAAAAGATAAAGTTGCAAATCACACATTACAAGACGATGTTAAAACTTGGAAAGTAAAATATAATTCTAGTTTTACTAAATTTTTAACAGAAGAAACAAAAAAATCATCATTATTTGATATGTTATATAAATGTTCTCCTAAATTTGTAACGTGTATATTTAATATATTTAAATCAAAAGGACCGGTTCTTGTTTATTCAAATTATGTAGCAATGGAAGGTTTACAAATATTTAAAATTTATTTAAGTTTCTTTAATTTTATTGATTTTCATAAAGATTTTGAAATTAAATTTCCAAATTTAGAAACAAAAGGTAAATTTGATGGTTTTAGATATATTGAATTTCATGGTGCAATAGATAGAACTATTAGAGCACAAAATAAAAAAATTTTCAATGACAAAGAAAATGTATACGGACGTATTGTTAAAATTATTATGTTATCACCTGCAGGTGCAGAAGGTATTACATTAAATAATACTCGCCAAGTTCATATATTAGAACCTTTCTGGAATGAAGCTCGTATTGAACAAATTATGGGTCGTGCTGTACGTTTTTGTGTTCATAAAGATTTACCATTGGATGAAAGAAAAGTCGATGTATTTAGATATACAATGGTTAGAAAAAATAATAAAGAAACTGCAGACCAAAAAATGGAACGTATATCTCGTAAGAAAAATAACTTATTATTATCATTTATTGAAGCTGTAAAAGAAGCAGCAGTTGATTGTGAATTATTCAAATCACACAATATGATGGGTTCTAAATATAAGTGTTTTCAATTTAACGAAGAAGCATTATTTGAAAAACCAGTTGGTGCATCGTCAAATCCTAAATTAGAATACGATATGAAAATAGATAATGGTTCAAATTCAAAAGATTCAAGTAGATTAAAAATAAAAGTAATCAAAATTAAAGCTGTTAAAAAAATAGAAGATAATATTTATTCTGAACCAGAATTCTATTGGTATTATGATAATTCAGGAGTAGTTTATGATTTCGATTTACAATTTCCAGTCGGTAAAGTTGATAAAGATTTAAATGGTAATGCAATAAAATTAGACAATGAAACATATGTTATTGGTGATGTAATTGATATACCAGATTTTAAGATTTATTAGTTAAATCTTTAAAATATTTAACTAAATCCCAATATTTATCATAACCAAAATAACTTTTGATAACACATTCAAAATAAATATTTTGAATTTGACCCAAATTTAATTTAGTTTTAAGATCATCGTAATTAATTTTATTTTCTTTAATTAGTATTTGGAAATTATTAACTGTAATAACTATATTATCAATAGACATAGTAATGATTATATAGTTAATTATATATTTTTTTCAATTTTTTTTTGATATTATATTTTTTAAATTCAAATATTTATTTTTGTATTTAATATACTTATTCAAATATTTCTCATCAATATCTTCAATATTTGTAAATCTACTTTTAAAATCATCTAATTTAGTTTTTAAAACTGAAGGTACTTCAATTGGTTCATACACCAATAATTCAATTTTATAATCATCTGAATTACAAAGTGTAGAATTTTTTAATGGTGAATCTAATTTAAATTCCAAAGTTGTACCTTCATTTATCAATTCATGTTCTACTGGATTTGATAAACATTCATTTCCATAACAAACTGAAGAAACAGAATGTTTACCACTGCAATTATAGGTAGCACCAACTAATCTATATTCTTTATCAGCTCCTGATATTTTTACTTTCATTTTTTTAATGTTATTAAAAGTTGTTTTAGGTGGATACAAATTTTGAAAACCACTATAATTTAATAATATATAATCATTATCAACTGCCCCTAAATCTAATACATTATTTGAAAGATTTAATTGAGAATTTTTATAATCTTGTGGAATTATTTGCTTAGCAAATGATTCATCAAAAACATATTTAGTAAAAAATATAAAAAAAACAGCACTAACATTACCGGGAGAATCATCAATAGCTAAAATTCGATTTAATTCTCGTTCTTTCATTTTTCGTAATTTAGAAAAACTACAATTTTCTATTGTAAATTTTTCAAATTTATCTTCTAAATTATCAAATCTCTCATCAGATAAATCAATAAATGATTTTAATAAATCAACAATTTTTTTAAATTCGTCTTTTTTTTCTTTAATACTATCATATTTATAATTATCAATATCAGTTGATTTACTTAATATAGGATCAAAAACATAATCATCGTCATAATTTTTTAAGATTTCTTCAAATTCACATCTTTTATCGTTAATTTCATTTTCTTTTTTTTTTACATCTAAATTTTCTTTTTTAATTTTAGACAACTCTTTCTTTTTTTCTAAAACTTTTTTATCTTTAAGTAATGGTTCTATTATATTATCTTGTTCTTGTTTTAAAATACGTAAATTTTGTAATATTTGTTCAAGAATTATTTTATCATTTTCTATTTGTCTATCATTAACAGTTTTATCAATAGAATCTAATATTTCTGATAATTTATTTTCTTGTAATACTATCAAAGGTAACTTTCCAGTTAAGTTGGTTTTTAATTCCTTAAATAATTCTTCACAACTGCTTTTTCGAACTTCTGAAGAAGAATCTTCAAAAAATTCATATAAAGTTGAAATATTAACTTCCGTTTTAAAGTAAAAATTAATATCATATTTTTTTGCAAACTCATCATACATCTCTTTAATATTTTCTAAATAAAATAATTTATTATAATTTTTAGAATCTTTTACGTATAATACAGGATCTATATACTTCCCAAAACCATCAGTAATTATTGCTTCTAAAGATATTTTTTTAAATCTTTCATTTAATAATTTTTGTCTTTGTTTTGTTAATATTTCTCCAGGATATATTTTCTCTAAAATTTCTTTTGATGATATTTCAATACTTGTTTGTAATAATAAATATTTATTATAATCCTTAGTTTCTTCTTCTGTTAAACATTTATCTTGTTGTACTTTAGTAACACAATCTCTAATTTTTGCAATATCACATAATTTATCTATTTCATCCCAAATTTTATTATGCATTCTCATAAAAATATTAAAACCAGATATTCTAAAACATTCTGAATTTGTTTCATTATTTATTGGATATCCAAATGTAAATTTTCCTTTTTCTTGTTTAAATCTATAAAAACTTTTATAAAATATTATCTTTAATTCTTCTTTTTCAATTATATTGTCCATAAAATTAGCTTTACTTTTTTGATAGATAGTAGTATATTTAATATCGAAATCTTCTGTCATATAAATTAGTTTATAAAAAAATTAAAATTATTTATTTTAATATTTTAAATTTGATATGGTTATAAAAAATATGATATTATCGGTAATAGAAAAAAATAGATAACCAAAAAGAAATAATATAAATGAAATTAGGTGTTGTGGAATTAAAAAAGATGATGTTGTTTGATTCAATAACAAAAATTAATTAATTTTACTAATGAATTCTTTTACTTTATTTACGTAACCAGTTTTATCTTTCATATATAATTCAGCAGCCTCTCTATTTGCAGGTGACATTGGGTTTGGGTCCATAAATAGCGAGCGTAAAGAACAAATAATTGTTCTTACATTTTGAGCCGGTGACCATTCGTGAGATTGTAAAATATCTACACATATTTTACCATCTTTATAAATATTCGGATGAAATATATATTGTAAAAATTTTACACTTGGAGCTTTAATTGGATAATCTGTATCAAATGTAAATTGAATTTTAAATTTACCATTTTCATATGGAGTATCTTTAGGACCTTCCAATATACCTTGCCATAACATTAAATTATCATAACTAATTAATGTAAATCCTTCTACTGGATCTGAAATTAATTTAGATAATTCTTTTGATAAACGATTGTTCGCAAATGACATTAATATAAAAGTAATTGTACTTTTATATTAATCATTCAATTTTTATTTATTGTAATTTTATTACATGACATGATTCAACTTCAGCTTCTGATAAATACATACATTTTGCTTTCAATTCACTTTCCATATGATTTATGACGAATGATAATGTATTTATTGTTTTTAAAATTTCTTTATTATGTAAAATATTTTTTGTTTCTCCGTATTTTTGTTCTATATAATCAATTACAATTTTTAAATCTGCAGAAACCATATTATGTACATAATGATCTTGATAACACATATTTTTACTTTTATTATAATTATAATTACAAGAATCTTTAAAATTACAAAATTTATAAGAACATCTTGATATATTTTCTTCCGTATGTGATTTTTTTTCCATAATTATTTCTTTTTGTCCTAATCTATTTCTTAATGTTTCACTTAATATATATAATAAATTTAATGCATTAATAAAAAAATCATAATTTAAATTATTATTTTGTAAAGAATATTTTGTTAATAATTTTATTATTTCTAATTCTTTTTGTAAAATTTTTAAACTATTATCTTTCTTTAAAATATCTATATTATTTTTATGTAAACACAATAATTCAATCTCTTTCAATTTTTGTGCATATTCTATTTCAAGTTGAAATACTTTAACTTGAACAGAATTTTGAGTATTTTGATTTTTTAATAAGTTTTTTAATTTATTAAATAAATCATTATCAATTATCATTTTATTATTTTCATTATAATATTTATTATACCAAGAAAACTCATAATCAGTCATTGCTTAATTAATATTAAGTATAATCTTTATATTGATTCTATATAAATATATATATAGTTTAATATTATGCTAAATAAAGATCGTAAAGAATTAGATAAACTATTAAAAACTAGAGACCCAAAAGAAGATGGTTTAAAAAATCATATTTCATGGAAAAAAAAATATCATGAAAAATTATTAGATTATAATTATATACACACTTTAGATGAATTTATATCGTTAAATATAGGAGGATTCGTAAAACCCATATCTATTTACGACGATCAACTAAAAATAGGCGGTATAATTGTAAAGATAGAGAAAGAAGAACCAAATAAATGGTATTGTTTAGTTGGTATTTTTGAAAATTATAATAAAATTAAATATAATAAAAAATTTTGGAAAATATATTTTGATAAAAATTATATATATTATAAACCTCCAACTAAAATATCAATTAATGATGATAAAACAGAATTATATAAAAACTATATGAATAAATTTGTATCTAAAGATGAATTAAATAATTTTAAACAAGAAAATAAATCAAATGATACTGTTGATAATTTATTTAATTATTATGTTAAAAAAAATGGAGTTTAATCTAAAAATAAAATATATTTATAATTAATGGATCCAAATATGTTTGCTAAAACAAAAAGATTAACAAAAGATACTAGTTATGTTAGACCTAAAAAAACAGTACAAGATATAATGAGCAATGAAGAAATTAAAGAAAAACTTCAAGGATATGAAAAAGTAAATGATATTAAAAAAGTTATTATTGGTAGTCATCTCAGATATTTTGCTCCTTCAAAAGATTCAAATAAACCTGTATTTAGATTAGGGGGATTTTTAACTAAATTTGGAGATGATTACAAATATATTGTACTAAGTAATGGTACATTATCTTGGTCTGTTCAATTAAACGGTACTGTTGAATTTTGGGTTAAATTATCTCAAAAACAATTTCAAGAAAAAATAGAAACAGAAGTTGAAGAAAAACTGAAACATTCATCTAATGATGATAAATATAAAGAAAAATATAGAGATGCAAAAAACCAAAGTGAATACCTCAAAAAACTTTATGAAGAACAAAAGAAAGAAACAGAAAAATTAGAAAAAAAAATAAAAGCTATAGAAGATGCTACTAAAAAAGATAAAAATAAAAAATAACTTTAGTTTAAAATTTTAAATTTTAATTTTTAATTTTTAATAGTTATAAAAAAAATCTTTATAACTATATATAATGGGAAAAGAAAATATTAGAACTCTTAAAGTTGATTCTTATAAAGGAAAAAAATTATCTAAAAAAACTTCTAAAAAAACTTCTAAAAAAAATTCTAAAAAAAATTCTAAAAACGAAGAATCTAATACTACAGAAGAAATGAGACAATTATTAGATTCAGATACAGAAGTAATGATTAATCATAATAAACTTACACCTTACAATGGTGAAGTACCTGTCAACCAAATTAATAGTTTAATGGGTGGACCCCAAATGAATCAACAAACGATGGGAATGCAACAACAGATGATGGGAATGCAACAACAAATGATGGGAAATAATAATGAAATATATTCACCATCAAATTTCGACCCTCTCATGTTACAACAAATGGCGCCAGTACAAAATACTCAAGCATTTCAAAATTCAGGAATGCCACAAAATTTATTAACACCAAATAAAATAATGAATAACTTATCCATGTTAGGTAAAAATAATTTTAATGGTATGTTAACTAATATACCACAACAAGAACCATTAAATATTGAAACAAATCAATCTATAAATAATCTTAAAATGCTCGGTGGAGCTCGTAAATGGTAAATACTATTTTACAGTCTTATTAGAATTTGTAATACAATTTCTAATTTATACTGTTTTTATACACGACCAAAATCATCTTGATATCTAATTATATCATCCTCACCTAAATATTCACCAATTTGTGTTTCAATAAACTCAACTAATTCCGTACTATTATTTTCCATACGATGTAATGTTTCTTTTGGTATATAAACATGTTGATTTGGTTCTAAATTTAAAAAATCTTTACCAACTTGTACTCGCGCATTTCCTTTAACAATTACCCAATGTTCACTTCGTTTATTATGACTTTGTAAAGATAATCTTTTACCTGGATAAACACAAATTCTTTTAACTTTAAATCCACTTTTATCATTACCTTCAATATTAATATAATAGCCCCAAGGACGATATACTTTTGTATGATATAATAACTCTTTAGATTTTTTTTGTTTTAAAATATTTACCATGTCTTTTACTTTTTGTGATTTATCTTTTTGTGTTATTAATAATGCATCTATTGTATCTATAACTACTAGATTATCAACATTAATTGTTGTTATTAATCTATTTTCACTTTCAATATAACTATTCGTTGTATTTAACGTTGAAATATTTCCTTTCAAAACATTTTCATTCTCATCTTTATCCATATGATTATATAAAGATTCAAATGAACCAATATCACACCAGTAACCATCGTAAGCAATAACTAAGCCATTTTTCTGGTTTTCCATTATTGTATAATCAATAGATTTAGAACGAACAAAATTAAATAAATCCGCATTTAATAATAAATTATTTTTTATTTTTTTACTATTTTCTATTGTTGTTTTAACATCATTATAAATATCATTAGCATTATTTTCAAATTCTTTAATTATTGTTTTATTTAAGAATAAAAATATTCCAGAATTCCAAAGGTAATTATCACTTTCTAAATATTTTTGTGCTAATTCTAAATTTGGTTTTTCTACAAAATTTAACACTTTATCATTATCACAATGAATATACCCATAACCAATTTCTGGGTACGTTGGTTTAATACCAATAAATACAATATTATTATTTATTTTTGAAATAGCTAAATTAATTGTTTTTATAAATTCTTTCTGATCCCACACATGATCCGCTGTTAATACTAATAATAAATTATTTTCATCGCATACTAAACTAGCAGATGCAATCGCTGCAGAAGTATCTTTTCCAAATGGTTCACTTATAATTATATAATTAGAAATATTCAATTCTAATAATTGTTGTTCAATTAAAAAATTATGTTTTTCATTACATACAATAATAAATTGTTCTGGTAATAATTTTTGTGCATTAATACAATTTAATTGAAACATTGTAAAATCATTATCGGATAGTTTTAAAAATTGTTTCGGTAAAAAATCTCTTGATTTAGGCCACAGACGCGACCCCGAACCACCACACATAATAACAACATTTAAACTCATATATATATATATATATAAAATTTTTAAACAAATAATTCAGTTAAATTATATACTTTAGGTAGTGCTTTATCGGAATTACCAGAATAACCCTGAAGATTTTCAATTCCATAAAAACACAAACTCTTAAATACTGATTTCATTTCAGGCGTATTGATTTTATCTAGTTCGTTTGTTGTTGTTTTTGGTCCAAGTGATAGTGTAATCCAAGGACCATTGTTATATTGATAATATAGACCATCAAAAGACCAATCAATACTTATTTTAGAATTAGTACTATCATCGTAAACATGAGCGGCTGCAGGTCCCGCTGTAAATCTTAGTTTATTTGTATAATTATTATATTGTAACGACATACTAATTATTTATTACATGTAATCATAAATATTTTCAATTTTTCTAACAAGTCTAATAGAAAAATTGAAATTATAGTTCAATATTATATTTATTATAATAGTATGGACTTTTTTAGCTTTCAAAAAGAAATTATACTACCAGATGGTTATAAACTAATTGGTTACAGTCGCGGATCTTTTAAAACTGGCTTAATGATAGAACCGTTGAAAATTTTCTTAGACGCTGGTGTTATTAGTCAATATGAACCAAATTTAATTCTCATAACTCATGGTCATTCTGACCACATTGGAGAATTATATAATATTTTAATAGGTAACTCTCGTAAATTTAAGGTACCTATTGTCTCTACACCTAGTTTGACTAAATTAATCGGAAACTTTATTAATGCAAATATGAGCTTGAATCGAACTCAAAATACAAAATATAATAAATGGGAACCTATTGGTCTAATTGACAAACATCGCTTTATTATTCAAAATAAAACCATTGAAATTAAATCTTATATTATGGACCATTCGGTCGAGAGTATTGGATTTGGTATTTCTGAAATTCGTAATAAATTAAAAGAAGAATTTATTGACAAATCACAAGAAGAACTTGTTGAAATTAAAAAAGCTTATAAAATAACAGAAGAAAAAGAATTTCCATTGTTTTTATTCTGTGGTGATACTGGAGCATCTATTTTAGATACACTACCTTTTGATAAATATCCTACTGTTATTATCGAAGCGACTTTTTTACACGAAGACCATATTGTTGAAGCAAAAGAAAAAAAACATCTTCATATTTTTGACTTATTGCCCTATTTTGTAAAATATGATAAAACAATATTTGTATTAATTCATTTTAGTTCTAGATATGATATAAACGAACTTAAAACATATCAAAAAACATATGAAGAAACATATAAAAATATATTATTTTTTTTATAAATAAATATATATCTATTATTAATATGATTGAAAAAATAATTCATCAAATTTGGTTACAAGGTGAAAAAAATATTCCTGATAAATATAATTTAAATATAAAGTCTGTAAAAGATTTTCATCCAGAATGGAATTATATATTATGGGATGAAATAAAAATTTTAGATGTAATTAATAATAAAAAAGAATGGTCTTCTATTTATTATAAATTTATTTATATGCATCAAAAAATTGATTTTGCTAAATATGTTATATTGTATGAATTTGGTGGTATTTATATTGATATTGATGTAAAAATTATTAAATCATTTGATGAAATTATAAAAAAAAATGAAAGTTATGAATTAATTATTAGCGAATTAAATATTACTCTAATAGAAAGTATATTAACTTCTGGTTATGATAAAAGTTATAACAATGGAACAATTATTGCACAAAAGAAAAATAATGTATTGAAAAAATTAATAGATAGTATAATAAAAAATTATTATGTGCCTTTTTTCCATTTAAAAGTTGTTTTAATAAATAGAACAACAGGACCTAGTATTTTTACAGATGTTATTACTAAAAATAAAAAAAATATTAAAATTCTAAGCTATGATTATTTAGAACCTTGTATTAGAGATAATTGTATAATTACAAAAAATACTATTGCTATACACAAACATGATTTAACATGGGTCCCAGAAGAGTTAAAAATATTTATTGATATTTATATGAAAAATAAAATACTGGTATTAACACTTATTTTAGTTATAATTTTATATAGAAATTCTCATCTAAATTTTGGTTCAATATAATCCATATCTAACTTTTTGAAAAAATCTTCCTCTGAATTTATTTTCAATTTAGTACCATCTTCTTTAAATAATCCATATTCTGATAATTTATACACC